>Ga0209515_10008527_pt1 | contig 11934 bp, 11 predicted proteins | sample Subgroupgradi54m_FD_187454 | JGI IMG/M metagenome (GOLD analysis project Ga0209515, IMG submission 187454) | Subsurface groundwater microbial communities from S. Glens Falls, New York, USA - GMW60B uncontaminated upgradient, 5.4 m (SPAdes)... ... | reverse complement strand
TCCATATGTAATGAAAGTCGCCACTGGCAGCGCGTGGCAGAGCTATCGATACTCTGTACGTTTGTGATGCTTCGGCGGAGATCATGACTCTGTCCTAGCGGTGATCTTGCTCCAGCACACCTCTGGAAGTTTGATGTGCTCACGAATGATCTTCTTCGCTCGCTCTGGGAACTCGTTATCTCGGCTTGCCATATTAGCGCGGTATAGAGCTTCAGAGAGGAAGTGTGTGCCCATATGCACTTTAACGGCTTGTGCCGCAGACTCGATGGCGTTCCACGCTTTTCCACCGCGCGCACCGCTAACCCGCATAACGAGGTCGTGTCCAGCATTGTCGACTCCGACTATAGCCATCTTGAGGTCATCTTCCGTGGTCTCTCCGCGCGCCCACGCCTCTGCTGTTTCGATGGCGATGAGTGGCCTATCCTCTTTATCTGGCACCAAGCTACGAACGTCTCTAGCGATAGCACAGGCCAGAAGCACCAACTCTCTCCTCGGTAGTTTGGTTAACGCGCCCAGTAAGATGCTTGGTGCCTCGTGACCAAGCCAGAATGCGGCTAACTCTGACCATATCGGTCTCTTCACGGTTTCGCGTTTCCATGTTATTCCGCGAGCAGTGTACGTCTTGGTCGGTGTCGCCATATTCCAGTAGACACCAGCCTCCGTGCAGACCATGACCCGCGGCGGTGTCTTGGTAGTACCCAGTGCTCGCACATCACCAAAAGCAGCGACGCGCACACACGGTCGTCCTTTATCGTCTACCCACGGCGCGGCGGTGCGGGCGGTCAAGAAAACGCCCCTCTTGAGTATTCCGGCTGAGAGCGGTGGGTGCTCGATCCACTTGATAGCATCATCGATGCCTTCAACTGGATCACCATATGATATCTGGTGCGTGGGTTGGCCACCATATGGCCTTAGTAGCTCGATGGACATCTGGAAGAGTCCCGTCGGGTTATGGCGCTTCATACTCGCCTACCGAACTTATTGTCGTTGATGGAGTAACCAATGACGATTTCAGGCATACTGACTACAGCCATGATGCGTCTACCAGTTGAATCATCGACAGTCTCCGCGTCTGCTACCATGGCGCAACCGTCTACGACACTACAAGCGGCTTTGATGTCGCCAAGCTTTTCTATGACTGCGAGTAGATCTCGTGCCGCGGATGATGCAAGATTCTGCGTGTACTCTCGTACGGTAAAATCGCCACCATCCTCATTGGCGCGACGTATGATAGCGCTGTACCTGTCCGACACGCTGTGCATTAGGCTATGGGTTTCAATCACTTTTGTGATAGAACACTCGTTCACTATCCATGCTCTTGCGATCTCAACTGACAGCATAAGGTCTGTGTTGTCCAGCTCTACAGTCGAGAGCGTATCACTCACGCAGTCGGACAGTGCTAGTACCAAGACATGAAAAGGAACATAGGAACACATGCGAATAATGCTTCTTCCGTCTAGGATGCCAGCTGATTTACCGCCGTCTATCCCAAATGTCTCACCAGTCATGCGTACGCCGTCCACAAACACGCCGCCGCTTGTACATAGCGCTACCTTTGGCGTAGCTCTGCCTCTTGGCTTTGACATGACCTTGCCGAAGCAAGCGACTCTGCTGACAGTCCCGCCGCTATCGGTTACAAACTCGGAGTCATAGGTCGCGAGTAGGTACCTATCCTTCTTAAGTGAGGCAAGCAGCTTTGCAGATAAAGGTGCCGTTCTGCACCACTCTTCTGCCTCAGCGAGCGTGTCAGCGGTGCCGACCCACATAGGATGCAGCCTATCCGCAGAGGCTTGCACTCCGATTGAAAGGTCGTAGATTGTCACCGTATAAGCCCAAAGTGCTTGTCTTCGGCGGCCAGCACGAGCATCACGTCTGGGAGTTTGATGTGTCGCCTTAGGACGCTAGGCACGATATCGCCGCACTTGCTGTCTGGCATGTTGGTCATTATGACAGCGCAACATTTCGCCACGAGATTTATCTCGCTGGCGACCAGCTGTGAATTCGAGGCAGCAATAACGGCGTCGTTCAGACAGCGCGTGCCTTGTGTGAGTTCGAATAGTGCTTTATTTAGCTCACTTGGCCCATCGTCTCCTTGATTTGGACTCATCGCACTCCACATCTCACTATCAAGATCCTCGACGGCTTTCATGTTGCGCTCTCTCGGAGCCAACCCACGCATCGCTGCGTCGATGTCTGTTACTACAGATGTTATTAGGCCAAGGTGTCCGACGTATGCCTCGTTAGGGTCCATACACTCTGAGATCTCCTTGACGACCCTTAACATGCACTCGCACATAGCATGTACGAGTGCCTCCATCGGAGCGCCCTCAGCTTCTGCGATAATACTCTCGCCATCATGTGAGCTACTATAGATGGACTGGATGCGTCTTCCGTCGGGGCTGATGATTCCATTGTTGGTGCATGTGGCGATCAGCGGAGCGCCACGCTTCATAGATGTTATCTTACCAAAAGCGGCTGTCCTTTGGACAGGCGATCCAGCTTCGGTGCGCAGTACATCGTCGTCATAGCGAGCTACTAGCATCCTTCCTGTTTTGACCTGTGCAGACAGAGGAGGGTCAGGTGGGCCGCGCTTGCACCAGATCTCAGCTTCTTTGATGTTGTCGGCGTCGGCGCACCAGAAGGACTGAAAAGAGCGGTCTAATGGCCGATAGATGTCTATCGAGAGGTTGTACGTCGTCATGGTTCAAGTCCGAACATTTCACTTGTGGCCGCGTGGTATAGCAACGCCTCTGGCAAGCTCACGTGTCTTCTGATGATAGCCGGTACGACATCTTTCTTCCCTTCACCTTCGCACATGAATTGACAGCACTCTGCCATCTCGTCCAGCTCGTACGACACCTCGTTGCCGCTGGTAACTTGCGAGCAAGCGCTGACACCGTTTGCGGCGTCTATGAGATGCTTGATGGCCTTCCCCATGTTGAACATATATCTGGTGTATGTGGTCGCCTCGAAGTCGCTATCTTGGATGGCGTGGTTAGCGTACCCTAGAAGTACATCTGCTTTTACTCTGAATATGCTGTCGATAGCTGGTCCACCAGTGAGCATGGCTGATACGGCATTGATGGCAGTCGGAATGAACTGCAATCTTTCTTCGTCGTAGGTAGATGATCCAGCGATCGTCCGCAAGCATTCGCACATCGCATATACAAACAACTCTGGCGCGGCGTTGCCAGCCGAGTTCACTATCTCGCAGCCACTGGCACCGCGACTGTCAAAGGTGTAGCGCCTGTACTTACCGTTGACTCCGATCGCTCCGTCTTTCGAGCAGCTTGCGATGCTCAACTTGCCGCGACTACGAGCAACTATTTTCCCAAATGCCGCGACGCGGCGAACTGGAGAGCCGCTTCTGCCACGCAGTAACTCATCGTCGTAGCGAGCGACTAGCATATACCCAGGCTTGATGTTAGACAGCATATTCTTCTCAAGAGGAGCCGTAGCGCACCACTTAATAGCCTCATTCACGTTGGTTGTGTCGGCAATGAAAAATGGCTGCAGATGGCCGTCAGCGTGAACAATATCAATCGATAGATCGTAGGTGGTCATTTTAGCCTTACCTCGGCAGTTGGGTGCGTGAGCGCGTGGAAGCAGATCTCGGGAAGGCCAATGCTCGCTCTGATAACGCCAGCGGCCTTTCTTGTTATCTCTCCTATCGCCTCTGTTCGCGTTACCCCAGCCCTACTTGGCGCTCTCATATCACACTCAGTGATGATGATGCGCGCCATGGCAGTCTGAACATCTTGCGCCTCAGACCTACTGACAAAGTCAGCGATGTCCCTAACAATAGAGAATGCGATATAGCGCGCTCGATGCGCCTCCGTTGTATCGCACTTCAGCTTATCGCACTCTATCTCAAGCATGCTGCCGTCGTCTCTGCCAGTTGCCCACTCGGCAGCAGCCGCAAGCGCATCCTCGATCTCGTCGTGGTCGCGCCATACAGATCGTGCGACCTTACACAGTGTGCCGACTATGACTCCTGCTGGTACGCCGACCAATGCAGATATCTCCATCAGAACGTCTGCGTATGGCAACTCAATCCACAGTCGCTCCCAGTCGCGCTCCATCTCCATAGCCTCTTTTTCGTGTGTGCTGGAATATGACAAGCTGCGAAAGAAATGAGAGATCTTCGGCATTAGCATCTCTCTGTAGTTCATCTCGTCAGCCGAGCATATCGGAAGAATCAGCACCATGTCTTCGTCGCCCCGCGTGTAGTCCCAGATGGTCCTTGAAGTTGTTCGTGTGTTGCGAAAGCCAACGGCCCTACTGAATGCTAGCACGCGCTGTGTTGGACTTATCCTCGTCGTGTCCATGTCGCGCTCTATCCATGAGGATTCGCGCCTCACGGTGAGGAACCACCCAGGCTGCAAAATGTCTATGACCGATTGCGGAGGCTCTGCTATCCACGCGCCAGCCTCGGCCAGATCGCTGGTGTCGGCGACAAAGAAGCGCTGAGTGCGGTTGGCCCCAAGTGTCGGCACTTCGATACTGAGATCGTAAAGCAGCTTGCTCATGGTGAGGTCGAGGTAATCTCGGGGTTAGTAATGGCCGCGAAGAGCAACTCTGTAATGTCGATCATTGAGCGAATGATCTTCGCAGACTTAAGATTATTGTCTGCGATCTGTTTTGATCGAGTTCTGCGATCTGCTGGAGCGCCAATGCCAGTGAAGTCGTCTATGCTATCCATGGAATTAAGCAAATTATATGAAGCCATGTCTAGCACCCACCTAAAGATGTACTCCAGCGCTGTAAACGGATAGTAGAGACCGTCTCTGTACTGACTATCATTGTCAATCGCAGCGCTCATTGCGTAATTTGCGGCAATGGTTATTGACTGCGTGTCGCTGCGTCCTAGTGCCCACGCTTGCAAGTGTCCAGCGTTAAGCATCACGTCGCTGTATCTGCGGCATCTAGTTGTGATAACTTTCCACGCGGTCAGCGCAATCAGCCCCATAGGTACTGAAGCTGCTCCTGCTATCGTCAGCAGCGTGCCGCTCAGAAGCGCGCTGTCCCACATACCGACCCAATCCCTCTTGAATAACGCGCAGCTATCCATGTCAACATCGTCTCTGGATATGCCAGAGTAATGTATCAAATACGCGGTGTGCGGCATACGATCTTGTAACTCATCATCCATGAGACCGTTTACACACGCTGGTAAACTCATCGTGACGTCGTCACCGTCTATCTCTCGCTCCCATGTCACTACGTTTTTGTCGTCTGTGGCCCATCGCTCTCTCTCTGATTGCAGCAATCTGGCTGTAGCACGTGAGAAAGCGATTACTTCATCTGCGTAGATAGGATCGCCAGCGTCGCTAACCTTTAATATCCACGGCGCTTTCTTCCTTATTGTCAGAAATATGCCTGGTTTTAGCTTCTCAATAACGTCTTCTGGCGGCGATCTAACCCAAGCGATAGCCTCAGCCTCGCTAGCGCAGCTACCCATCCAGAACCTATGAGTATGAGTCGCTGACCAATCGTTAGGTATCTCGATATTGAGATCGTACGGTAGCTCTTTTTTGCTGGTCACGGCTTCAACCGTCTTTCATGATCAACCTTGACGGCTACTTGGAAGACGACCTCTGGCAATTTGATAATGGATCGTATAACGCTCGAGAGCTCCGATGCTTGCGCCATGCTCTTACCTTGTGCATACATGGCCTCAATGGATCTACCGATAGACACTCTGTAATGGCTAGCGTCATAACCACTAGGCGTAACGGCTCTTGTCGCCGCCTCTGCAAGCCATATCGTAGACCTTACAAACTTGCCAAAGTCTGAGTTGAGCTCCGCGTGTGACATCCTGTTAAGCTCGCGCTGTCCAGATACTTGAAGATCGTTTGCCGATAATGCTGCGATGCGTAACTCGTCATTTATAGCGTCACCATGGAGCCATCGCTCGCCGATGTCCAATACGTTGTTGATGGTAGCCGAAAAGTGAGGTGAATCTATACAGCCGATGGCCAAGCGAACTACGCGACAAGCCGTGTACATCGCTACACGAACATCGACACCTCTGGCGATCCAGTAGATCTCATTGGAATGACACTCGCGCCACGCACGCTCCCACTGATTACCGAAGTGCCACGCTTGAGAGAAGTCGTATCCAGAGCGATACTCATCAGGCACTACCAGCGGCAACTTTAAGAGTGGCGACGAGAACGGATAATCTCCCTTCCCCTCTACCAGAAAGATGCCGTCTCTCAGAAAGATGCCGTCTTTCGTGCATGTAACAACTTTAGGCGGCGATGCGCCGCGTGCGGCAGCTAGCACCTTGCCGAAGACAGCGACACGTCTGATACTGCTACCTTGTTCGTTCTTCAACTCACTGTCGTATCTGGCCACGAGGAAGTGACCGCGCTTGATTTCAGCCAGAGTCTTACGGGCCAATGATGGAGATCTCACCCACGCCACGGCCTCGTCTAGACTACTGACACTGGCCAACCACATCGGGTGAGAGCCAGCCTCGGAGACGTTTGGAACGTCAACCGATAGGTCGTAGCTGTGTGGCTCTGCGTCGAGAGTGTCAGTCCCGATAGCCACTGTAGCGCTCGTCTTCTGCGGTGGCGAAGTGATAAGCAACGGCGATCACCAGCAGCGCGGCGACTGCACCAGCGGCTGGCATCACCCACGGCGGCATAGCGTGCCTCACCAAAGCAGCTTGCTCGGTGCTGCCATGTGATACGACCTCGCTGCGTACTCCGTCTGGTGGCACCGCTAGAATCCAGCCAGGAATGCGAACGCCAGACGGTGCGGTATGGGTGCGTCTGAAGACGCCGCGGGCATCGGCTGCCAAGCTCGAGCCACCATCGAGGTAGCCTCCGTTGATGATGCCCTCTCGAGCCATGCGCTCGCCGAGCGCGCTCATCGGCCCGATGAGCATCACGACAACGATGCCGCCATGGGCGTCAGCGCCGATGCCGAGCCTCCACACACGCTCTCGATTCGCCGCGGTGTCGTGCGCGACTGGTCGGCCATCAACGACCATCGAGGGCCACGACTGCACGGCCACCGTCGCGCCTTGGGCCATGTGCCCGCCGTACTGCCCTTGAGCTCGACCACCGACAACCGAGATGGTCATGCCCTCATTGGGCTTACGCGTGGGCTGATTCACGCCCTTGGACGGGTCGTAGAGCAAGAAGGCGTCGGTGCCAGCTGTGGACTCAAACATGGTGCCGTCGACGGCGAAGACGGCCCGCGGGTTGTCGCCTAAGATCTGATCGAGGTCGCGCCTCGCGTTAGACCTGTCGATGTGCAGCCACGAGGCTGGATAGCGAACAACCACGGACTGGTCGTGCGGCGCTTGCTCAACAACTAGTTGATCACTCACGGCGTCCACCGTTGGCTTCGTGCTCGTCTTGAGCGGCATCAAGAAGAGCAGCGATAAGAGCCACAACAGCGATGCCGCCGACGACCATAGGAATGATAGGAAGTCCACGTGGTGCTTGCTCTTGAGACCTACGAATGTCGCGTCTAGGCGTTGTATGGCGCTCACGCACCACATCGTGGTGGGTGGACCTGTCTGGCGGTGGTGGCCCGAGTGGCGTGTAGTCCACGACCAGCCTAGGATGCTCTTGTGTCAGCGTGTACTGCTTGCCACGTGGAGCGCCTGTGGGTGGGTTGATACGGAGAACGTGCGAGCCGAAGCGCGACGTGACATCGTAGTACTCATGTCTGTCGCCTTCCCACGCTGATCCCTCGTTGAAGGACACGTCGTCGCCGTCGATGAATACGTGCGAGCCTTCTGGAATGTGGCGGATGCGAACAGTCCCGCGGATAAGCGAACCAGGCGGCACGAAGAGCGGAGATGATGTGGCGATGACGTGCTCACGCGAACGCATCGCTGTCTGGGCTTCGTGAACTCGATCTGTCACCGGCACCGCCACGTAGTTAGGCGGCGTAGGAGGCATGATGATGTTGTCGATGCTTGCCGACAGCGATGATGGGTCGATCGCGAAGATCTCTTGCGTCGGCATCGGTCGGCCAAAGGCGTCTATCTGTGGCCATACGCCTTCTGGCGGGAACAATTTGTTGATGAGATTAGCTGCGCCAAGCGCTACGCCGCCAATTGCTCCTAGGATAGGCCCAACAACAGGGACAACGCCGATGAGGCCCAATGCTGCATTCCCAGTCGCTGACGCGTTTGACATCTGAGTACGAAAAGCGTCTGCAGACGCTAGAAGCGAGCGCTCCGCCATCGCGCTGTACACTTGTGCGCCGTTGCCGGTGGCGAACCCTTGCCATGTATTCTTGCCGCGCACATCAAGGTTGACCTCGTAGATCACCTCAAGATGGTTGCGCCCACGTAACTCAAGCAGCAGTGGCCAAATCAACTGCGCGTACCACAGTAGCGGAGGCAAGAAGAATGTCTGCGGGACTCCGTTTTCTACGTTCTTGTAGGCCGCACATAGCCAATCTCCGTGCAGAGGCGCGTTGTTAGGTGTGTTCTGCAGCGGCGATGACGAGGGCCGTTCTGTTCTGACTGGAAACGATAAATAGCTACCTCTGGCATTCGACAGCACTCCGAAGGTCTGCTGGTTGATATTCCAAGGCGCAAAATCAGCATACCTATAGACATTAACATTGGGTCTTGGGCATAAGAGACTGACCCATTCTGGAGAGTCAACCTGTGATGGTGTAACGATCGTGCCGCCCAACGTGCCATTGCTTGTTAGCCATAGCCTATGCACCTCGCCGCTTGGAGCGAAACACCATGTTCTGTTGCGTCCGTCTGCAGCCATTACGTCTCGACCGATCTGTAGACCGCACGCAGCCGCTCCACCATCGTCGTTTGTCGAGTTCATGTTGGCATCGCCGTCAGTGCGAATGCCGAATCTAGCGTGTCTGTTGTTCTCGTCTGAGCCGATACGTAGTTGCCTAAAGTTATAGTTGAACCCTAAGTTGCCGACGGCCATGAAGTCGGCCATGAACTGCCTACGCCATGTACCGGCCGTCACGTATGCGTTGGCTATGGCGTATGGTCTAGCTGGACTAGATGCAGTGAATACGCCGCGTGTGTCGTGCGCAAGCGCAATGTCTGGACCTGTAACATTGCCTGATGGATAGTCCCAAGGAGCCTCTGTTTTTAGCGGGTAAAAACACCCGACAGGGACGACTGTTGGTACAGTGTTAAACAAAAACTGCCTATTCTGAGCATCTGGGAAGCCGGCCTCCTCTTCGCGCGTGTAGAAATCAGCACCTGGGTTGTTAGGGTTCGATGTAATGTAGTTGAGTTGGCTACCGGCTCGATATGCAGCGTTTAGAGCGTGACCAGCAAGATCTCTGTGTGAGTCTAGCCCGAAGGCCAACTCCAGCGCCGAGCGGTATTTGTTCCAGCCCCACAACCTCACGTTGAGCGCCTGCCAGTACTTGCCGAAGTGCTCGTACATCGACTGCACCGCGGCTACCTGTGCCTCTGAGGTCGGCAGTGCATTGATCGCGTTGAGGTCTAGCTTCATCGCCTCTTGCAAGTGAGCGTCTGCCAACTCAACGTCGCAGAAATGGATGAAGTTGTAGGTCGATGCGTGCTGGGCATCCAAGAAGGTGCGCATGCGCTGTGGGATCGAGTCAGCGCCCTCGTCTGCCGCCACCACATCTGCGTCTGCTGCTGCCCACATTCGATCCGAGAAGAAGTCTGTTGTCTCCACGCGCTGTTGCACACGCTCGCGTTGCCTACGCTCGTCTTCATAGTGAGCGCGCAAGAGCGCACGCTTGCGTCGAGCTTCTGGGTCAGTAGGTTCTGGACTGGCCACGCCATGACGCGGACCCAGTGGCGCAAAGGTACCTATGGGCACGTTAGGATCGCTAGACAGCACGCCACCGACGCCCTCACCGAAGGGCAACTCCCAAGCGACAGTAGACCCGTCTGGGATGATGTTGCGTCTACCGATCATCTCTGGGTTAGGCCAGTTCACAGGGTTGTGCGTGGCGATGTAGCGGTCCATGACGAGGTACGGATCGCTCGTATCAGAGACAAAGATGTATCGTTTTAGTGCCACGCTATGCCTTCTCTTCTTCGCGCCATATCCATGCAACGCCTAAGGCCGTAGCGAGGCCGACGAGGCCGACGGCGATGTAGTTGTTGCGAGTATGCTCGTGCTCTTTTGCCTTCGCGGCATTTGCAGCCGCAGCAGTCGCAGCCGCCGCAGCCTCTCGAGCCGCTACCTGTCGCTGTACCTCCTCCATCTCGGTGACACGCGCTCTAAGTCCGACCAGCTCTTCGTCGGAGTGTGCTACAGCGATCTTGGCTCTGAGCAGACTGAGCAGACCATTAGCTTGACTACCAGACAGCCTCTCGGCGGCCTCTTGCCGACGCATCGCGTTGCTGAGGTCGAGCGAGTGCTCTTGCGTCTGAAGCTGGTGCTCGCCATCGATGTAGCTATTAGCCACGCGGATGCCAGTAGATGCGATGCCGACCACAGTCATCACGTCTCTGCGTGTGCTGTCTGGCGGCGCGTCGCGCCCGTCGCGCCCTCCGCGTGTCTGGAGGCCACCGTGCCCATCTGATATGGGCGCTCCGTCTTCATCGCGCCTAAGCGTCGGCAGTACCTCGATCGGCGGTAGGTCGCCAGGATCGCCAGCGGCGGCGGTCGCAAAGCCGCTTGGCCCAGAGCGCATGACCCATACGAGTTGTCCGAAGTCCCATGTCTCAAGAACGAAGCCGCCAGCCGCTAGGTCGGTCCAAATGTGTGGTGACAAGATAGGGTCATGCGTGACCATAATCAGCGCGGCTGCCGTGCCCATGGACGTAGATGCTGCGGCACCAGCCTCCATCGCGTCTTGTAGCGCCCGTAGCGCCGATGGCGATAGTTTACCGACGATAAAGCTCGACATCTCGCCCGCTGGCATCCGCGCGCCGCGGCCTCGCGGCCTTATGCACCGCGTCGGCAACTTATTCTGCATGGGCCAAACACTACCACTAAAGCAGCTTGCTGTGCTAGCCTCTACGGCATGTCACACCTCACGCCATACGACGCCCGCGAACTCATCGCGATTCACGATCCGCTGCTCGCACGATCTATCAACGACGATCAAGCCGTCGCCATCGCACAGGGCCTCGCCGACGCTCGCTGGGGCGGCACCGTATCTGGTGCCTTTTGGTCGGCGCTTGTGATCGGGCTCGTGTACTACGGGCGCGCTTACTACGAGCAGAACAAGCAGCAATTCAGCTAATGGAACCACAGGCAGACACACCGCAAGCGGGAGAGCCACCGAAGGGCTCGCCACCAGCGTATCCGCCGAAGGCGCTAGTCGCACACCATTGGTCTGCCATCGCGTGGGCCATCACCGTTCTCATCGGCGGCAGCGCGGCGATCTGGACTGTGGCCTCGCTCAACGCGAAGTTAAGCGACATGGATGCGCACATCACAGAGAGAGCAGTGAATCTCCCCGCCCTAAAGGGCGAGGCTTCTCGGAGGCATTGCTGCTCCACGAGTTACACGCTGGGTGGTGTTTGCCACCTCGCGAGCCGGGATTCCGCCGGAGCTACGGGGTGCCACTTTCGAGGCTCCTCGATACTTGCGCGAAGGTCGTGCGAAACGGATCACGGATGGGATCGTGGCCTCGGGTATCTTGATCCTCAGAATGTTCGTGCTTCCCACGACGTCACGGGGGAGCACAAGGCCGCACGCCTTGCACTTGTAAACACGTCGGCACTTCTGCCGACCTCCGCAACCGGGACACGTTTGCGAAGAATAGGGCTCGGGCACTTCGGTGGTCCCTGCCATTTTATATGCGAGCAACGCGATGATCTTTGCGTTGCTCGCCTGAGAGACTTGTTGCGCGGTGACGCGCCCCATCTTGCGGGCCGCATGGTTGAACGGCTTGCCCACAACCACAGGGCTGTTCGGGAAGGCGTCCGCGACGATCCGAGTGGCTTTGTGCAGTACGTCACGCAGTTTTCGCGCTCCCTTGTCGGCC
>Ga0209515_10008524_pt1 | contig 11940 bp, 4 predicted proteins | sample Subgroupgradi54m_FD_187454 | JGI IMG/M metagenome (GOLD analysis project Ga0209515, IMG submission 187454) | Subsurface groundwater microbial communities from S. Glens Falls, New York, USA - GMW60B uncontaminated upgradient, 5.4 m (SPAdes)... ... | reverse complement strand
GCTGCGGCCAGTGCCCCGAGTGCAACGGTCTGGATCCGCTCGCCTGCGAGCAGCAGCGCATCTGGGGCTACGAGACGTCGTGGGGCTCCTTCGCGCAGTTCCACAAGGTGCAGGCGCAGCAGCTGGTGGCCAAGCCGCAGCACCTGTCGTGGGAAGAAGCCGCGTCGTACGGGCTGACCTACTTCACCGCGTACCGGATGCTGATCGATCGCGCCCAGGTCAAGCCGGGCGAGCTCGTCCTCGTGTGGGGCGCCGCGGGCGGCCTGGGCGTGTTCGCGCTGCAGCTGTGCCGCCTGCTGGGCGCGCAGTCGATCGCCATCGTCGGCTCGGAGGAGAAGGCGGCGCTGGTGAAGGAGTACGGCGCCACCTACGTGATCAACCGCAAGAACTACGATTTCACCAAGGGGATCGAGGCCACCAAGGCCTTCGGGCAGGAGATCCGGCGGCTTTCGGGCGGCCGCGATCCCGAGGTGGTCTTCGAGCACGTGGGCAAGGAGACCTTCCCCACGTCGGTCCTGGTGGCCAAGCGGTTCGGCAGGATCGTCATCTGCGGCGCCACCAGCGGCTACGATCTGAACTTCGACGTGCGCCACCTGTGGATGCGGCAGAAGTCGATCATCGGCTCGCACTTCGCCGACGCGTACGAGGCGGAGCGTGCCAACCGGCTCGTGCACGACGGGAAGATCAAGCCCGTGCTGGACGAGGTGTTTCCGTTCGAACGGACGCCCGAGGCGCACCAGCAGATGGCGGACAACAAGCACAAGGGCAAGCTGGCGATCCGCATCCAGGCGACCGCGGGCGGGTCGTAGCGGGTCGTAGCCTCCCGCGCTACGGAGCGGGCACTACCCAGAGATCGTGTTCGCCATGCGTCACGGTCGCGACCGCTGACTCACCGTCGGGCGCAAGCGTCAGGTCGGCCAGATCGGCGTCGGCCTGCAGCTTCCACCAATCCTCGACGCGTCCATCGGCGGTACGGACCCGCTGAATGAGCGTTGGCGCACCGCGCTCGTTGGCCAGCAGATCGAACAGGTACAGCCAGGCGTCATCGCGGGACCACGCCAGCGGCTGCACGAACTTGTCGGCCGTGGAAGGTAGCAGCAGACGGGCGTCCCCGGTCGCGGTCGACACCAGATACAGGCCGCGCATGGGGTAGCGATTCCAGAACACTGCTGCGAGCGTTCCGTCGGCAGTCAGTTTGGGAGAGAAGATCCAGCCCGTGTAGGGCTCGCGCGCCAACACGCCCTGCTCGACGCCGTCGAGCGTCAACCACACGAAGTTCTGATTGCCGAGCGACGGGTAGAGGATGCGCCCATCGGGTGACCACGCCAGGCTGGCCGAGTCGCCGCTCAGGTTCGTCGTCTCCAGCGGTTGCGGTGCACCACCCTCGAGCGAGTAGAGCCACAGGGACGCCGCACCTCGCGCTCGCTGGTTCACGACCAGCATGTCGACCGACGGCGACCAGGCCAGGCCCGTGATTTCGGCCTCGCCGGGCAGCTCGAAGGCGGCACGCTGGCGGCCGTCGAGCAGGTGGAGCACGCGCAAGCGCAGCCGCGGCCCGGCGCGCTCGCTGAACGCCACCAACTGGCCGTCCGGAGACATCGTTGCATGCGAGCGCTGGGCGGTGTCGCTGGTGAGCGGCCGCTTCGCCGCGGGCTCGCGGACCAACCACGCGAGGTTGTTCGAGTGGTCCGCGTGCACGTAGACGAGCTGGCCTACCGGACTGACGGCGAGGCCAGCCGCAGCGTCGAGGCCGGTGGCCATGATCTCGTTGGCGCCGCGGCGCTGCCCGGTCGCGTCGACGGGTACGCGCATCAAGGTGCTGCTCTCATCTTGCCCAGCCACCAGCAGGTAGAGGTACTCGCCCGCGTCGCCGGACCTCGGGTTGGTCACCTCGACCCAGCGCATGCCAAAGACATACAAGCTGTTCTTCATCAGCTCGACGAGCAGACGCTGATCGCTGCAGTCCGGCTTGACCGTCCACACCGAGATCTCGTGATTGCGGTTCTCCACGGCCATCACCACGCGACTGCCGGCGGGCGAACCGGTCATGCCGATGGTCCACATCTGCCCCACGTCCATGGCGCAGCGGAACACTGTCCTGGAGGGGGCGCCCAACTTGAACACGCCGAAGCCTTTCGCCGACTGGCTGCTGAACGCCACGGCGCGGCCGCCGTCGAGGACAGCGATGACGTAGCCCTTGGCCTCGCCGATGGGCTGCTTGCTGCTGCCATCCGCGATCGAGACCTGCACCAGCACGCCGGTCGGGCTTACCGTCAGCAACGACCTCCCGTCGGGTAGCCACTCGGGGTGGGCACCAAACTGGCCCGCGCTGACCAGCCGCTCGGCGCCCGTGGCCTGGTCGATCACGTGCATGCCGTCGGCACCAATGAACGCGAGTTGCTTGCCGTCGGGCGAGTAGGCGGGCAGCGCGGCATCGCCGCGCCAGGTGAGCTGACGAGCCGGCAAGAGCGGACGCCCCGGCGCGACGGTGGGCACGGGACGCGACCGCAGGGCGAAGATGACCACCGCCGCGGCGAGCAGCGCACCCAGGACGGCCAGCAGCACGGCCACGCGTGCCGGCCACGCGCGCCGGGGCGACGCCAGCGCGGCCATGAGCGCCGCCATGGTGGCGAAGCGCTGGTCGCGGTCGGGATGCATGCCGCGCCGCAGGGCCACCTCGATCCGACCGGGCACGCCCAGGCCGCGCGGGGCGGGGCGGATCTTGCCCGCGAGCACCGCCGCGCGCAGCTTGTCGAGGTCGCCCTCGAGGAAGGGATGCTGGCCGTAGATGGCGCGGTAGAGCGCCACGCACAGCGCGAACTGATCCACGCGATGGTCGACACCGCTGCTGGGCGGGTACTGCTCGGGCGCCATGTAGAGCGGCGTCCCGACCAGGCCGTGGGTCGCGGTCAAGCGCGGTGACTCGTGGCCCGACGCCGGCGCGGGTCTCGACTCGCCTGCCTCCACGTCGACATCGGCGTCAGCATCGGCGGGACGTGCCAGGCCGAAGTCGAGCACACGCACGCGTCCGTCGGTGCCGACCATCACGTTGTCGGGCTTGAAGTCGCGATGCACCAGCCCGACCGCGTGCGCGGCGGCCAGCCCGCGCGCCGCGTCGACGAACGCGCGCAGGACTTCGTGCCACGGCCGCGTACGCTCCTTCAGCCACGCGGTCAGCGTCTTGCCCTCGACCCGCTCCATGGCGACGTACACCTGCCCATCGACGACGCCGACGTCGTAGACCGCGACCACGTTGGGGTGCGAGACGCGCGCCATCGCCTGCGCCTCGCGCAGCAGCCGCCGGGTCGCCCGCCCGATCGAGTCCTCGCCAGTGGCGCCCGGGCTGATCAGCTTGAGCGCCACCGGCCGGGCCAGCTCGGGATCGTAGGCCGCGAACACCACGCCCATGCCACCCGCGCCGAGCAAACCTTCCACGCGGTAGCGGTCGACCGCCACCGGCACCGCTCCGGCGTGTGCCGCAGCGTGGTCGTGCAGACCGCCGCTGTCAGTCTGCGTCGACACCTCGCCCGGATCGGGCTCGATGGCCTTTGCCATGGATCGCGGATCTTGCGCTAGGGCGCGGGCACCGTCCACAGATCGCGCTCGTCGTGCGTGACCGTCACGACCGCCGCCTCGCCATCGGGGGCGAGCGCCAGATCGGCCAGCATGCCGTCGACCTGCACCTTCCACCAGGTTTCGACGCGTCCGTCTGCGGGTCTCACCCGCTGGACGAGATTGGTCGAGCCGCGGCGCCAGGTGGGCATTGCATCGAACAGGTACAACCAGGCTTCATCGCTGGACCACCTCAGCGGCCAGAGGAGCCCCTCGCTCGGTGCCGCGAGCAGCAGGCTGGACTCACCGGTACCGGTCGACATCAGGTAGACGCCGCGCCCGGGAGAGCGATTCCAGTACACCGCCGCGAGCATTCCGTCGGCAGTCAGCACGGGAGCGAAGAGCCAGCCGGCGTAGGGCTCACGCGCGACCTCGTCTTGCTCGCCGCCATCGAGCGCAAACCACACGAAGTTGGTGTTGCCGGGCGTGGAGTAGAGGATGCGCCCATCGGGTGACCAGACCAGGCTGCTGTCCGGATCGCTGCTCGGGTGCGCCTTGTGCAGCCGCTGCGCTGCACCACCCTCGAGCGAGTAGAGCCAAAGGGACGACTCACCCTGCGCCTGCTGGTTCACGAGCAGCATGTCGTCCGATGGCGACCAGGCCAGGCCGAGCACCTCGGCTTGCCCGGGCAGCTCGAAGGCGGCGCGCTGGCGTCCGTCGGGCAGGTGGAGCACGCGCAAGTGGAGCCGCGGCCCGGCGCGCTCGCTGAACGCGACCAGCTGGCCGTCGGGAGACAGCGTCGCATTCGAGCGCTGGGCCGTGTCGCTGGTGAGCTGCCGCTTCGCCGCGGGCTCGCGGACCAGCCACGCGAGGTTGCTCGAGTGGTCGGCGTGGACATAGACGAGCTGGCCTTCCGGGCCGACGGCGAGACCGTCCCCGGCGTCGATGCCCGTGGCCATGACCTCGCTGGCGCCGCGGCGTCGGCCGCTCGCGTCGACGGGTACGCGCACCAGGGTGCTGCTGGCATCGTACGTGGCCACCAGCAGGTACACGTACTCGCCCGCGTCCCCCGACCTCGGGTTGGTCACCTTGACCCAGCGCATGCCGGCGAGGTCGCGAGTCTTCTCCATCGGCTCGACCAGGAGACGCAAGTCACTGCAGTCCGGCTTGACCGTCCACACCGAGATCTCTTGCTTGTCATCCTTCACCGCCACGACCAGACGATCATCAGCCGGCGACGTGGCGATGCCGCCGTTCCACATCTGCCCGACGTCCATGGCACAGTGGACTGCCGTCTCGGGGGGAGCGCCGAGCTTGTACACGCGGAAGCTCTTCCACGACAGATTGAAGTACGCCAGGACGCGGCCGCCGTCGAGGATTGCACGGTGAGCGCCCCAGGCCCTGCCCATCGGCTTGCTGCTGCCATCCACGATCGAGATCTGCACCAGCTCGTTGGCCTGGCCTTCCGCCAGCACCGATCTGCCATCGGGTAGCCACTCGAGGTAGTTGAGAAAATGCCCGGCGCTGAGCAGCCGATCGACGCTCGTGGCCGGGTCGAGCACGTGCACCCCATCGGCGCCGATGAACGCGAGCTGTTTGCCATCGGGCGAGTAGGCGGGCAGCGTGGCGTCACCGCGCCAGGTGAGCTGGCGCGCCGGCAAGAGCGGGCGCGCCACCGCTACGGTGAGCACGGGACGCGAGCGCAAGGCGAACACGACCAGCGCCGCGCCGAGCAGCGCGCCCAGCAGCACGGCCACGCGTGCCGGCCACGCGCGCCGCGGCGGCGCCAGCGCGGCCACGAGCGCCTCCATGGTGGCGAAGCGCTGGTTGCGGTCGGGATGCATACCGCGTCGCAGTGCCAGCTCGATCCGGCTGGGCACGCCCAGACCGCGCGGAGCGGGGCGGATCCTTCCCTGCAGCACCGCCTCGCGCAGCTTCTCCACGCCGCCCTCGAGGAACGGATGCTCGCCGTAGATGGCGCGGTAGAGTGCCACGCACAGCGCGAACTGATCCACGCGATGATCGACGCCCGTGGCGGTCGTGTACTGCTCGGGCGCCATGAACATGGGCGTTCCGACCAGCCCGTGGGTCACGGTCACGCGTGGCAACTCCGGGCTCGACGCCGGCGCCGGGCCGGGTGCGTCCGCCTCCTCGTCCGCGTCGACGTTGGCGGGGCGGGCCAGGCCGAAATCGAGCACGCGCACGCGCCCATCGTTGCCGACCATGACGTTGTCGGGCTTGAAGTCGCGGTGCACCAGCCCGACCGCGTGCGCGGCGGCCAGCCCGCGCGCCGCGTCGACGAAGACGCGCAGGACCTCGTGCCAGGGACGCGCACGTTCCTTCAGCCACGCGGTCAGGGTCTTGCCCTCGACCCGCTCCATGGCCACGAACACCTGGCCGTCGACGACGCCCACGTCGTAGACCGAGACCACGTTGGGGTGCGACACGCGCGCCATCGCCTGCGCCTCGCGCAGCAGCCGCCGGGTCGCTCGCCCGATCGAGTCCTCGCCCGTGGCGCCCGGGCTGATGAGCTTGAGCGCCACCGACCGCGCCAGCTCGGGATCGTAGGCCGAGAACACCACGCCCATGCCGCCCGCGCCCAGCAGACCTTCCACGCGGTAGCGGTCGACCGCCACCGGCACCGGCCCGGCGTAGGCGGCTGCCCTGGCCTGCAGCACGCCGCCGTCGGTCTCGGTCGAGAGCTCGCCCAGGTTGGGCTCGATGGCGTTCGCCATGGGATGCGGATCTGGGGCTAGCGCGCGGGAATCATCCAGAGATCCCGCTCGTCGTGAATCACGGTTGCGACCCCGGCCTGCCCGCCTGGCGCGAGCGTCACATCTGCCAGCGCGCCATCCACCTGCACCTTCCACCAGTCCTCCAGGATCCCGTCGCTGATGCGGACGCGCTGGATCATGGTCGAGGACGAGCGGCGCATGGTGCTGGCCTCGTCCATGACGTAGAGCCAGGCGTTGTCGGGTGACCACGCGAGCGAGTGCCAGAACTTCTCGTCGACCGAGGGCAGCAGCAGGCGGCTGTCGCCGGTCGCGGGCGAGACCAGGTACAGGCCTGGCTGGGGGAAGCGATTCCAGTCGACCACGGCGAGGGTTCCGTCGGCGGTCAGGACGGGGTTGAAGACCCAGCCGGTGTAGGGCTGGCGCACCAGCACGCCCTGCTCCTCGCCCTCGGGCGTGAGCCAGACGAAGTTGTTGTTGCCGGGCGGCGGGTAGAGGATGCGCCCCTCGGGCGACCAGACCAGGCTGCCCGAATCGCCGCTCGGGTGCGCCGTGGGCATCGGCCGCGGCGCGCCACCGTCGAGGGAGTACAGCCACAGCGAGGCCTCGCCGTCGGCCACCTGGTTGACCGCCAGGACGTCGCCCGCCGGCGACCAGGCCAGGCCGCGCAGGTCAGCTTCGCCCGCCAGCTCGAAGGCCGCGCGCTCGCGTCCGTCGGGGAGCTGGAGGACGACCACGCGCAACCGTGGTCCGGCCCGCTCGCCGAAGGCCAGCAGGTGACCGTCGCGCGACAGGGTCGCGTACGAGCGCTGCGCGGTGTCGTTGGTCAGCGCCCGTCGCGCCGCCGGCGCGCGCACCACCCAGGCGAGGTTGCTGGCGTGGTCGGCCTGTACGTAGACGAGCCGGCCATCGGCGCCCACGGCCAGGCCCTGGCCGGCGTCGAGGCCGGTGGCCAGCAGCTCGTTGGCGCCGCGGCGATGACCGGTCGCATCGACGGGGACGCGCACCAGGCGGCTGCTGCCGTCGTACTCCGAGAGCAAGAGGTAGAGGTACTGCCCGGCGGCCGCTTGCACCCAGCGCATGCCGACCAGGTAGCGGCTGTGCTCGATCGGCTCGATCAGCAGGCGCTGATCGCTGCAGTCGGGCATGACCGTCCACACCGCGATCTCGTGCTTGCGGTTCATCACCGCCATGACCAGGCGATCGCCGGCGGGCGACGCGGCGATGCCGCCGGTCCACATCTGCCCGATGTCCATGGGGCAGCGGAAGGCCGACTCGGGCGGGGCGCCCAGCTTGAACACGCCGAAGCCCTTGGACGCCATGTTGTTGAAGGCCACGGCACGACCGCCGTCGAGGAGCGCCACGTAGTAGCCGCGCGCGGCGCCGATGGGTCGCGTGCTCTGGCCGTCGGCGACCGACACCTGCACCAGCACGCCCTTGGGGCTGAGCGTGAGCAGCGCGCTGCCGTCGGGAAGCCAGTCCAGGTAGGTGCGGAAGTTACCCGCGCCGACCAGGCGTTCGACGCCCGTGGCCAGGTCGGTCACGTGCACACCGTCGGCGCCGATGAAGGCGAGCTGCTTGCCGTCAGGCGAGTAGGCGGGCAGCTCGGCGTCGCCACGCCAGGTGAGCTGGCGCGCCGGCGGCAGCGTCTGCGCCACTGCGACGGCGCGCGCGACCACGGGCGCGGGACGCGCACGCAAGGCCCAGCTGACCAGCCCCGCGGCCAGCACCGCGCCGAGCACGGCCAGGAGCACGTCGGCGCGCGCCAGCCAGGCGCGCCGTGGCGGCGCCAGCGCGGCCATGAGCGCCTCCATGGTGGGGAAGCGCTGGTTGCGGTCGGGATGCATGCCACGCCGCAGCGCCAGCTCGATCCGGTGCGGCACGCCCAGACCCCGCGGGGCGGGGCGGATCTTGCCCCCGAGCACCGCCTCGCGCAGCTTGTCCAGGCCGCCCTCGGCGAATGGATGCTGGCGGTAGATGGCGCGGTAGAGCGCCACGCACAGGGCGAACTGGTCGACGCGATGATCGACGCCGATGCCGCTCGCGTACTGCTCGGGCGCCATGAACAGGGGCGTGCCGACCAGGCCGTGGGTCATGGTCACGCGCAGCGCCTCGTGGCTCGTGGCCAGCGCGGGGCTGGGCTCGGCCGCCTCGACGTCGACGTCGGCGGGGCGGGCCAGGCCGAAGTCGAGCACGCGTACCCGGCCGTCGCTGCCGACCATGACGTTGTCGGGCTTGAAGTCGCGATGCACCAGTCCGACCGCGTGCGCGGCGGCCACCCCGCGCGCCGCATCGACGAAGGCCTGCAGGACCTCTGGCCAGGGACGCTCCCGTTCCTTGAGCCACGCGGTCAGGGTCTTGCCCTCGACCCGCTCCATGGCCACGTAGACCTGCCCGTCGACCACGCCGACGTCGTAGACCGCGACCACGTTGGGGTGCGAGACGCGCGCCATCGCCTGCGCCTCGCGCAGCAGCCGCCGGGTCGCCCGGCCAATCGAATCCTCGCCCGTGGCACCCGGGCTGATGAGCTTGAGCGCCACCGGCCGGGCCAGCTCGGGGTCGTAGGCCAGGAACACCACGCCCATGCCGCCCGCGCCGAGCACACGTTCCACGCGATAGCGATCGACGGTGACGGGCACCGGCTTCGCATATGCGGCGGCATGATTCTGCAGACTGCCGCTGTCAGTCTGCGTCGACAGCTCGCCCAGGTTGGGCTCGATGGCGCTGGCCATGGATCGCGGCTCTTGTCTCCAGTAACCGTAAACGCCGGTCCGCGCAATCGATTCCATCACACCGCCTGGCAGGCAGCACGGGCCCCCTGCATGGTCTATGTTTACGCCGTGTCGTCGTACGTTCTCGACGAGGCCGCGATTGCCAGGGCGTCTCGACGCGCCGGCGGTTCGTTGCGCGCGCTGCGCCTGGGTCCGGGCGACGCGCTGGCCGTGCTCGCCGGCAACGGTCCCGAGTTCGTCGTGCTGCGCGACGCCGCTACCACGCTCGACCTGACCTTCGTGCCGCTCAACCCGCGCCTGGCCCCGCGCGAGGTGGCCGAGCTGATGACCCGCGCGGGCGCCAAGCTGCTGGTCGCCGATCGCCCCGATCGCCCGATTCCGGATGGCTTCGAGGTCTGGTTCGCCGACGACCTGCAGCGCGTCGGTGAGGGGGTCACGCCCGCGCGCGCCCGCGACCCGCAGGCCATCGGCGCGACCCTCCTGTTCACCTCGGGCACGACCGGCCGGCCCAAGGCCTGCCTGCGCCGCGCCGCCGAGGAGCGCGCACGCGCCGACGAGCTGCGCGCCACCTACGGCCTGTGCGCCAGCGACGTGCACCTCATCGTGTGCCCGCTCGCCCACTCGGCGCCGGGCATCTTCCTGCGCGCCTGCCGCGCCGCGGGCGCGCGCACCGTGCTGCTCGAGCGCTTCGATCCGCGCGGCTTCCTGCACGAGGTCGCGCACCATCGCGCCAGCGTGTTCTTCCTGGTGCCCACGCAGGTGGAGCGTCTGCTCGCCCTGCCCGCCGAGGACCGCGCCGCCGCCGACTGGTCGTCGGTGCGCGCGTGCATCGTGGCAGGCGCGCCCTTCTCGCCCGCGGCGCGGCGCCGCTTCCTCGCCTGGCTGGGGCCGGGCAAGCTGTGGGAGTTCTACGGCTCGTCGGAGACCGGCACCATCACCGTGCTGCCGCCGGGCGAGCAGGACAGCGCGCCGCCCGGCTGCGTGGGCCGGCCGCCGCCCGGGGTCGAGATCGAGCTGCGCCACCACGACAGCGGCGAGCCGGTGGCTGCCGGGCAGGTCGGCGAGGTCTTCGTGCGCTCGCCCGCGCTCATGCACGGCTACCTGGGCGAGCCGCCGGTCCAGCCGGGCGCATTCGTGTCGGTGGGCGACCTCGGCCAGCTCGACGGCGACGGCCGGCTCTCGCTGGTCGACCGCAAGCACGATCTGGTCATCTCGGGCGGCGTGAACGTCTACCCCGCCGAGGTCGAGCGCGTGCTCGCCGAGCATCCCGCGGTCGCCGGCGCCGTGGTCTGCGGCGTGCCCGACGTCGACTGGGGCGAGCGCGTGGTCGCGCTGGTGGCCACGCGCGACGGCGTCGCTGCGCCCGGCGAGGACGAGCTGCGCGTCTTCCTGCGCGAGCGCGTCGCCACCTACAAGATTCCCAAGCTGTTCGTGTTCCTGCCCGCGAGCGAGCTGCCCATCGGACCGAGCGGCAAGCCGCTGCGACGTGCGGCGCGCGCCCGCTTCGTCGGCAAGTAGGCGCAGGCGCTCACGGGCGCGTGCGCGGCCGGGTCAGGGTGATCTCGATGTCGCTGTCGCGACGCACCACCAGGTCCTGGCGCCCGTCGCCGTTGAGGTCGGCGAGCAGGCCGTCCTTGTTCTGCTCGGGCAGCAGGCGCACCTGCGAGGCCATCGTGCCGTCGCGGCGCGCCTGCATGACCTGCGTGAGCGTCTGCGGGCTACCCAGGATGAGATCGGTGCGCTGGTTGCCGTCGACGTCGCCGGCGAGGAACAGGCTGGGCAGCTCGCTCAGCAGGGTCAGCTGGATCGACGTGGCGAGCTCGCCCCCGTTGCCGCGCAGGATCTCGACCCCCTGCACGGCCTTGTCGAGGGCGGCGTAGTCGAGTGACTTGTCGTCGTCGAAGTGGCCCACCGCCAGCTGCGAGTACATGGTGGCCGACAGCAGCGTCGGTACGCCCACGAACTGACCGTCGCCCAGGCCGTGCATGAACACCAGCGGCCCGACGATGGCCACCAGGTCGAGCGTGCCGTCCCCATCGGCGTCGGCGAGCTGGAAGTCGCCCACGGCGCCGTCCAGCTGCAGCACGCTGACCCGCGGCGGCGCGAAGGCACCCGTCCGCTGGCCGCGGAACACGGTCACCGTCTCGGGCTCGACGATGACCACATCCTGGATCATGTCGCCGTCGACGTCGGCCAGGCGCGCGTCCCCCGCGCGGGGCGCGTTGACCTGGTCCATGCGCTGGAACATGCCCTGGCCCAGGTTCTTCCACGAGATCAGCCGGCCGGTGGTGCCGGCGTAGCCGACCAGGTCCACGGCGGCGTCACCGTCGCCATCGACGTCCCCGGCCATGAGCGAGTCGATGGCGAGGTTCTCGGCCTCGACCACCACCGGCGCGTCGTTGAAGCCTAGGGGCAGGCCATTGCGCATCCAGGTGACCCGGGTGGTGTCGCTGGCGACCACGTCCGGCTTGCCATCGCCGTCGCAGTCGCCCACCGCCATGGCGACGAACTCCCCCGACACCAGCACGGCGGTCGGCTGGAACAGGCCGTCACCGCCGCGCATCATCAGCAGCTTGCCCAGCGCCACGCCGATGGCGTCGGCAAAGCCGTCGTGGTCGAGGTCGGCCACGTTCAGGCCGAGCAGCTCGGCGCTGGCGTTGCCGGCGGCCTGCTGGTAGTCGGCCTTGGGACCCATCGAGACGCTCGAGCCGTCGAAGAACACCGGCCGCACGAAGCCATTCTTGCTGGCGACCGCGAGGTCCGCGTGCTTGTCGCGGTCGAAGTCGCCCGCGGCGATGACGTTGACACCGTCGATGGTGCTGGTGGTACGACTGGCGCCGAATTTGCTGCCGTCGCTGAACGCGTACACGACCGATTGCTCCTGCGGCACCGCCACGTCGACGTGGCGATCGCCGTTCAGGTCG
>Ga0209515_10008523_pt1 | contig 11940 bp, 10 predicted proteins | sample Subgroupgradi54m_FD_187454 | JGI IMG/M metagenome (GOLD analysis project Ga0209515, IMG submission 187454) | Subsurface groundwater microbial communities from S. Glens Falls, New York, USA - GMW60B uncontaminated upgradient, 5.4 m (SPAdes)... ... | reverse complement strand
AAGATCTCTACTGGGAAACGCAGGGGGCCTTTACCGGCGAGGTGTCTCCGAGTATGCTGGTGGATGTCGGCTGCCGCTATGTGATCATCGGTCACTCCGAGCGCCGCACGTTGTTCGGAGAAACCGATGAGACGGTGCAGCGCAAGCTGCAAGCAGCACTCAAGCAAAATCTGTTACCGATTGTGTGTATCGGCGAGACGCTCGCCCAGCGAGAAGCGAGTCAAACGTTTGCGGTCTTGACCCGGCAGTTGGAGGGCGCGTTTCAGGGGTGCACGAACGCCGACGCGCAACGAATCATTCTCGCGTATGAACCGGTATGGGCGATTGGCACCGGCCGCAACGCGACGCCTGAGCAGGCGCAAGAAGCGCATCACGCCATCCGCCAATGGGTAGCCGGACGTTTTGGGCAGTCGGTCGCGGACATGATGCGCATCCAGTACGGTGGCAGCGTCAATGCCGGCAATGCGGCCAGCCTGCTGCAGCAACCGGATGTGGATGGGGCGCTGGTGGGTGGAGCGAGCCTGAAGCCGGATTCGTTTTCTGCGATCGTCAATGCAGCGATTGAGATGAAGGTGGTGACACGCTAATGTATATGGCCGTCCTAATCGTGCATATTCTCGTCTGCTTATTTCTGATCGCAATCGTGCTCTTACAGGGCGGGCGCGGCGGACTCGCCGAGTCGTTGGGCGGGGCAGCGGCGCAATCGTTGTTTGGCAGCAGCGCGACCACCGTACTCACCAAGCTCACCACGTTTTGTGCGGCGATCTTCGTTGTGACATGTCTGTCGTTGGCGTATTTGTCGACGGCCACCGGCCGCTCGGTCATTGAACAGATTCCAACCGGCTTTCCTGCATCATTACCGATTGCTCCCGCGACCGGTATTCCGGAGCCGCTCATGCCACCGGTTTCCTCGCCGGTGACTTCCACGCCACCCGTCTCGCAGCCAGCGTCCGCCCCTCAGGCCGCCACACCAAGTGAGACTCCCGTTTCGCACTAAGTACGTTCAGAGTTGTCGGCAGTATTCGTGGGTTCTCCTCTCGTCTTGTCTGTTTGCGGTTGTGCCTGTCGCCGCAGACGCGCCTTCCTCTGATTCCGCAGCCCCAGTGCATGGCGACGCCCTGGTCGTCGGGTCCATCGGCGATGCGAGCCGGCTGCTGCCGCCGCTGGCAACCGACAGCGCCTCAGGCGAAATCGTCGGCCTGGTGTTTAACGGCTTGCTAAAATATGACGAGCATCTGGCCGTGGTGGGAGACGTCGCCGAGTCATGGACCGTATCTGCCGACGGGTTGACCTTGACGTTTGTGCTGCGGCCCGGCATTCGCTGGCATGATGGCCAGCCCCTCACCGCAGAGGATGTGCGGTTTACCTACCAAGCGTTCGTGAACCCCGCGGTCAAGACGCCGTACTCGAGCAATTACGAGCTGGTGGATGCGGTTGACGTGCTCGATGCGCGGACGGTGCGCATCCACTACAAAGAGCCCTTCGCGCCCGCGCTCGAAAGTTGGATGACGGGCATCATCCCGAAGCATCTGCTCGAGCATGAAGATCTCAACACGACTTCGTTGCTGCGGCATCCGATTGGCACCGGGCCGTATCGATTCGTTCGGTGGAAAACCGGTGAGTTGATTACGCTCGCCGCCAATCCGGATTATTTTGAGCATCGTCCGTATCTGGACCGCTATCTGTATCGCATCATTCCGGATCAGGCCACGCTGTTTCTGGAAGTATTGACCGGCGGCGTGGATCTGACCGGGCTCTCGCCCCTGCAGTACGCGCGCCAAACCCACACCGAATTTTTCGAGCGGACCTATCAGCGATTTCGTTATCCCTCCTTCGGGTTCACGTATCTCGGCTACAATTTGCAGGATCCGCGGTTTGCCGATGTCCGGGTGCGGCAGGCGATCAATCTGGCCATCGACAAACATGCGCTGCTGGATGGCATTTTGTTTGGACTGGGAACCGTCGCCACCGGGCCGTATCCTCAAGAGTCGTGGGCGTATGATCCGACGGTCGTGCCTCAGCCGCCTGATCTGGCGGCCGCCAAAGCGTTGCTGGCGCAGGCCGGCTGGCAGGATCATGACGGCGACGGGTGGCTGGATCGCGATGGCGCGCTGTTTCGGTTTACGCTGCTAACGAATCAAGGCAACGACGTGCGGCGGCAGGTGGCGGAACTGGTGCAGCAGCAATTGAAGCGGCTGGGCATCGATGTGCAGGTGAAGGTGATTGAGTGGAGCACGTTCGTGCATGAGTTCATCGACAAGCGCCGGTTTGACGCGGTGTTGTTGGGATGGAACTTGTCGCGGGATCCGGATCTGTATGATCTGTTTCATTCCTCCAAAACCAAAGAAGGAGAATACAATTTCGTGGGGTACAAGAACCCTGAGGTGGACCGGTTGCTGGAACAGGGCCGGCGGATCTTTGATCAGCAGCAGCGCCAAACGATCTATCGGCGCATCCATCGGATCCTGGCGGAGGAGCAGCCCTACACGTTTTTGTTCGTGGCGGACGCCCTGCCGGTGGTGCATCAGCGATTCCGGAATGTCCGGGCCACGGCGATCGGTATTGGCTACAACTTGATTGATTGGTATGTGCCGCGTTCGGAGCAGCGCTACCGGCGGATGGCGCCATGATGCGATTCGACTCAATAGCCACGCCTGCGAGCTCCCCTCGTCGCATCGCTCCGGATTCCCCAGCGAGGAATCCGTCGCTCCGCGCCAGCGCTCGCCAGAATCGAAGGACCACATGGACCGTGCTGCTCACACTGGCGAGGTGCGCCTCGGGGACTCTCCGGCGTGACCTTGCACCAATAGTGGCCGCGGGTGACGCGCAGCGGCAGGCCCTGTGGCTAAGGAAATTCACATGGCGACCTACTTGATTCGGCGGTTGCTGAGTTTGATCCCGGTATTGTTGTGGATTACGGTGCTGTCGTTTGGGATCATGCATTTGGCACCCGGCAAACCCACGGATGCGGCTACGTCGTTTAATCCGCGCGTGTCGTTGGAGGCCCGGCAACGGCTGGAGCAGTTGTATGGGTTGGACCAGCCGCTGGCGCGTCAATATGCCAATTGGCTCACCCGGATCGTCAAATGCGATTTCGGCCGCTCGTTCCTCGATGATCGGCTCGTCATCGAGAAAATCGCCGAGCGGCTGCCGATCACGCTCGCGATTAATCTCCTCTCGTTGGGATTGATCGTGGGGCTGGCCGTGCCCCTGGGTGTGTGCGCGGCGGTGCGCCCTCACGGGATCTTTGACCGCGTGACCACGGTGTTGGTGTTTGTCGGGTATTCCATGCCGTCGTTCTGGTTGGCGCTCCTCTGCATGGCGTGGTTTGGTGTCGAGCTGCGGTGGCTGCCGGTGTCTGGGCTGCACGCCTTGGATTACGAATCGTTTGGATTCCTTCACCGCTGGGCCGATGTGGCGTGGCATCTGATCTTGCCGGTGAGCGTGGCCGCGTTTGTCAGCCTGGCCGGGTTCTCGCGGTACGTGCGCTCCAGCATGATCGACGTATTGAAACAAGACTACATTCGCACCGCGCGCGCGAAAGGCCTGTCCGAACGCGAGGTGCTCTTTGGCCACGGATTGCGCAACGGGTTGCTGCCGATTGTGACGATCCTCGGGTTGTCCTTGCCGGATTTGATCGGCGGCAGCGTGATTGCGGAAACGATTTTTTCGATTCCGGGCATGGGCCGCTTATTTTACGAAGCGGTGATGGCCCGCGATTATCCGGTGATCATGGCGCTGGTGACGGTCGGGGCGGTGTTGACGATGCTGGGAAACTTTTTGGCAGATGTGGCGTATGCGTGGGCCGATCCGCGTATTCGCGTCGGTTCCGAGGGCAGCGCATGAACCGGACGGATCGCCTGGCGTGGATTGGCATGAGTCTCATTCTCGTGTTGACGGTGCTGGCGTTGGCCGCGCCGTGGTTGGCTCCCTATGATCCGCTCGCCGTCAGTCTTCCAGAAGCGCTCCTGCCGCCCTCGGCCGCGCACTGGCTCGGCACCGATCAGCTTGGGCGCGATGTGTTCAGCCGGCTCCTCTACGGCACGCGCATCTCGCTGGTGATCGGGTTCATCGCCATGGGGGTGGCTGTCGGAGTCGGCGTGACGATCGGCGCCGTCGCCGGATTTGCCGGGGGATGGCTGGATGGCGTCTTGATGCGTGCTGTCGATACGCTGCTCTCCATTCCGACGATTTTCCTGCTGCTGGCGGTGATTGCGGTTGATCCGGCCGAACGATTGGTGAGTCTCACGCGCTGGCCGATCGTCGGGCCGGTGGCGGCGGCGGTCTTTCATTGGATTGATCCGCGCATTGTGGTGGTGATGGCGGCCATCGGCTTGATGAGCTGGATGGGCGTCGCGCGGCTGGTCCGGGCGGAGATCCTCAGTCTGAAAGAGCGGGAATTTGTCCTGGCGGCGCGCGGGCTTGGGGCGTCGCGCTGGCGACTGATGACGCGGCATCTCTTGCCGAATGCGATGGGACCGGTGTTGGTCAGCGCCACGCTTGGGGTGGGCGGGGCGATCCTCACGGAATCGGTGTTGAGTTATCTCGGGCTTGGCGTGCAGCCGCCCACGCCCAGTTGGGGCAACATCCTCAATGAAGGGCGCGTGGCGTTGGGCGTGGCGTGGTGGCTGACGGTGAGTCCTGGCGTGTGCATTTTGGTGACGGTGCTGGCGTTTAATCTGGTCGGCGAAGGCATTCGCGACCGCTTCTTGCGGTAAGCCATGGCGCTGCTTGACGTGCAGGATCTGTCGGTGGAGTTTCAGCATGGCCCGGACACGGTGAAGGCCGTGGATCGGGTGTCGCTGTCGCTGGAGGCGGGCCAAGCCCTGGCGATTGTGGGGGAGTCGGGATCCGGGAAGTCCACGCTGGCGCTAGCGCTCACGCGGTTGATCCAGCCGCCGGGCCGGATGACCGGCGGGCGCATCGTCTTTCAAGGGACGGATCTGTTGCGCGTCGACGCGCCGACCCTTCGCCGCGTGCGCGGGCGCCTCATCAGCTATGTCTTTCAAGATCCTGCGACGTCGCTGAACCCCGTCTTGACGATCGGCGCGCAGCTGCGCGAGACGATTCGCCTGCATACCACGGTTGCCCCCGATGACGTCGACGCCTGCGCGGTGGCGCTGCTGGAGCAGGTGGACATCGCGGCCGCGCCGGAACGCTTGCGCGCGTATCCGCATGAACTCTCCGGCGGCATGCGCCAGCGGGTGATGATCGCCATGGCGATCGCCTCCAAACCCGCGCTGCTGATCGCGGATGAACCCACGACGGCGTTGGATGTAACGGTGCAGGTGCAGATTCTTCAGTTGCTGCAGCGGTTGCGCCGCGAGTTGGGATTAGCGCTCCTGCTGATCTCGCATGATTTGCTGGTGGTGGAGCAAGCCGCCGATCGGATCGCGGTCATGCAGCGCGGCGCCATTGTGGAATCCGGGCCCGTCGCGGCGGTGATCCAGCGCCCCCAGCATCCGTATACCCAGCAACTGCTGGCCTGCCGCCTGACGCTGTCGCAGCGGTCGTCCTCATGAGCGTGCGGCTGGATGTGCAGCGGGTGACCAAACATTTTCTGGTTCGCGCCGGATTTTTCCAGCGGCGCGCAGGTGTGGTGCACGCGGTGGACGAGGTGAATCTGCGCATCGATGCGACGGGAACGCTGGGCATCGTCGGAGAATCCGGATGCGGGAAATCCACGCTGGCGCGTGTGCTGGTGGGATTGCTTGAGCCCACCAGCGGGCAGGTGAGCGCGGGCGGCCAAGCCGTGCACACGTTGCGAGGCGCGGCCCGCCGGCAGTTTTGCCGCGACGTGCAGTTGATTTTTCAGGATCCGGCCAACAGCTTGAATCCGCGGATGCGCGTGGAGACGGCGGTGGCCGAGCCACTCATCATCCACCGGCTGGCCTCCGGCCAGGCCTTGCAGCGCCGCGTGGACGCGCTGCTCGAGCAGGTGCGTCTGCCGTTGATGCTGCGCCGGCGCTTGCCTCGCGAACTCAGCGGCGGGGAGCGGCAGCGGGTCGGGATCGCGCGGGCGCTGGCGACTGAGCCGAAACTGCTGATTTGCGATGAGCCGATCGCCTCGCTGGATGTGTCGGTCGGATCGCAAATCTTGAAACTGCTCAACGAGCTGCATCAGTCGCGGCACGTCGGCCTGGTATTCATCTCGCATGATTTGGCCGCCGTGGCCAGTCTCTGCCAGCGGATCGCCGTGATGTATCTGGGGCGCGTGGTGGAAGAGGCGCCGACGGCCCAGTTGGTGGCCCATCCCTGGCATCCGTATACAGAATTGCTCCTGCGGGCCTCCACACTTGATCTGAACCTGCGGGCCAGCGGCGAGCGTCCCTCCAACATTCATCCGCCTTCCGGATGCCGATTTCGCACCCGGTGTCCCATCGTCGCGCCCGTCTGCCAGGAAGACCCGCCGCTGCTGGAGAAGCAGCCCGCGCGTCTGGTCGCTTGTCATAAGCGGCCATAGAACCGGTTTCACAAATCCGCGCGAACCGCGTTGCGAGCGCCAGACGGACAAATTCAAGGAGCGACGACGATGGCGTACAAGGAAGACCGGTACGGCGAGGAGGAGCGACGCCGAAGATGGCCGTCTGCCGCCGTAACCCGAAGGGCTGGGCGGACTGGCATCGCCGCGCGGCGTTGCTCGTCGCTCGCGTACTCCATTGAGTACGCCACGCTCCTCGCGCCTTGCGCGGCTTGCCATTGCGCCCAGCGCGGCCGCGGGGATTTGTGAAACCGGTTCCATCTGGCTATAATAAACAGTCATCCACCAGAAGGAGGTCCACGTGGTCTTCGAGCGGTTTTGGCTGGCGTTTCTTCCGCTGTTTGTCGCGTTTGACGTGATCGGGCTGTTGCCGGTGTACTGGACGCTTGCCCAGGGGATTCCCGCGCATCAGCGGCGGCAAGCTGTCCACAACGCCATCGTGATCGCGTTTGTGGTGGCGCTGGCGTTTCTGTGGGTCAGCGGGTTTGTGTTTGGGGCGATGGGCATCCAGATGTCGGATGTGATGATCGCCGGGGGCATCATTCTGTTTGTGCTCGCCCTCAGCGATTTGGTGCGGCCGGAAAAAAGCCAGGCGGCACCCGCGACCTCGGAGTCGATCGGGGTAGTACCGCTTGGCGTGCCGTTGATTGTGGGGCCAGCGGTGCTGACGACGATCTTGCTGGTCCGCCAGCATTACGGGTTACGCCCGACGCTGGCGTCGTTGAGCTTGAATGTGCTGCTGGCCTGGATCGCGCTGCAAGCCGCGGATTGGCTGATGGAGCGCGTGGGTCGTGAAGCGGCGCGCGTGGTGTCCAAAGTGTTTGGATTAATTTTGGCGGCGTTTGCCGTCATGTTGATCCGCCAGGGATTGCAAGGGATCGTGCCTCCGCACTAGAGGAGACGCATATGGTAATGCGGGATGTGCTCACGTTCATTATGGCCGGCGGCAAAGGGGAACGCCTCCATCCGTTGACGCGCGACCGCGCCAAGCCCGCGGTGCCGTTTGGAGGCATCTACCGGATCATCGATTTCACGCTCTCCAACTGCATCAACTCCGGCATCCGCAAGATCCACGTCCTCACCCAATACAAGTCCTTCTCGCTGCAGCGCCACCTGCGCATGGGCTGGACGATTTTTCAAAGCGAGCTGGGCGAATATATCGACGTGATTCCGGCCCAGCAGCGGGTGGATGAGCATTGGTATCTGGGCACGGCCGACGCGGTGTACCAAAATATTTACTCGATCGCGCAGGAAAAGCCCGAGCATGTGCTGGTGCTGGCCGGGGATCATGTCTACAAGATGAATTACGCCGAGATGCTGGCGTTTCATCAGGCGCGCGGGGCCGATGTCACGGTGAGCGTGATCGAGATGGAACGCGAGCGCGCGAGGGGGTTCGGCATCGTCGAGGTGGACGCCCAGCAGCGCATCCATGAGTTTGAAGAAAAGCCCAAGCAGCCCAAGACCATTCCGAACGATCCGCAGCGATGCTATGTGTCGATGGGCATCTATCTGTTTAATCGTACGGCGCTGGAAGAGACGTTGATCGAAGACGCGAAGCGGCAAGACAGCACGCATGATTTCGGACGCGACGTCATTCCCTGGATGCTCAACCGTTTTCGGGTGGCGGCGTATAATTTCAAGGATGAAAATAAAAAAGAATCCAAATATTGGCGCGACATCGGCACGCTGGACGCCTACTACGAAGCGAACATGGACTTGGTGCAGGTGACGCCGCTGTTTAATTTGTATGACCGCGAGTGGCCGATCCGCACGTACCATGAGCAATGGCCGCCGGTTAAAACCGTCTTCGCGGATGAGGCCACCGGGCGTCTGGGCGTGGTGCTGGATTCGCTGGTGTCCAGCGGCTGCATCATCAGCGGCGGGCGCGTGCAGCGGTGCGTGTTGTCGCCGAACGTGCGCGTCAATAGTTTCGCGCAAGTGGAAGATTCGATTTTGATGGAGAGCGTCGACGTCGGCCGCTACGCGAAAATCCGGCGCGCCATCATCGATAAAGATGTGGTCATCCCTCGGTATTCTGAAATTGGCTACAACCTTGAAGAGGATCGGCGCCGGTTTCATATCACAGAAAACGGCATCGTGGTCGTCGGCAAGGGCACGGTGATTGAAGAGGCGCGCACGCCGGAATCGTTGGTGGGCACATGAGCGGCGACACGCAAGTTCTGCAGATTGGGTCCATCGCGTTGCGCTCGCGCCTCATCGTCGGCACGGGAAAATACGCGACGTTCCAGCTCATGCGCGAAGCGATTGAGGCCTCGGGCGCGGACATGGTGACGGTGGCGGTGCGTCGGTTGAATCTCAACCAGCCCAAGGAAGAACATCTCTTAGACGCGCTGGATCGCACGCGCATCACCCTTTTGCCGAACACCGCTGGCTGTTATACCGCTGAGGATGCGATCCGCGTGGCGCGCCTGGGCCGCGAAGCCGGCCTCTCGAATCTGGTGAAACTCGAGGTGCTCGGCGATCAAAAAACGTTGCTGCCGGATACGATGGCTTTGTTGGAAGCCACCAAGGTGTTGGTGCGCGAGGGGTTTATCGTCATGCCCTACACCAATGACGATCCCATCATGGCCAAAAAACTGGAAGACGCTGGAGCCGCGTGCGTGATGCCGCTGGCCGCTCCCATTGGGTCCGGGCAGGGAATTCTCAATCCCTTGATGATTCGCTTCATCTTGGAAGCGGTTTCGGTGCCGGTCATCGTCGATGCCGGCGTCGGCACCGCGTCGGATGCCGCCGTGGCGATGGAACTCGGCGCGGATGGCGTGCTGATGAACACCGCCATCGCCGGCGCGCAGGATCCCGTCATGATGGCCCGTGCGATGCGGCTGGCAGTTGAAGCCGGACGCCTGGCGTTTGAAGCGGGTCGGATTCCCAAGAAACCCTACGCCTCTGCCTCAAGTCCCGCACCCACAGGATTAGTCCCCGAACCTGCCGCTCGATGAGGACCGGTCGTCCTCAAGATCCGCCCGTGTCTCCGCTGTTATGGATATTCGGGGGTCTGTTTTCTCTCTCCGGAGCTCTGGGGTTAGCCTATGAAGTTCTCTGGCTGCGCAAGCTCCTCCTCATTTTCGGAAACACCGTCTACGCGTCGAGTGCCGTCCTCACCGTGTTCTTTGGGGGAGTGGGACTGGGCAGCTGGTGGGGCGGGTGGTGGAGCGAGCGCAGACCGGAACGAGGACTCTGGGCGTATGCGTGGTTGGAGATTATCATCGGGCTCTACGCGTTGATCACGCCGGAGCTCTTTCAGATCATCGAGCGGATCTACATTCCCATCTATCGAGCGTCGGGATTGTCGCCGGCGGTGTTCTTGAGCGCGTCCTTTGTCTGCACGACCGCGATCTTGTTGTTGCCTACCATGTGCTTGGGGGCGACGTTTCCACTGTTGGTGCGCGGCGTCAGGAAAGCAAAGTCCGCGTCGAGTTCTGTAACGGCATTGTTCTACGGGCTCAATACACTGGGGGCCATGGCCGGGACAGCCGGCGTGTACTATGTCGCGTTGCAGCGGTTGGGATGGTTGGCGAGTGTCCAATGCGCGGGGCTGCTGAACCTTGTGGTGGGAACATCGGCGTGGATATTGAGCCGGCGTGTGCAGCACGTCGGGGTATCGGCGCGTTCGCAGGCGTCCGAAGAGCATCCTGACGCGTTGCCAGCCACGATGCCGGCATCGCAGCCGCCGATCCGGGGGTTGCTGCTGGTGTTTGGAATCTCCGGGTTCGCGGCGCTGAGTTACGAAGTGGCGTGGACCCGGGCCTTGAGTTTGGTTGTGGGCAGCTCGATCTATGCGTTTTGCTTGATGCTGACCACGTTTTTGGGCGGGCTGGCGGTGGGAGGATTGCTGGGCCGGTGGTGGCTCACGCGTCGCGCAGCAACGGGCCAACAGCTCGTGGTGGTTGAACTCGCGCTGGCTGTTTGCGGTCTTGCGTCCATCGTGGAATTTCAGTGGTTGCCGGAGTGGTTCGTGCGGTTGATGCCGCTGGTGGGCATCTCGTTCAATGGCATGACCGCGTTGCAGCTGGTGTTGAGCATGGGCGTGATGGCGCTGCCGGCGATCGGATTCGGGTTTCTGTTTCCGCTATTTCTCGACATGTTCACGGAGGGTCAGCCGCGCTGGGGCCACCGGCTTGGCGTGGCGTACGCCGTCAATACGTTGGGGGGAATTCTCGGATCGTTTCTGTGTGGGTTTTGGCTGGTGCCGACGGTTGGTCTGGCGTGGACGATTGCCATTGCCGCGTTGGCGAATCTTGCGGCGGCCTTGCTCGTGTATGGGCGCATCAGCCGGGCCGCGCTCCCGGTTCGCTGGGCGATGGCCGGCGCCACCGCGCTGCTGTGGGTCGGTGCGGCGGCCTGGCAGATCGTGCCCTCGTGGAATCGCGCGGTCATGTCCGCAGGCGCATATCTAAGTCCGTCGACGTACGAGCGCACCTCTGTGGCTGCCCTCCAGCAGCAGTATGACTTGTTGTTCTACCGAGAGAGCGTGAATAGCACGGTGAGCGTGCATCGCACCAAACGCAATCCGCAGGAACTGTTTCTGAAGATTGGAGGGAAGGCCGACGCGTCAACCGGCATCGACATGGGCACGCAGATTCTCCTGGCGCAGGTTCCGCTGCTGCTGCGTCCGGAGTCGCGCGATGTGCTGGTGATTGGTTTGGGCAGCGGGGTGACGGTTGGCAGTGTGGTCAGACATCCGGTCGAGCGCGTGGATGTGGCGGAGGTGGATCCCGCGGTGGCGGAGGCGGCCCGCTATTTTGCCGTGGCCAACTCCCACGCGCTGGATGATCCTCGCGTGCACGTCCATGTGGCCGACGGCCGCAATTTTTTGCTGGCGACGCCCCGGGACTATGACCTGATTATTTCAGAGCCCTCGAATCCCTGGATGGCCGGGATCGCGACGCTCTTTACCGAGGAATTTTACGAACACGCCAAGCGCCGGCTGCGTCCCGGGGGGTTGATGTGCCAATGGTTTCATCTCTATCATATGTTTCCCTCGGATGTGAAGCTGGTCTTGCGCACGTTTCAGCAGGTCTTTCCGTATGTGTCGGTGTGGTCGTCGATTCCAGGGGATGTGTTGCTCGTGGGGTCCGATCAGCCGTATCAGGTTTCCTATGAGGTGTTCCGGCAACGATTCGCCCAGCCGATGGTGCGAGAGGATGTGGCGCGCATGCATCTGACGGACCCGCGCGTGCTCCTGGAGTTGTGCTGGCTCGGGCCTTCAGAGGTGCGCCGCGTGTGTGCGAATGCTCCGGGCCTCCATCGCGATGATCTGCCGTGGTTGGAGTTTGATGCCCCGAAAGCGCTTCATGATGTCCCGGCGTTTCGGGTCAACTACCTGGGATTGCGGCAATTTAAAACGCTTCCTCGGGCGGTCGTGCCGGATGTCCCGCCAGCACCCGAGGAGTCTGCTTATTACGCGGCCTTGGGCGAGGTGTATCAGTATCGGCGGG
>Ga0209515_10008520_pt1 | contig 11943 bp, 18 predicted proteins | sample Subgroupgradi54m_FD_187454 | JGI IMG/M metagenome (GOLD analysis project Ga0209515, IMG submission 187454) | Subsurface groundwater microbial communities from S. Glens Falls, New York, USA - GMW60B uncontaminated upgradient, 5.4 m (SPAdes)... ... | reverse complement strand
TAAGTGGCAGGAATAGAAAACTGGGATGGATAAGGTGGATTTATAAGATATTCTTGAACTTTGGGCCAGACAATCCCTCGGTATTTTTTGAGTATATCTAAAGCATCTGTGGACACGCCTGGTATTATACTTCAATGAGTGAGTTATTAGCAGCCTGTAGTGAGTTGAATATGCTCACCAGGCCCAGGACACGAGATGAGGTCCATGCCTTGGGGTTATACCATAGAGGAATAGTAGTTTGGGTGCTTAGTCAGAATGATATTTTGTTGCAACAAAGAAGTGACCAAAAAGATATATGTCCCTCACTGTGGGACGTGAGTGTAGCTGGGCATGTAGGTGCGTGGGAAAGCTATAGAGCAGCAGCGGCCAGAGAGACTAGAGAAGAGCTGGGTTTGCGAAATGTAGTCTTAAAAAAAATTTGTGCTCCTCATTTGAATAAACAGGAGTATTTGGGAGGAGAAATTAAGGATTATGAATATCTGACTACCTTTGTCTGTACGTCTCGCACTCTGGGGAAGTTAGATAAGGGAGAAGTTCAAAGAGCAGATTTTTTTGCGATTGAAAAAGTAAAGTCGTGGGTGGCTAAAAATCCAGCCGCTTTCACTCCTTGGTTTTTGGCAGAGTGGGAATTTATGAAAAAGTTTTTGAGGCTGTCTTGACATTATGGGCTATATTTTGTAGAGTGCCTAGGCATGGGAGTTGAAGGTAAAGTAAAACCAGGGTTGGAGGCTGAATGGGCATTAGCACAATTAGGATCATTTAAAGCGAGATTTGACCCAGTCTTGAAACGATTTTTGGACGATAAATCTCAAGAAGCAAGTGAAATCAGACCGGAGTTAGCAAAGCTAATAGAATTGTGTGCCAAATTTGTGGTAGAAGGGGGAAAAAGGTTAAGGCCAGCTTTTATGTATTATGGTTTTAAATTGGTGGCTGACGAAGGAGATACTGATGATGTTTTAAAAGCTGCTATCCCATTTGAATTAGTACACGCAGGGGCTTTAGTCCACGATGATATTATGGATAATTCAGATCTTCGGAGGGGCAAGCCGACAGTGCATAGAGTGTTCGAAAAAGATTTTGGCAGCGCTGATGTTGGACGAGCCCTGGCCATTGTAGCTGGAGACATGATACTAGCTCTGGCAGACAATGCTGTGACTGCCTACTCGGATTTTGGAGGGCGGTACAAGCAAGCCAGGCCATATTTTGATTTGATGTGCAGAGAGATTAATTATGGGCAACATTTGGATGTAGTGGGAAATCTAATGGGGGTGGTCGACGAAGATTGGATTATGAAGGTTATGCGATACAAAACAGCCGGCTACACGGTAGAAAAACCATTGATGGTGGGAGCTACTCTCGGAGGGGCAACCACTGAAACTGTGGCCAGTATTTCTAAATACGGGATTAAGTTAGGCATAGCCTTCCAAATAAAGGATGATATATTGGGGATGTTTGGGGATGAGGCCAAAGTGGGAAAGCCTGTGGACTCGGACTTAAAAGAGGGGAAAAAAACACTGTTAGTATCCACGACATTAAGAAGATTAATGGACGCCGGAAGACAGAGTGAAGTTTCAAAGCTAAAGTCAATTTTAGGCAACCCTAAGTTAACTGGGGAAGATTACGTATGGTGTCAAGAATTAATGAGAGACACCGGGGTTGTAGATTATTGTCAGCTAAAAGTGGAAGAACTGACTTACCAGGCGAGGCAAGCTCTGGAGGATACCAGATTTGATAATGAAGCCACACGTTATTTATTGGGCATATCAGATTTTCTGGTGGCTAGAGAGTATTAAATATGGCTGAGGTTTTTGATCCAGTGAAAGGGTCTGAGGTCAACTTGGAGGGTTGGCTAGACCAAGTTGTCCAGACGTGGAAGGTTATTCCTGAAGTGCAACTAAACCCAAATAAATTCAAACATTTGGCGATTATTTGTGACGGGAATCGACGAGCGGCCCAGTTGCGCGGATTAAACCCTTGGGCAGGCCATCGGGTAGGAGTAGAAGTCATAAAAGGGATTATGGAAGCCGGTAGAGCTTGGGGAATAAAACATCTCACTTTTTGGGCCTGGTCTACCGAAAATTGGAGAAGAGATCCTGGGCAAGTGGATTTTGTCATGAATCTAGCCGCCAGGTATTTACGTGACCCTGAGGCCGTGGATGAACTTATTAAGCACCAAGTGAAGTTTACTCATATTGGTAGGAAAGATAGAATCCCTTCGGAGGTGAGATTAGCCATAGATGATTTGGAATTACAAACTGCTGGCTTTGACAAGTTGTTTGTTAATTTAGCTCTAGATTATGGAGGGATTGATGAAGCAGCCAGGGCCATAGCTAAGATATCAGAGTTGATTCGAGAGGGTGGATTGACTGAATTGGAGTTAGCAATGAATCCTGGAATAATTTTAGGATTTTTAGATACTGGAAGACAACCTGCACCTGATTTAGTGGTTAGAACGGGAATGCCAGCAGAAGAAATACCTAGAACGAGTGGTTTCATGCCTTTGCAGACTGTGTACTCAGGTTGGAAATTTGAGCCCCAGCTATTTCCGGAACTTACTCCTCAAGCTTTATTGGGAGATATAACTGACTTTTTAGATTACGAGAGGAGAATGGGAAAATGATTGGAGGTGGTAGTTATAACTCAAGGTGTTAGACAGTCAAATTTAGTAAATGTAGGAACTGCGGAAGCACCGGTTCTTGTGCCTCGGGCAGTTGTTGAAGCCGATGGCTCTGCAACTGAGAGGGAGTGGTATGGGATGGTGGCAAGCGGCTCAGTTGTAGTACCGAGTGCAATCTTAAGCAAGCTAATTGGAGGAAATAAGAGTGGTCAAAAGAAAAGCTAAGATATCTGCACCAGGTAAGTTGATCATATCCGGGGAGCACTCAGTAGTCTATGGCTATCCGGCAATAGTATCTGCCATAAATAGACGATTGGTAATAAATGCAGAATATAAAGTAGATTCTGATATCCCCATAGGTTGTGGTATGGGCTCGTCCGCAGCTTATGCAGTAGCCTTGGCAGGGTTGAAAATGAGGCTAAACGGTAAGTTATTAGACCAGGAAAAAATTTGTAGCCAAGCCTACACCATGGAGAAACAACGCCATGGTAATCCCAGTGGGGTGGATAATACAGTGTGTACTTATGGGGGGGTTGTGTGGTATCGCAAAGAAGTTGAGAACTTTAAAACATTTTCCAAAATCAATGCTAGAAAGAAACTTCCCACCTTGCTAATACACAATACCGGTCAACCTGCAGAGACAACTAAAGATATGGTTCAGATGGTAGGAAAGTTGTATAAGAAATCTCCTAAAAGGATTGACAGAGTTTGGCGGGAAATGGAAGAGGTAACCAGAGGATTTTTAAAGTTTTTAATGGGGGAGGGTGGGGATTTACTAGAATTAATTAGTGAAAATGAAAGAAGGTTAGAGGAGTTGGCGGTGGTATCCCAAACTACTAAAACTCTCGTCAACAAAATAGAACAGATAGGTGGTGCTGCTAAAATTTCCGGAGCAGGAGGAAAGCATAGTAACTCTGGTATAATTTTGCTTTACCACGCTGATATGGAGAAACTTAAGCACTTCTTGGGCAAGAATAAACTTGAAACGTTTCAAGTTAAGATGGGTGAAGAAGGGGTAAGAGATGAAAAGTGAGAGTATTGATGTATCTACTCCAGGAAAGTTGATGCTTATGGGCGAACACGCTGTAATATACGGACGGCCGTGCATTGTTACTGCCGTGAACCAACGAATGCAGGTTAAGATTGAAAAGGCACCGGGCAAGGAAATTTTAGTAGAAGCTCCAGAGGTAGGAGTTGTCGATTTTAGATTTAAGCCCAAGACTATTAGAGTAGAAAACGTATCCAAAGGCGCAAAATTTATAGTTGCTGCGGCCTCTAATTTTGATGAGAAATGGCCAATTAACTCTGGTTTGAAGATTGCTACTAAAAGTGAGTTTTCTAGCGAGTTTGGCTTTGGGAGTTCCTCGGCAGTGACGGTTGGGGTATTAAGAGCTTTGGCCGAAGTTTTTGAAGTTGAAATGGATAATTGGGAGCTATTTAACTTGGCATATAAATCAGTACTAGACGTCCAAGGAGTGGGGTCTGGTTTCGATCTGGCAGCGGCTATCTGGGGGGGGACATTGTACTTTGTGACTGGAGGGAAAGAGATAACGCCTTTGAAAGTTGGGGGATTGCCTCTAGTGGTTGGATATACTGGTATTAAGGCCGACACCGCCACCTGGGTGAGATTTGTTTCCCAACAATATGACAAATATCCGAAGCTGGTAGACGGTCTATTTGACAAGATTTCGGAGTTAGTTGAGCTGGCCAGAAAAGGACTAGAAAACAAACACTGGAAGGAAGTAGGTGAGCTTATGGATATCAACCAGGGAATTTTAGAAGCTTTAGGGGTAAGTACACTCGAATTATCTCGGCTGATCTATACTGCCAGGGGAGCCGGAGCTTGGGGGGCAAAATTGTCTGGGGCAGGAGGAGGAGACTGTATGATCGCCTTAGTTAGTGACGGTAAAAAAACTAAAATTGAAAACCAGATTAAGGAGAATGGGGGAAAAGTTATTAGAATTATGACCGGGGCAAGGGGAGTTACTGTAGAAAGGTAGTTATGAGTGGGAAAGCCGCTGCGAAAGCTCCAGCAAATATCGCCTTAATTAAGTTTTGGGGCAAAAAGAATGAGAAATTGCGGTTACCAATGAATAACTCAATATCGCTAAATTTATCGGAGGTATACACAGTTACTACTGTTGAATTTGATGACTTATTAAAAAGGGACAGGGTGATATTAGATGGAATAGAAGCCGAGAGAGAGGAGATTGGTCGGGTGTCGAAGCACCTAGATAGAGTAAGACTATTGGCAAAGGTAAGAACTAGAGCTTGTGTAGAGAGTCGCAACAACTTTCCTAAGGGTACAGGAATAGCCTCTTCTGCTTCGGGATTTGCGGCTTTATCACTTGCAAGTACAGCGGCATTAGGACTGAAGTTAACTGAGAGGCAGTTATCAGTATTAGCCAGGCTCGGTTCTGGATCAGCGTGTAGATCTATTCCAGATGGGTGGGTAGAGTGGAAAGCAGGAGATACTAGTGATATGTCTTACGCTTATTCGTTGCATGACCAGGCGTACTGGGATATTTGTGATTTGGTATGCCTGGTTGGAAGAGCGAAGAAGAAAGTTAGTTCTTCTGAAGGACATCTGGTTGCAGGGAGTAGTCCTTTTTATCGAAGTAGGATACACAGTATGAAGGATAAAATTCGAGAGATCAAAAGGGCAATTAAACGGAAAGATTTTACCAAGATGGGTGAAATAACCGAAGCAGAAGCCGTGAATATGCATGCAGTAATGATGACTTCTGATCCGCCTTTGTTTTACTGGACTCCGGCCACCCTGGAATTGATGTTAGCTGTTAGTGAAGAGAGAGCCAATGGGTTAGAATCATATTTTACAATTGATGCGGGACCCAATGTACATGTTATTTGTAGAAAGAAAGATGTGGGTAGATTAACTCAAATGTTTAACCAAATAAAAGGGATTGAGGATATTATCGTTAACCAAGTGGCCAGAGGGGCTCACCTTGTATAATTAAGTTATGTCTGAGTTAGGAAATAAAATTGATGTAGTGTTAGTAGATGGGGATGATAAAGTAATAGGTTTTGGAGAAAAATTTGTTTCCCATAAGAACCCTGTTCCATTGCACCGAGCCATTTCAGTACTTATTTTTGATCCAAGTAGAAAGAATATGTTGCTGCAGATGCGAGCTAAAGGAAAACCCACCTGGCCGTTGTTTTGGTCAAACACTTGTTGCACCCATCCTTATCCTGATGAAAGCTACGAGCATTGTGCTTCTAGAAGACTAAAGGAGGAGTTGGGAATAGCTACTCCCTTAACAAAGTTGTTCCCGTTTATATATAAGGCTAAGTATGATGATACCTGGGGAGAATATGAGTACGATGTGGTTTTTGAGGGAGTGTACGATGGTAAAATCACAGCTAATCCCCAAGAAGTAGCTGACTATAAGTGGGTGCCGGTGCGACAGTTATTGCGGGATGTCCGAAACCACCCCCAAGATTACACTCCCTGGTTGAAAATAATACTGACCCGGTTGACTAAATAACCCTTCTACCTACTGTACTACCAGCGTCCCCTTCATGTTGGGATGAATAGTGCAATGGAAGGGGTAGCTGCCGGGCTTATTGGGAGCGGTAAACGTCCCGGTTTGGTTTGATCCCACTACTCCTGTATCAAATTGTCCAGCTGTACCACTAGTTACAGTGTGATTTGGCCCATCCATGTTTTTAAAGCTGACTGGAGCTCCAGCTTTGACTGTGACTGTGGTAGGTGAGAAGCCTAAGTTTTGGGCAGTGATATTGGCACTTGATTTCAACATGGTGTGGTCAGGGCTAGTGGTAGCTGCTGATTTACTTTTCCACCACCAGAAGCCGATTCCTGCTACCACTATTACCACTAAGACTAAGATAAAAGCTTTCATTTTTTTATTAAAGCATGGAAAAGGTGTAATGTAAATATATATGCGCTGCCCCGATTGTGGCACTATTCTATCTAGCGTGCAACTGTCTTCCACCGACTCGGCCTACCGCTGTTTTAAATGTGGCGGGTTTTGGGTAGATTCCTGGGCGGTTAACCGCTTGACAGGGCAGAGTTTGGCGATTTGGCGCCCGGTGGTAGCACCTTTAGAAGCATTAAGGGGAGGGACCGGCCAGTGCCCATTGGACCGCTTGCCCCTGAAATTATATCGGGGAGAAAGTGTCCCGGCTAATCTACAGGTTAAAAGATGTGACCGTTGCGGCAAATGGTGGTTTGGTGCAAATAGTCTACTAGACTTTAAGCCGGCTCAGGAATCCAAAGTAAAATACTTCCAGATGTGGGGCTTGGCGGCTGAAGTGGGAAATTTGCTGCTGCCCATTGTGGCCGTAATCATTTTGGCTTTAGGGGTCTGGCTGGGATTAAATTTGGTGCGCTCCCAGCAAAGAGAGTTGATTAAAGCGGTGGAGAAAGTAATCAGGTAGTTTTCGGTGTCATGCCTAAAAGCCAGAGTACGGCTTCTTTTTTATATCTTCTGTCGCCTCTGGAGTTAATCCGAATTGGAGTCAATTTGCCCCGCTTACCCCAGCGTTTGATAGTCAGAGTAGAGACGCGCAGAATTTGGGCCACTTCGCGCACGGTGAGCAGATCTGGAAGGTCGTTGAGGTTCAAAGTAGCCATTACAATATCAAACTAGCACCCTAGAAAAAGGGTGTCAAGCACCAATCTGGGTTTACTTTAGTTCAACGGCCGCGCCAGCGGCAGTGAGTTTGGTTTTGGCTTCTTCTGCGGCAGCTTTGTTTACCCCGATGACTATTTCTGCCCCTGCCTTTTCAGACAGGTCTTTGGCTTCTTTAAGTCCTAATTGGGGATTGATTTCCCGCAGAGCCTTGATTACGGCAATTTTATTGGTTCCGGCATTGGCTAGGATCACAGTGAAAGAAGTTTGTTCCTCTTCTGGTTCTCCGACGGCTACCGGACCTCCGCCAGAGGCTACGGCCGGCGCGGCGGCGGGCGCTGCGCTGACTCCAAATTTTTCCTCTAAGGCTTTGACTAAATCAGCTAGTTCCAAAACAGTCAGAGCCGAAATGTCGTCCAAAAGTTTGTTTACTTTGTCAGACATGATTTAGTTCACCCCCTTTTGGGTTATGGCATCTAAAACTCGGGCGAGTTTAGAGATGTTGTAATTGAGGGCATAAACCAATTTGGAAGCAGGGGACTGCAGAGTACTTAATAGCTGGGCAACAAGTGCTTCACGACCTGGGATCCTGGCCAGGGCGGCTACTTCGACTGCGCTTAGTACTCGGTCGCCTAATAGACCTGCTTTAAATGTACCAACGGAGTTTTTCTTCATAAAGTCAGCCAGGACTTTGATGGCGGCCACTTCATCGGATTTGGAGAAGATAAAGGCAGACAAACCCTCCAGCGTCATATCGCTTTTACCGGCAGCTAATTTAAACAGAGTATTTTTCTCTACCTTCATCTCTCCCCCGGCTTGCTTTACCTCTCGGCGCAGTTGGGTGGCCTGGGAGACTTTGAGGCCGGTGTAATCCACGATAGCCACAGATTTACTGGCATCCAGGATTTGCTTGAGCGCTGCCACCCGCGCCACTTTAGAAGGATTGACTGATTGTCTCTTCATATATTTCCTCGGTGGGACTTCCGTCTTCGACTACAGCCCACTGTCTTAGGTAATTGCAAAATTATATCACTTAACTTAATTTAAGTCGAGGTGACTGTTAATAAATTCTGCGAAAGGGTCATCAGAAGCTAAGACTGATACATCAAGATGATCATTAATATAATTTTCCAAGATTTTGGTTTCGGGATGAGAGTTGGGTTGGTGAGAGAAATAGCTAAATAAACTTACTGCAGAGAAAATGGCTGCCCCGCTAGCGGCCGTACCCAGATAAGGGTCACGTTCGACGATTGAGATGAGTCCAATACATGCGGCCGAAGCACTCAAGATCAAACTGATGGGCAGTAATTTGTTTTTGTCACTACGTCGGGGCGGTTCGTTTTCGAGAGTAGCTGCCGTGAGGAAAATGTTAAACATTCTCGCACTCATACCCCTATTCTACTATAGGTCTGGCTAGACTTCCAATTTAATAGCCGGACTCATGGTGGATTTGAGGACGATTTTGGCTGTCTTACCAGCCGGAATTACCTCCAAGATGGCTTGGATATTTTTAGTTAAATGCACATCGGTCATGGATAGTTTACCGGCTACAGTGTGCACCACTGGGGTGTCTTTTTCGGTTTTGATGCTAATTATGTTTGACCCCGCCAGCTTTTTGGCTGTGGCTTCGGGATTTTCGACCACGGTGCCATTTTTAGGGTTGGGCATTAAGCCTTTGGGGCCTAAAACTTTGGCATATTTAACCAGCTTTGGCATATCGGCGGGGCTGGCCAGAAGGAGGTCAAAATTAATCTTGCCGGATTCAACTTCTTTAAGTAGGGCATCATTGACTACCGCCACCCGGCGGGTTTTGCCCGTGGCGTAGGGCAGCTCCACTTCTTTGGCAAATCCCTTTTCCTTTAAGGTTACATGTAGTTCGACCGTGTTATTGGCTTTACTATATGAGACATCTCGCAGCAGTGTCAGCGCCGAGTCGAGGGCATATTTTTGCTCGGAATTAACTTTAGCCTTGGCGGCTTGGTAGGTTTTGGAGCGCAACCGAGCTTTCTTGGGCTTTTTTAATTCCACAGCTGTTGTGTCACTCTGAGCCTCTGCAACTTTTTGCTCTATCACTTCCAATTCGCGCAGGGATTCTTCAGCCGTATCCACCACTCGTTGACCTCCGCCTAAACCGGGAGCCTTGGTCCGCCGGTTGGCGGATAAACTGCCTTCGCGCAATTTCTTTTGTTCCCGTTTTACAGCGGATTGGGCTTTGACTTGCTCTTCGTTCTCCGAGCCCAGTACAGCCATTCTCTTTTTTCCCATAGCGAGTTTATTTCATAAATATCATAAATAAACGAGATATATGAGAGGATCCACAAGCGTAAGCGAGTGGTAGGTCTCCTTTCATATAGAGGCCAATTATATCTGTAAATGAAAAAAATTTCCAGGTTTGCGATATAAATTGTCCGCTATGCCAGTAGTTAGAGAATTTGGAAAGGGACCGAGCAGGTTTAGGCGACTTTTATACCCATAGAGCGGGCGGTGATATAATCGAAGTCATAATGAAGTATAAATCAAAGATGTTCAGGGATTTATTGAGGGCGATGGCTGAGATGGACGGGAGTAAAAAAATAAAGATTGCTTTAGACAAAACTCGACTTGCCAGAAAGATTTATGACGCAGGAAGGCTTGCTCAAGCGAGTAACTAAACTTTTAGGTCAAAAAAAGATCCCTTACATGGTAACTGGAGCATATGGGGTAATATACTATGCTCGTCCACGCACTTCCCATGATTTGGATTTTGTAATTGAGGTCAGCCAAAATGATATTCCTAGGCTACTGGATATGTTTAAACAATCTAATATTGACGATTTTATTTATCAGGAGGAGGCGATATCGGAGGCAATTGCCAAACGAAAGATGTTTAATGTTATTTATCGACCGAGTGGTGATAAGTTAGATTTTTGGATGGTAAAAACTGGAAGTTTCGACCAGCAAAGCTTTTCTAGACGGGTTCCCAAACGCGTGTTAGGCCAAAAAATAGTACTGGCTACGGCTGAAGATACCATAGTACAAAAATTGCGTTGGTACAGCCTAGGTAAGCGCGAGAAGGATTTAGTTGATGCCGCATTTGTCTGGCAATTGCAGAAAAAGCTAGACAAGAAATATATCCTTGAATGGGTCAAAAGGCTAGGGGTGGAAAAGTATCTACTAGAATTGGATAAGATAAACTTGGAAGATCACTACTGAACTTTAATTCCCATAGAGCGGGCGGTACCTTTAACAGAATTCATGGCCGATTCTAAGTCGACGGTGTTTAAATCTGGCATTTTTTCCTCGGCAATTTGCTTGACTTGATCAGCAGTTATAGTACCGGCAGACTCCCGGCCAGGTTTTTGCGACCCGGAGGTTAGGCCCAGGGTCTTTTTGATCATGGCCGACACGGGGGGCAGCTTGGTAATAAATGTGAACGATCTGTCCTCATAAATTGTAATTACGGCCGGAATGACGTTACCTTTTTGATCCTTGGTTTTCTCATTGTACGACTTAACAAAGTCCATGATGGCAATTCCATGTTGGCCTAGAGCCGGACCGACAGGCGGAGCCGGAGTAGCTTCACCAGCGGGTAAATTGAGTTTTAAGATGACTTTGACTTTTTTAGCGGCCATAGCTGCGTAATTATAATGTGTGAATCCATTCGCTGGCAAGTCGATACATTTCTGGCCAGTCAATCTGGCGTCTGTGGGGAGCAGTTTGCTGCTCTAGGAACTGGACAACCATATCCGGATTTACTTGTGCGGGTGGGTTCTGAAGGGATACTAACATGAGGGCTGTGGCTGCGACAAGTTGACCTTGTTCTGAGAAAGCCATGGCCGCAACAATTGGTCCGGGAAATTCAAGTCCCAGAGCCAATCTGGCTTCGGCACTGTAAGCTCTGTTGACGGCCAAAAAGAGAGGAGAAGAGAAGTTTGGAGATGAGACTGGATTATGGGTATCAGTGCGAGCTGCCTGAAATTGAGCCTCTAAAAACTTCTTCCCGTGCTCGCTATCAGTTGAGGGGGGCATGTTAGATTTTCTTGACCTGGAGAAGGTCTAACTCTACTGGTGTTTCGCGGCCAAAGATACTGACCAAGACTTTTAACTTACCATGTTCCTCGTCGATAGATTCGATAGATCCTAGAAAGTCGGCAAAAGGCCCATCGGTAATTTTGACGGCTTCACTGACCGAGAAATTGGCCTTGTACTTGGGAGCCCCCAACTGAATAAATTGTTTGATAGCTTCTACTTCGGAGTCAGTCAGAGGGGTGGGTTTGTTGCCCATGCCCACAAAGCCGGTGATGCCGGCGGTAGTGCGGACAACTAGCCACGAATTGTCATCGACAATCATTTTGACTAGTAAATACCCGGGAAACATTTTTTCCCGAATAGTTGACTTCTTTCCGTGTTTGATCTGAATCTTGTCTTGAGTGGGGATAAGTAGTTCAAAGACTTTTTCAGTTTGGCCCAAAGTTGTGACCCGCTGGCGTAAGGTCTCGGCCACTCGGGCTTCATGGCCAGAGTAAGTATGCACTACGTACCAATGAGCATCAGGGCCGGCCACAACGGGATTAATAACAATATGGCCAGGAATGACTTTGGAACCTAAGCCCCGCTCGGAGACGATTTGAGGTGGGGCATCCATATTAGCCAACGATTTTTTGAAGCAGGCTAGTAAATAAATAATCTAGACCGCCAACATATGCGCCCACTACTATGGAGGCGACGATGACA
>Ga0209515_10008519_pt1 | contig 11944 bp, 13 predicted proteins | sample Subgroupgradi54m_FD_187454 | JGI IMG/M metagenome (GOLD analysis project Ga0209515, IMG submission 187454) | Subsurface groundwater microbial communities from S. Glens Falls, New York, USA - GMW60B uncontaminated upgradient, 5.4 m (SPAdes)... ... | reverse complement strand
TACGAAGCGGAAGTCGTCGTAATAGCCACAGGTCCACGCTGCAGCAGGCGGTCGCTTAACACACTCCACACCGCAAACGACAATCGGCGGCGATCGTGCCGTGCGATTTCCGTACACCAGAAGCGCCCCTGGACCACGTCGGTCTCTGCGTCGAACTCGCCGAGCTCGAGCGGCTCCTTGTGCTCGGCGGCGTACCGCACCAGGCCGTCGGGCGATGGACGGCCGGTGTTGGCGATCACCACGTCGACAGGACGGCCAAGCGTCTCTCCCACCCATCGCGCCGATTCCGCCGCGGTGAAGCCCGCCATGCCGCGCCCCTCGGTCAGCAGGTTCGAGATGAGGATGATCGGCCCGCGCATCTCGTCGAGCGCGTCTCTCACCCCTCGGACGAGCAGCGGCGGCATGATGCTCGTGAAGAAGCTGCCGGGCCCGATGATGACGGCGTCGAACCGGCGAATCGCATCGGCGACCGACGGATGAATGGCCGCCTCGGGCTCGAGCCAGAGACGCCGGACCTGGTTGCCGCGCGTCGTCCCCGCATCGACTTCGACCTCTCCGCGCGTGATCGTGCCGTCGCCGTACTCGGCGCAGACCGACGCCGGCTGCACGCTGATCGGCCAGACCTTGCCCTTGCAGCCAAGCAGGACACGCAACCCGTCGACGGCCGCGAGGAAGTCGCCGCTGTATTGCTCCATCATCGACAGGAGCAGGTTGCCGCCGGTGTGACCGCCAAGCCGCGAGTGATGTTCGAGGGTCGGGAGCCGCGAGAGAAGCACCCGGCGCGCCTCGCCTTCGTTCCGCGCGAGCGCCAGGGCACATTTCAAGACGTCGCCGGGCGGCAGCACACCGAGCTCGTCGCGCAGCTGGCCTGAGCTTCCGCCGCTGTCGAACATCGTCACGACGGCGTTGAGGTGAAGCCAGGGATTGGTCTTGAGTCCGCCGAGGAGGCTGGGGAGCCCCGTGCCGCCGCCGAAACAGCCGATGTTCAGCTCACGGAGCTGCATTCAATCCATTCTAAGTCAGCTGGCAGCTGGCAGTGGGCAGCTGGCAGGTAGCTGGCAGCGGGCAGCCGGCAGTTGGGCCGGCTGCCTCTTCTTGGTCGCTCGTCTCAGTGCTGGAATCGCACCGTGATGCGAATCGCTGTATCCACCGCGACGCCGTGAAGCCGAGTCGGCTCGAACTGCCACTGGTTGACCGCGGATGTTGCGGCGGCGGCGAAATCGGCGTCCACCGGTTGCAGCACCTGGAGACCTTTCATGAAGCCGTTGGTATCGAGAATGCCTTCCAGGAACACGGTCGCGTCGGTGCCCAGGCGATTCTGCGGGAACTGTGGATGCACGTCGCGAACCTTGATCGGAGGCAGGAGGGTCTGCGGCGCGCGTGCGCGAAACGCCTGCAGGCGCGCAGGATCGGCGGCAACCACCACCTTTTCGGACACGCTCTCGCCGGTGACCACGATCGTCTCCTCGACCGTCGCGAGCGGCAGCGGGATGACCGCCTGCGTCGGCGTCTTCCCTGCTTCGACGCTGAAGAAGCTAAGCGCCGGCGAGAAACCGAGCGCGCTCGCTTCCGCGCGGTACCGGCCGGCAGGAAGCTCGCCGAACGCGAAGTGGCCGTACGAATCGCCGCGAATCGCATACGTGTCGCCTGTCTGCGTGTTCGTCAGCTTGATCGTGACGTCGGGAATCGCGCCGCCCACGGCGTCCACGAACGAACCCGACAACGGCGAGGACACGACCTGCGCGGCCAGTCCGGATCCGGCGATGGCGATCGCGATTGTCAACGCGGCGGCTGCGATGGCGATGCGGACGGGTACCGAGACGGGGTTCCGATTGAGGTTGGTGTTCAGCATGGCAGTGACTCTCCTTCGCAGACTCGAGGGCCGGGCCATACCCGGCGCCGGAAACCATGCGCGGCTGTGCAGCGCGCGGGCAACATCCAGCAGTTGGGTCGCGTACTCCGATCCCGTCACACCGAGATTGAGCACGTCGTCATCGCACGCGTGCTCGCTTTCGTGGCGCAGGCGGTGGCAGGCCACCCACACCAGCGGGTTGAACCAGTAGACGGCGCGGAGCAGTCCACCGAGGAGCTGGAGGATCCAGTCCGCTCTGCGGACGTGCGACAACTCGTGCGAGAGAACGATACGAACGCGCTCCTCCGGCCAGTCGCGCGCTCCTGACGGAAGAACGATCTTCGGGCGCACGATTCCCCAGGTGACCAGCAGACTCGGATGAGCGCTCTGAAGCAGGACGACGGTCCGCCGCAGACCAAGCGTCGCCGAGATCTCCTGCGCCGCATCGAACCACGTCCCGCGGACGATCGGCTCGCATCGCGACGCGATCCACGTCAGTCGCGCGAACGCCACGAACAGGATTCCCAGGCTGATCGCAACGCCCGCAATCCAGGTCGCCGCGATGAACCCGGGGTGTCAAGCCCCCTGGACCTGCCACCCGATCCACGCGCAGAGGCCGCGGCCCATGATCCACGCCTTGTCGTCGTCGGTCAGCCAGTCCAGTTCTTCGGTGAAGAGGGTCACCGCCTCGCGCCACGGGCAGGGAAGCCGCGTCCAATCGGTGCCCCAGAACATCCGCTTCGCGCCGAAGGAGTCGTAGACACGCCGGATGTGCGGGTGCAGATCGCGGAAGGGATACGGCATCGTGGAGTGACAGGGGAGCGCCGAGGCCTTGACCGCGACGTTCGGGAGCCGCGCCAGCCGGCAGACATCCGCGAGCTCGACGAATGCGAGGTTGCCGCGCGCGTGCACGCCGAGCGCGAGGTGATCGATCACGAGGCGAAGACCCGGATGCCGCGCGGCAATCTCCTCGATCTTCCGGACCGACGCCGGCGCGTACACCATGATCGGCACGCCCGCACGCTCCGCGACCGGCCACAGCCAGTCCGCGGTGCCGTCGAACAGCCACTTGCGGTGCTCGTCGATGTGAAACGTCAGGCGGATGCCCAGCATCCCCGGCTGGCGCTTCCAGCCCGCGACGAGCGAGCGACTCTCCGGCCGCTCGATCGACAGCCGGCCCATCGCGGCAAACCGATCGGGATGGAGCTGCGATGCCTCGAGCACGAGATCGTTGTAGTCGCCTTCCCACGACGGGGGGATGAGCACCGCGCGGTCCACTCCGGCCTCGTCCATCGCCGCGAGCACCATCTCCTTCGTCACTGGATAGGGCTTCTGCGGCTCACCCCGCCCCGGCGGCCACGGCCGTTCCGGCGTGTTCGCGCCCCAGACGTGCACCTGCGCATCGACAATGAGCATCTGCTGGAGGCCGAGCATAACCTAGAATCGAAGGATGACTGCTGATTGGCGGCCGGCCGCCGATCTGCTCGTGGCGGGCTTGCGCAGCGTCTTCGGCAACCGCCTGCGATCGGTCGTGGCGTACGGGCCGCACATCGAGGAACACGGCGACGCGCCGCTCTCGTGCCTCGCGCTGGTGACGACCGTGACGGTCGGCGACCTCGAGACCTGCGCCCGGATGTCGCACGGCTGGCGGCGCGAGCGCATCGCGACTCCCCTGCTCCTGCCCGAAGATGAGTTCCGGCGATCGCTCGACGCGTTTCCGCTCGAGTACGGCGAGATCCTGCGCGCGCACGAACTGATCTTCGGCGCCAATCCCTTCGACGGCATCACGATCGACCGCGGCGATCTGCGCCGCGCCTGCGAGACGCAGATCAAGAGCCACCTCGTGCACCTGCGCGAGGGGTTCATCGAGGCCGGCGGCACGCCGCGCGCCATCAGTGAGCTCCTCACCGCCTCGGCGCCGGCCTTCGGCGCGCTGCTTCGCAACGTCGCGCGGCTGAACGGCTCGGACGCGCGCGATCGCGGCGCCGCGACGCGCGACGGGGCCCGGCTGGCGCAGCTTCCCGACGCGATCGTCACCGACATCCTGTCGCTCGAGCGCCCGGCGGCGGTGAGCACCACGGATGCGGCCAAGCTCTTCCCCGAGTATCTCGCCGCCGTCGAACAGCTCGCGCGGTTCATCGACGGGTGGCGCGCGTGACCACGATGGCCACGAAGACGGTTTCAACCACGAAGGTCACGAAGAACACGAAGTTTTTTTGTTTACCTTTACTTCGTGACCTTCGCGTTCTTCGTGGTTTAACGCTCTTCGTCGTGATCTTGACTGCGGCTGCCGGAGCGAGGGCACAGGAACTCCCGCCCGAGCTCACGCAGCCGGTCAACGACGTCGCGCACGTCGTCGACGAACCAAGCAAGGCTGCGATGGAGTCGCTGATCCGCTCGCTGCAGCAGGCCAGCGGCGATGCGGTCGTGGTGGCGACGATCCCGACCTTCAAGCCCTACGCGGACATTCGCGAGTACGCGGTCAAGATGTTCGAGAACCACGGCCGCGGGATCGGACAGCGCGGGAAGGACAACGGGCTGCTCGTGCTGCTCGCGGTCGACGACCGCCAGGTCTGGGTCGAAGTCGGGTACGACCTCGAGCAATTCATCACGGACGGTTTTTCGGGCGAGGTCAGCCGGCAGTACATGGCGCCGGAGTTCCGCCGCGGCGCGTACGGCGCGGGGTTGCTCGCCGGCGTCTCCCGCATCATCGGGCGCATCGCGCAGCGGCGCCACGTGACGCTGCAAGGCGTCCGGCCGGAGCCGAACAACGCGCCCAACGTCGGCTCCGGTGGAAATCTCATCCTCGCCCTCTTCATCCTCTTCATCGTCCTCAATGCCATCGGCCGGACGCGGCGCCGCCGGTTCGGGCCGCGATGGGGCGGCGGCGGCTGGAGCGGCTGGAGCAGCGGCGTCGGACCGTTCGGCGGCGGCGGGTTCGGCGGCGGTGGCGGCGGCTTTGGCGGCGGCTTCGGAGGGTTCGGCGGAGGCCGCAGCGGAGGCGGCGGGGGCGGGGCAGGCTGGTAAATTTCGAATGCTGAATGCAGAATGCTGAATGGTGGATGTTGAAGACTGATGGAAAGCAGAAACGACTCATGACTCGACACATTCGATCGACGATGCTCGCTGCGCTGCTGCTTGTCGCAGCCGGCCTGTCCTCCGGGTGCTCGTACAACACGTTCGTGAGCCAGGACGAGGCGATCAAGACGCAGTGGGCGCAGGTCGAGAACCAGCTGCAGCGGCGCAACGATCTCATCCCGAACCTCGTGGAGACGACGAAGGGGATCGCGCAGCAGGAAAAAGACGTCTTCGGCCAGATTGCCGAATCGCGCGCGCGGCTCGCCGGCGCCAGGACGCCCGAGGAGACGATCCAGGCGGCCAACCAGCAGAGCGCGGCGCTCGCACGCCTGCTCGTAGTCGTCGAGAACTACCCGCAGCTGCGCTCGAGCGAGAGCTTCGGCCGGCTGATGGATGAACTGTCGGGAACGGAGAACCGGATCGCGGTGGAGCGCATGCGCTACAACGAGCGCGTGCAGGAGTACAACACCAAGCGACGCCAGTTCCCCTCGAACGTCACGGCAGGCCTCTTCGGCTTCAAGGAACACCCGCTGTTCGACGCCCCGAAGGCGGCCGAGCAGGTGCCCAAGGTCAACTTCGGGCGCGGAACGAACTGAGCATGGCGATCGCGGATGCGCTCCTCCCCGAATTCGATCGGGAGATGACGACGACTCGCAGACTGCTGGAGCGCGTCCCTGAGGACAAGCTTGCGTGGAAACCTCACACGAAATCATGGTCGCTCGCGGAGCTTGCGACCCACGTCGCGATGCTGCCGAGCTGGGGATCGGCGACGCTGAACCTGTCGGAGATTGATCTGGGCGGTCCCCACAACACCCCGGTGACCTCTCGCGCCGATCTGCTCGCCCGCTTCGATAAGAACGTGGCCGAAACCCGCACGGCGCTCACGGGTAAGACCGACGCCGAGATGATGGCGCTCTGGACGCTCAAGCACAACGGCGAGAAGCTGTTCACGATGCCGAAGACCGCGGTGTGGCGGGCGTTCGTGCTCAATCATCTCGTCCACCATCGCGGTCAGCTGAGCGTCTACCTGCGGCTGAACGACGTGCCGGTCCCGGCGATGTACGGACCGAGCGCGGACGAAGCGCCGAATTTTTGAAGAACGTCCCGGGCCTTCTCGCCGGCCTCATCGCGTTCGTCGTGCTTGCGACGGCCAACGGCGCAGGGTACCGCTACGGCGTCTCCGACCAGGCGGCCTACGTGCCGGCCGTGGTCCGCGCGGAAAATCCGGCTGCGTTTCCGCGCGACGCCACCGTCATCGACACGCAGGGCCAGTTCTTCGTCCTCGATGACGTGCTCGCGGCCATCGGCCGCGCGACCGGTGCGTCCACCGAGGCGCTGTTCTTCGGCGCGTATCTCGTGTCGCTGGCCCTGGTCTGGGCAGGCGTCGTGTTGATTGGCACGCGCCTCTACCCTTCTTCCCTCGGCAGCCTCGGGATGACCCCGAACCAAGTCGAGGGGTCACCGTGGCTCACTGTCGCCCTTGCAGCCGTCATCACGCTGAGGCACAGCATCCCGCGCACGAGCGCGAATTCGCTCGAGCCGTACTTTCACCCGCGTCTGATGGCGTTCGGCATCGGGATGATCGCGATCGCGGCGTTTCTCCGCCGGCGCGACCGGCTCGTGATCGCGCTGGTCGGCCTCTCCGCCGTCTGCCATGTGACGACCGCGCTCTGGTTCGCGATCCTCATCGGCACGGCGCTGGCGGTCGCGGATCCGCGCCGGCGGCGCCTGGCGGGCGCGGGCGCCGGCGTCGCCCTCGTCGTTCTTGCGTGGGCCATCACCGCAGGACCGCTCCACGCGGCGTCCGCGACCATGGACGCGGTGTGGATCGAGGCGCTCGCGGAGAGGGATTTCATCTTCGCGAACGAATGGCCGCTGTGGGTATGGGCCGCGAACCTCGGCTTGCTTGCCGTGCTCTGGTGGGCGCATGCGGCACGCGCGCGCCGCGGCACGGCGACGCCGGAGGATCGCGGCCTCGTGTGGGGCGCGACGGCCCTGGTCGCGATCTTTCTGCTGACGCTGCCCGCGGTGGCGGCCCACGTCGCCGTGGCGGTGCAGTTTCAGTTGTCCCGCGTGTTCTGGGTGGTCGATCTGCTTGTGGCCGTGTACGGCCTTGCGGCGCTCGGCGAATCGATGCCGGGCCGCGGCGTGAAGGTGCTGGCGATCGTCCTCCTCGCCAGCACGGTCGCGCGCGGCACGTACATCATCCAGCGCGAGCGCGCGGAGCGCTCGCTGTTCCAGCTCTCGCTGCCCGACACGCCGTGGACCGACGCGATGCGATGGATCGCGCGCCAGCCGATCGGCACCCACGTCCTGGCGGATCCGGGGCACTCGTGGAAGTACGGCAGCAGCGTGCGGGTGGCGGCGGGACGCGACGTCCTGCTCGAGGACGTCAAGGATTCCGCGATCGCGATGTACAACCGCGACCTTGCCGTGCGCGTCGTCGAGCGCCGCCGCGCGCTCGGCGACTTCGCCGCGCTGACCGCGGAGGGCGCGCGAGCGCTCGCCGCCCGGTACGATCTGAATTACCTCGTCACCGAATCGACGCTCGACCTGCCCGAGGTCTACCGCAACGCGCAGTTCAGGATTTACGCGCTGAAGCCAGCCGGTCCCGCGTCCTGATCCAGAGCTCCGTGATCGCCCCCGGGTGGCGCATCTTCGTGATCCAGACGATCTGCCCCATGTGCGTCGCAGTGTGATGAGACGCATGCAGCAGGATCGACGCAATTGTCGTCATCTTGCCCGTCCGATCGGTCTGCTCCATCAATCGTGAAGGGGCCAGGCGGTTCAGCACCTCGGCCATCATCCCAACGGTCTCATCCCACGCGCGCACGACATCGGCCTTGTCCGGATTACCGCGTGCCGAGAACTCGGCGGAGCGATCGCGCTCGACCGGACGCCCACCGACACCGTAGCCAACGTACAAACGATTCGATCCCGCGAGGTGCAGGAGGATGTTGCCGAGCGCATTGGTCGTCTCGTTCGGACGCCACCACAGATCGTCATCGGTCATGACGTCGAGGCACTCGCGAATCTGCGCGGGGTAGTCGTCAACGAGGCGCGAGCGGAGAACGTGCAGTAGCGTGGAGTCCAGCGTGCGTTCCATGCGAGGGATAATAATGCGAGACTCCAGTTCACGCTTCTGTGTTCGAACTTCTCGGTTCGTGTTCAAGTTCGGTTCTGTGTTCGGCGTTCGATGTTCGGCGTTCGACCGTGACACGAGGCAACGAACATGGAACACAGAACAGAGAACCAGGAACCGAACACCGAAAGTGAACGCGAACAAAGAAGCGAGAACCAGGAAGAGTGAACGGCTATATTCCTTCTGAGTACCACCCACGATTCAGGGGCGGCCACAAGCAGACTTTGTACGCCTGGGCGCGGCGCCGCCGCTTCCCGACGCTTCCGTCCCCGGTCGAGCGGTACTTCGACGCGTCGCCGGACGCGCGCGTGCTGGCGCACTGCCATTGGCATCCGCGGCCGGCCGATCATCCGACGCTCCTCGTGCTGCACGGTCTCGAAGGCTCGAGCCTTGCGCACTACATGTGCGGGATCTCCGACAAGGCATGGGCCGCCGGCTGGAACGTCGTCCGGCTCAATCAGCGGAACTGCGGCGGGACCGAACGACTGTCGCGCGGGCTCTATCACTCGGGGCTGACGCACGATCCGCTGTTCGTCATCCGCGAGCTGATCGAGCGCGACGGCGTGACGGCGGTCGCCGCCGCCGGGTATTCGCTGGGTGGCAACCTCGCGCTGAAACTGGCGGGCGAGCTCGGCGATGCGGCTCCGCCGGAGCTGAAGGCGGTCTGCGCCGTGTCGCCAACCATGGACCTGGGCGTGTGCGTCGAGGCGCTCGAGCGCCGATCGAATATCGCGTACGAGTGGAACTTCGTCCGCAATCTGAAAGCGCGCATGCGGAGGAAGGCGGCGGCGTTCCCCGGCGATTACTCCCTCGACGCGCTGGGCCGGGTCTGGACCGTACGGCAGTTCGACGAGGTGTACACCGCGCCCCATCACGGCTTCCGCGACGCGACCGACTACTACTACCGCGCCAGCGCGATACGCGTCATCGATCGCATCCGCGTACCCGCGCTCATCATCGCGGCCGAGGACGATCCCTTCGTGCCGGCGTCGACGTTCCGCGATCCGTCAGTGACAAGCAATCCGAACATCACGCTGGCGATCACGCCCCACGGCGGCCATTGCGGGTACGTCGAGCGCGAGGAGCCGGGCTACGACGGATACTGGGCCGAACAGGAAATCGTCAGGTTCGTTGCGTATCACGTCCGAGATGCTCGATCAGCATCTTCGCGAACTCCGGCCCCTTCCCCGACTCTTCATGCTTGAAGTACACGAAGGCGTCGGCGCGGCCTGACGCCTTCTCGCGAATCGCGTCTCCCCAGCGGGTGATATCGGCGGGCGTGTAGCCTTCGTCACGCAGCCGGAAGTACGCGTAGTCCGCGGTGATGACGACGGGCGTCGAGAGCTTCTCGCTGTCGGCGATGCAGAGCGCCAGGTTGCGCGCGCGCAGGCGCGCGTAGATCTCCTCGTCGAGCCACGACGCATGGCGGAATTCGAACGCGGCACAGACGCGCGGGGGAAACGCGTCGAGAAACGCGTCGAACAGCGCCAGATCCTTTTTCAGGTTGGGCGGCAGCTGGAACAGCAGGGCGCCCAGCTTGGGGCCGAGCGTCGCCGCCGTCTCCAGGAACTGGCGCACCGGGTCACCGCAGTCGCGCAGCCGCCGATCGTGCGTGATCCGCTTCGGCGCCTTCAGCGTCAGCTTGAAGCGCTCCGGCGTCGCCTTGCTCCAGCCGTCGAGGATCTTCTCGTTCGGCGCGCGGTAGAACGTGTAGTTGATCTCCACGGTCGGAAACCGCTCGGCGTAGTACGGCAGCATCTTCGCCGCGGGGAGGGTCTGGGGATAGAACGTCCCCTTCCACTCGGGATAGTTGTAGCCGGACGTGCCCACCCAGATCGCCATTGGTCGCGCCTCACGCTGAGACAAGCCACAGAGACACAGAGACACAGAGCAAACAAGGCATTTTGAAACTCGAATTCTCTGTGCCTCTGTGTCTCTGTGGCCCGTGATCGTGAAAGTTGCTACAGTTTACGAGATGAAATTGCTACCGCGGGCGCTGATTGTCCTCGCCGTCTTCACGATCGCATGCAGCCGCACGCCGCCGGCCAGGGAGTACCAGCTCCAGGGACAGATCCTCGACATCAAGCCCGACACGGGCGAAGTGCTCGTGAAGCACGGCGACATCCCCGGCTTCATGCCGGCGATGACGATGCCCTACAAGGTGGGCGACGGGAAGCTGCTGTCGGACAAGCAGCCTGGCGATCTGATCACCGCCACGCTCGTGGTCGGCGAGACCGAGGCGCACCTCTCGCACATCGCGAAGACCGGCCACGCGCCCATCGACGACGCGATTGCCGGACCCGCCATCACCGCGTCGGACATGTTGAAGGCCGGCGACACGGTTCCCGACACACCGCTCGTCGACGAAAACAACACGTCGCGGCCGCTCACCTCGCTGAAGGGTCACCGCGTGGCGCTGACCTTCATCTACACGCGCTGCCCGCAACCCGACTTCTGCCCGCTCATGGATCGCAATTTCGCGGCGATCCAGAGCGCGATCAAGAAGACGCGCGGCCTTGGCGACGTCCGGCTCGTCTCGGTCAGCTTCGATCCCGCCAACGACACGCCGGCGGTGCTCAAGGCGCACGCGAAAACGCTGCAGGCCGATCCCGCCGTCTGGCATTTCGTCACGGCGGGCAAGGACGACATCAAGGGATTCGCGGCGAAGTTCGGCGTCACGGCGGCGCCGGGCGATGAGCTTCCGAACGTGCTCACGCACAACCTGACCACCGCGGTGATCGATCCCGACGGCACGCTCGTGAAGATGCGCGCGGGCAACACCTGGACGCCGGCCGACCTCATTGCCGACCTCGAAGCGGCTCCCGCTCCCGCGCACTGACGCCCCTCGACAAGCTCGGGGCGCCCTGAGCCTGTCGAAGGGCGCGGCCGCGTCGCCGCGCCTGCCGTTCACGGCGGCCGAGCGGCGAATCATCGAGCGCCACCGCTCGCCTGCAGCGGTGCAGCGCTGGCTGAACGCGCTCCGCTACAACAACGAGACTGGCGGCGAGACGCTGCGCAGCTTCCGCGGCGTCGTTCGACGCGGCACCGCGCACTGCCTCGAGGCGGCGCTCGCCGCGGCGGTGATCCTCGAACAGCATCGCTATCCGCCGATCGTCCTGAGTTTCGAGTCGATCGATCTCCTGGACCACGTGCTCTTCGTGTACCGCGGACCGAACGGATGGGGATCGGTCGCGCGCTCGCGCGACCCGGGACTGCACGGGCGCAAGCCGGTCTTCGCCACGCCGCGCGCGCTGGCGCTCAGCTACTTCGATCCGTACATCGATTTCACCGGCCGCGTGAAGGCGTACGCCGTGGTGGACCTGCGCGTGCTGGGCCGCTACGACTGGCGGCTGTCGGATACCAACGTGTGGAGAGTCGAACGGCTGCTGCTCGAGTGGCCGCATCGCCGGATCCGGTCGTCGGATCGGCGCGCCGATTGGTGGCGCGCGAGATATCGCGCCTTTCGCGAGGCGCACGGCTACAAGCCCTGGAAGTTCTACCCGCGCCGGGACAGGTGGACGCCGCTCCCCGCCGACGTCCGCGTCCGCGGCTAATCCAGGTCGAAGTCTCTCATCGGCTTCGTGACGGGCTCTTCCTTCGCCTGGCGGAGTGCTTCCTCGAACCGGCGCGAGAGCGCGTCGCCCCGCGTCTTCTCCGCTTCGACCGACTGCTCGAAGCGCGCGTCGCGCCTTCGGGCCTCGTCGGCAAGGATGCGCGTCGCCTCGTTCAGCTCGGGCTTGTCGCCGCGCTCCGGCTCGCGGTGCGAGATGATGCGCCCGAGGTTGGTATCGACGACGAGCAGCGAGTGGCAACAGGGGCACTGCAGCTCGAGCTCGCTCTTCAGCTTCGCCATTGGTAGATCCTACTGTTCG
>Ga0209515_10008516_pt1 | contig 11947 bp, 17 predicted proteins | sample Subgroupgradi54m_FD_187454 | JGI IMG/M metagenome (GOLD analysis project Ga0209515, IMG submission 187454) | Subsurface groundwater microbial communities from S. Glens Falls, New York, USA - GMW60B uncontaminated upgradient, 5.4 m (SPAdes)... ... | reverse complement strand
AAGTTGACGCACCGCAGACACGACATAGTGAGCAAAGGCGATCGTGTAGGGGTGAGCGATCTCTTCGCCCGCCGCGAGGGCCTGCTCGACCCTGTCGAGCGCCTGGTCCGGATAGCCGAGAAACCACAGGTCCCAGGACAGCATGAGCAGAGCGGCAATTCGGGGCTCGACCACGTAGAGTGATGATAACGGCTGCCGGGGCGCGTTGGCCGCAAGGGCAATCGTGGTCTCGAGGTGCTCGCGCGCCGAAGCAAACTCGCCCATCGTGAACTTGGTGCTTCCCAGCACGCGGTGGGCGACCAGGACTGGCACCGGGTCGGACTGGCTCTGTGCTTTCTCGAGAATCTCGTTCGCAAGCCCGAGCGCCTGGTCGTGCTCCGCCCGCATCCAATGGTGTCCCCACAAGCCGTACAGGGCTCGGAAGTGCTCGGACGGACCGCCGACCTTGGCGCACAAGACGCGCGCACGAGCAAACGCCTCGCGGGTCTCCTGCGCAGCATATCCTTTGACCCCGATCAGAGGGATCCCGAGCGTCAATTCGACTTCTAGCTCCCGGCGGCTGCGCTCGGGCGTCTCCGGCAGCCGGCTCAAGGCGTCCAGCGCTTTGCGCAAGTGGGCGATCGCCTCGAGGTTTGCCGAGCGGTCGAGCGAACGCCGGCCGGCTTGCAACCAGTAACCCACCGCCGACTCGGGCATTCCCGCGTGACTGTAATGATAGGCGAGCACTTCGGGCTGATTGGAAACGGTTTCGGTGAACCGTTCCTCCAAGACGTCGGCAACGTGCTTGTGGAGCTCGCGCCGTTTGCTATTGAGCAACGACTCGTAGGCGGCGTCGCGCACAAGTGCGTGTTTGAACGTGTAGTCTGCGTGCGGGGGCTCGCCTAACCGGTACAGGACGTCGGCGTCCTCGAGCAGGGAAAGTGCCGAGCGCAGCGGGCTGTCGCTGACCTGGGAGACGGCGGCCAGAAGATCATAGGAAATGTCGTGGTCGATGACCGCGGCAAGCTGCGCTACCTCCCGGCCCTGAGGAAAGCGGTCGATCCTCGCCATCATCGAATCGCGCAAGGTTGCTGGAATCGTCAGCGAGGCCGACGGCTCAACGAGTGCGTAAGAGGTCCCAGTGTCCTTCAGCATGCCCGACTCGACTATTGACTTGGTGAGTTCTTCGACGAACAAGGGAATGCCATCGGTCCTGGCGATGACTTTCCCGAGAATCTCCTCTGGCAGGGACTTGCCGCCGGCAACGTGTGCGACCATGGCCGCCTCTTCACGGCGCGCAAGTCGCGCGAGCGAGAGCGCGGTCACATGCCCGTGCCGTCCCCAAGGAGGCCGGAACTCAGGTCGGTAGGTGATCACGAAAAGCACCCGCGCATTGATGAGTCGGCCGATGCTCAAATCGACGAACTCGAGCGTGGAGGGATCGATCCACTGTGCATCCTCGAGGACGCACAAAACAGGCTCGCGGTCAGCCAAGCCGAGCAGCCGATCAGCAAGCGCAGTCAGGGTCTTGTCCTTTATCTGTTCGGGGGTGAGTCGCAGCGGGGCGTAGCGGCCGCCAGCGGGGATGGACAGCAACGTCGCGATCAGGGGAGCCACTTCTGGCGCGCGGAGGCGCGCCTCAGCGAGCAAGGATTCAAGCTTGTCGAGCTTGTACTCGGCCGAGCCTTGGTGGTCGAGGTTCGCGGCGCGTTCGATTTCCTCGATTATGGGATAGAAGGCGCTCTGGGTGTGATAGGGCGAGCATTGGTACAGCAATCGATAATGCGGCTCCCGAGGGGTTCTCTCATGGAACGCATGAACGAGGCGGGATTTGCCCATGCCCGGCGGGCCAGAGAGCAATATGACCTGACCGTCGCCGTCCTTCGCCCGATGCCACCGGTCGGTCAAGATGGCGAGCTCACTGCGGCGTCCGACCAACGGCGTAAGGTAGCTCGGGTGCGCTGCCTCGAACCGGGTCGCCGCGCGCCGCACACTGCGGACCCGCCGTATGTGAGCCGGCTCCGCGATCCCCTTGAGTTGTCGGTGACCCAAGTCTTCGCATTCGAACGCGGGCGAGATCACGCGGGCCGTACGTTCGCCGATGACCACGGCGTTGGGTTCGGCGATCGATTGCAGAAGGGCGGCGAAGTTTGGGGTCTCCCCGACCGCCGCCTTGGGCTCCGAAGGATCCCCGTCCCCGGTCTGCCCGATGACCACCAAGCCAGTGTCGATGCCTACCCGCACCGCCAGCCGAATGGGTGCGTCGAGTAGACTCACGCGTTCGACGATACCGAGACCGGCGCGTACGGCGCGTTCAGCGTCATCCTCATGTGCCTGGGGGTAACCGAAGTACGCCATTATCCCGTCGCCCAGATATTGGACGACATGACCGGTATAGCGTTCGACGACTGCGGTGCAGGCATGCTGGAAGTCCTGGATCACCTCGCGCCACTCCTCGGGGTCGACCTGCTGAGCGAGCGCTGTCGAGCCGACGATATCCGCAAACAGGACGGTGATATGGCGCCGCTCGGGATAGGCTAGTGTGGAGTGATCTGCGCCCTTCTCGTCGGACGGTTGTGCAAGCGCGGCGCCGCAACCGCCGCAGAACATCTCGTCGAGCGCGTTCTCAAAGCCACAGGCCGCGCAGCGAGCGAAGAACGGCGCTCCGCACGCCGAGCAAAAGCGGCGTCGAGCGCGATTCTCACTCTTGCAACTCCAGCAGCGCACCAGTCCCCCCTATCCGGCTTCGGAGCCTATCCCGGTGTGCCTGACCTGGAAGGCAGCAAAGCACGTCACGGGCCCGTTGTCGTGCCGATGTCCCGGTGCCAAGATGTTCCCGGATCGCACGGCTGTCGTGACCAACCCGAGCGGGTTGGGTCGTGGAACGAGTGCCGCGGGACGTGAGGACACCCGGAGCGACCGCTCTCCCGCTTCGAGGAAGCACGACGAAGGTGAGGGGGCCGGCTCGCGGACAGCGTAGGGCGAGCACGGGCGGGCTGCGGCCGCAACGTTCCGCGTGCGAGACCGGCGGGTTGACCTGCTGATCGTCCTCATCCCTGCCCCGAGCTTATACGGGCCGAGAGTAAGCGATCGGCTTTAGTTCCACAAGTCCCCGTCCGGGGGCCCTGCTGCCCGGGCGCCGAAGCGCGATCGTCGCGGTCTCTCGACCGCCTGAGCCGCGGCGAGCAACGTCGAGGTTCGCAGGTGGCGGGGACCTCGCGCCGGTCCATGGAGGTAGACGCGGCGGCCGGCCAAGCGAGCCCCTGCCTCAGGCGGGCGTGTGTGCGAAGAGGTCGGGGGCGGCGAGGGGCGGCGGCTGGGCAGGGTCCGCCCGCACCGGCTCGCGCGGCAGCCCGAGGTGACCGAGGATCTGTCCGGGGACACGCGAGCACGTCGATGTCGAAGGCCCGTAGTCGCGCAGCGTCTCGACGGCCGCGTCGCTGGACTGGCCGGTCTCTCGCCCGTCGAGCGCGTAGACCGTGTGTCGGCGGCGAGCCGCTCCGTCATGCCGTCGAGCAGGGATGCGGAAGCCGTGCTAGGCTCCGGCGACGGGGCGGGCGGATGCTGACGGGGATCGACCATATCGTGATCGTAACGCGGGACCTGGACGCGGCGATCGCTGGCTACCGGGAGCTGGGCTTTACCGCGGTCCCGGGCGCGGCACTCGGCGGGGACGCACAACGCGCTGATCGCGCTCGCCGACGGCGCCTACATCGAGCTGATCGCCTTCCTCGACCCCGAGACGCCGCAGCCGCACCGCTGGTGGCAGCCGCTCCAGGCCGGCGGCGGCCTCGTGGACTTCGGCGCGGGCACGACCGACTTCGCCGGCGACGCGGCGGCGCTGCGCGCTGCATTCGTACGGGTCTCTCTGTTCCGCCGGATTGGCGACGCCGGTGTGTTCGGCACCACCTGTGACCGCGAGCATGAGCGGGATACGCAGCGGCGATCTGGCGGGCCAGCCAGCGGTAGGTTGATGCACGCTCCCCGGCGCCAAGCCTACTCCCGGACCCAGTGTCCTGCACCCATCGCGACGTCAAGCCGTTCCACACCCACGTGCCCGGCACCCACAGGGGCCAGTAACCGGGATCGGGAAGGACCGGAGGCGTCGGCGCGGGTCGGCGGGCGAACCAGGGCATCGCCGGGGCGGGAGGCGAACTTGGCCACGGAACACCGTCGTATCGCCCTCCCCGTGAGGAGCGGATTATGGACGAGATCGGTCGGCCCGACATCCTGCCGGGCGCCCCTCCGGCCCCCGCCGGCCTCGAGGCCGGCGTCCGTGGAATTCATTCGACCTCGGTCTCGGCGCCGAGAACGCCTTCGGTCGCGGCGAGCGGCTCGAAGTTGTCCAATGCGAGACCCCTCCATCTAATTCCGGTGCGCTTCGTCGCTACAGCGCCGTCGCTCGGAGGTCCCCCGTCAGGTCAGCGATCAGCGTGACGATGCCGGGTTTTGGCGGTTTTGTCGGGTCGTCCCCCGGGAAATTTCGGCATCCGGTGGCCTCGGGAACCCGGAGGAGAGAAGGCGTCCGGCACCTTCATGGTGGCGCCCGCCGGACGGCGGGGTTCATGTGGAACCGCACCGTGGGCCGCCCGCCGTCCGCGGCCCGAACCGGCTCGGAACGGATCCAGCCCAGCTCGGCGAGGACCGCGAGCGCGCAGTGGACCTCGGCGATGTCCGCGACCCACGACGCCAGCGCGCGCGGCAGAGCGCAGTTCCACGCAGCGACGGGGAAAGCGATCGTGCTAGGCCGCGCTCAGCGCTGGCGCTGCGTGCGCTGCTGGACGACCATCCTGACCCGGGACTTCGCGCCGCGCTGCCGGCGCTGCGGCCACGTAGAGGGGACGTAGAGCGTCTCAGAGCGTACGTACGCCGCTGCGGGGCGACTGCCGGGGCTGCTATGCTCTGCCCGGTCTGTCACGAGCGCCCCCTGCGCGGGGCGCAGACGGTCTGCTCCCCGAAGTGCCGGGCCAGGCGCCACCGCGAGCGGCGGGACGAGGCCCGGCGGCTTCGGGACGAGGCGATCCGCGGGCTGCTCGAGGCGGCGCTGCGGCGGCTCGACGGGTGAGGATTCAGTCTTGACATGCTGTTAGCGTGAGGTAACAATGCCCTCGGTGAGTCAACGGGTGGGACGCACGATTCAGCGGCTCCGCGAACGGCGAGGCCTGACCCAGGAGGGGCTCGCGGCCAAAGCCGGCATCAGTCGCGGCTATGTGGCGCGGGTGGAAACCGGACGGCACGACCTCCCGCTTAGCACCCTGGTCCGCCTGGCGAAGGCGCTCGGCGTCGGCGCGGAGGAGTTGGTGCGATGAGCGCGAGCGGTGGTGAGAATACATGATCGCTGCTGAAGGAAGGTTGCATGGCATCAAGCGAGGGTAAGGCGCGATGGCGCCGACAGCTCAGGATTTTCGGGCCGAGCTCGAGCGGGTATTCGCGGAGGGGCGTCGGCAAGGACTCCCGTATGTTGACGTCAACTCCGGAGTGCTCCACCGCCGCGTCGGGAGCTATCCCGGTCCCGATCACCGCATGCCGGTGTGCTGCGAGGTCCTGCACAGCGCGATGAAAGCCGGCGATCGCGTCTTAGGAGAGCCGCCGAGCGGTCAAGGCGCGATGCTGACGATCCGCTACGTCCTTCCGCGCTCGGGCGCGTCAGGAGGGAGACAACGATGAGAGGGAGCCTCGTACGGGCTCCGGCACACGTGTGCGACGCTCCTCCTTCAGGCCGGCGTGCCGCCCCACGTCATCCAGAAGCGCCTCGGGCACAAGAAGATCGAGATTACCCTGTCCATCTACGCCCACGCGCTGCCGTCGATGCAGCAGGACGCGGCGGAGCGGCTGGCGGCGATCCTCCACTGAACCGGGGGTGGACGATGGCAAAGAAGAGGGCGACGAGGAAGCGGGAGCCCATCTGCACGAACTGCTCACACGGCGAGGAGGCGTTCCGGGTCGAGAACCTGGATCTCATCCGCGCGCCAGCCCCCGCACGCGAACGGTACCCAACGCGCGAATGGGCCTGGTGGCAGTGCCCCCACTGCGATTCGATCTGGGTCGTCCAGGTCATCCCGGGGGCCGTCGAGAAGCACAGGATCGGCTTCCTGGATGCGCAGGACAACTGGCATGACGTGCGACCTCGCTGGGCCCGCGGCTAACCGTTAGCTAACGAACTCCCGACCACCAGCAAGCACGAGGCGGCACGAGACCATGCTGGGCCAGGACGTAACTCCTCGCTACGCAACACTTCACGGAAAGGGCGCCACTAGTCGGTACTCGCCCCGCCTAATCCCCGCTTCGGCACCACCCCACCCCGCCTGATCACACCGCAGCCCCTCGCCCGAGCCCGCCGGCTCCGCGACGTCGTGTTGACCTCTCTCGATTCGGGTGTAGCGTTCGGGATGGGAGGGACGGACATGAGATTCGTTGGCGGAGTCGCTGCGCTCGCGCTGCTCGCCCTCGTGGGCGGATGCGCCACGGCCCCCGCCCCCCAGGCGGATCAGCCGGGCGACTATTCGGACCACGGCGCGCTGACCGCGCCGCCGCACATCGCCGGCAGGCCGGACAGCGGGGGCATCATCGCCGGAACGGGCGGCGGGCCGACCGGAGGCGGAGGCCGTCACTGACCCGCGGGCGCGTCAGCGCGTGCTGTTCCGCCCCGTGAGGTTGGCGACGACGGTGGCCAGCTCCGCCGGCTCGATCGGTTTGGGCACGTGGGCCTGGAACCCCGCGACGAGCGCGCGCCCGCGGTCCTCGGTGCGCGCGAACGCGGTCAGCGCGATGGCGGGGATCCGCTCTCCGCGCTCTCCCTCGCCCGCCCGCACCTTCCGGATCAGCGCGTAGCCGTCCCCGTCGGGCATCCCGGCGAGTCGTAGCCGTTGATCCGCGCCATGGTCGGGTTGGCGGCGACGAAGCGGCCGTCGGGCGTCGTCTGGAAGATCCCGTCCAGCGCGTTCTCGAAGATCCACCGATACCTGTCCTCGGAGGACGGCGGCCGGCCGGTGAGACGTGTCGGCGTGCTGTCGGGCTGGTCCGCGTGCATCATCTCTGGCCCCGGCGGAAGGACGGCGTGTCGAGCCTGCGTGGCTTCGACCAATATAGCGCGCGGACGGTACGACCGGGCCCGCGGCTGGCCGCGGCCCCCCTGATCATCGGGTCTCGCCCGGCGCGTGCTGCTGGCGGACCCGTTCGCGCAGCTGCTGCCGCTGCTCGGGCGTCATGGTTTGCAGGCGCTGACGCAGCTGCTGCCGCTGCTCGGGCGTCATCGTCGGCGGGCGCTGGCCCATCGACGGCCGCTCCGCGGGTGTCCTGGTCTGCGGACGCTGGCGCATCTGTTGCCGCTGCTCGGGCGTCAGCTGCTGCCACCGCTCGAGGAGCCGCGCCCGCTGCTCCGGGCTCATCTGCTGCCAGCGCTGGTAGTTCTGCAGGACGTGCTCGCGCTCCGGCGGCGGCAGCGACTGGAAGCGCTCGAAGCGCTGCTGGATCCGATCGCGGCGCTCGGCCGGCAGGCTCTGGTACCGCTCGTAGGTCCGCTGCAGCTCCTGCCGCCGCTCCGGCGGCAGCTCGTTCCAGCGCTGCAGGTTCTCCAGGACGCGCGCCCGCTCGCCCGGCGGCAGCAGGCGGAAGCGCGTGAAGTTCTCGCGCGCGCGCTGGCGCTCGCCCGGCGGCAGCGACTTCCACTGGCGATAGTTCTCGAGGGTACGCTGCTGCTCCGCGGGCGAGAGCTTCTGCCACCGCTCGAGGTTCCGCTCGGCCACCGCGCGCTCTTCTGGAGTGAGGCGCTCGAGCCCGACCGGGGTCTCCTGGCTCCACGCCGCTTCGAGGGCGCCGGTGAGGAGCAGCGCCACGGTCACGACGAAGGCGACGACCACGATGACGAGGAGTCCGGCCAGCCAGCGCGTGCTCATCCTACTGCACCTCCCCTCGCTGCGGGGCGATGGGGGTCTGGGATTCCAGCAGCCGCAGGCTCTCCAGCAGGCGGAGCCGCTCGAGGACCGGCATCTGCCCGAGCAGCTCCCGCTGCTTCGAGAGATCGGCGTCCTTCAGGAGGTCGAGGTCCAGCAGCATCTCGGCGTCGGGCCGCGTCTCCGTGGGCGCCCCCGCCCACGCCGGGCGCGCGAGCGCGACGGCGGTGAGGCCGAGCGCCAGCGCGAGCCGCCGGGGTCGCCCCGCGCGCATCTAGCCTTCGCGCGGGCCCGCCAGCCCGTCGAGGTGCTGGATCACGTCGTAGTCCTCGAGCAGGTCCAGCCGCTCGATGAGCGAGTAGCGCTGGAGCAGCTCGAGCCGGCGACCCAGCACCAGGTCCTCGAGCGCGGCGGGATCGGTCTTGACCCGGTCGCGGTGGACGCCGCCCTGCACGGCGAGGAGCACCAGCACCCCCGCCATCGCGGCGGACAGCGCGAGCGGAACCGGCCGGAGCCACCGCCCGACGCCAACCGTGCGCTCCCGCCGCCCGGCGAGGCGCTCGCGCAGCTCGGCGCGATAGCGACCCCAGTGGACGTCGGGCGGCGCGGGAATCGCGCGGCCGAGGTCCTCCAGGATCGCCTGGTACGCCAACGCGGTGCGGCGGCACTCGGCGCAGTCGTCGAGATGGCGGGCGAGGCGGATGCGGTCGGCGGGCGCCAGCTCGCCGCGCAGATATGGAACGATCTCCGTCTCCGGATGCCCCTGCTGCCGCATGCCTGCCGCCCTCCGCTCGTCCGATCCGTCCTGGCGAACCCCGCCTCGACGACCCGGCGCACGAGGACTCGACGGCGCCCCGTGCGCCAACCGGCTCGCCCTCCTACTGCTTCTCCTTCACGTCACCGCGCACGTCGCGGCGATCACTCCGCAGGTCCCGGCGGTCCGTCCGGCGGTCCTTCAGGTCCTTGCGGAGATCCTGCCGGTCGCTCGCGAGATCCGTCCGGTCCTTCTTGGCTTCGGTCCGGTCCTTGTTCCTGACGTCCTGACGCAGCTCTCGGCGGTCCTGACGCAGCTCCCGCCGGTCCCCGCGGATGTCCTTGGTGTCCTGTCGGATATCCTTGCGGTCCTTCCGGAGGTGCTGCGTGTCCTGCTTGACGTCGGGCTGCGCGCTCGCGTACGGCGCCGCCAGCGCGAGTACCAGCGCGCCCCCCGCTACCACCGTGATGAGTCGCTTCATCGCGTCCTCCCCCGAGCAGAATGACTGCTTGCCCGGTCTGACGGGAGGGGCGGTGGAATCGTTTACACGCGGCGGGCGGGCGGAACGGGGCGATCCCGGCATCGGCCGGAACTGCCCGTCAAATCAGGGCGTCTTCAGCTCGTCCAGGGTGACCCGGCGACCGAGCCGGGACGAGCGGGCCGCGGCCTCCACCACCTCGAGGGCGCGGAGCCCGGCCACGGCGTCCACCGGGGTCGGCGCCCGCCGGGCGACGCAGTCGAGGAAAGTCGCGATCTCTCGCCGCAGCGGCTCCTCGCCCGCGACCTTCAGCTCCTCGGTTCCGTGCTCCACCGCCTCCCACGCGGCGCCGCGCCGCCGGTGCTCGCCCGCGTGCGCGGCGACGGTGGCCTGGCCGAAATCGGCCACCAGGCTCCCGCGCTCGCCCACGATGACGCACTCGCGGTGCGTGCCCGGGACGAAGTAGCCCGCCTCGACGACCACCGGCGTCGCGCCGTACTCGACGATGGTGAACGAGAGGTCGTCCATGCCCCGGCCGAGGTAGTCGCGCACCACGGCCGTCACCGCCGTCGCGTCGCGCTCCAGCAGATAGGCGAACAGATCGAAGTAGTGGATGCCGTCGGTCTGGGTGACCCCGACATCCATGCGCGGCCGCTTGAACCCGGCGAATCGCCCCGTGGCGTAGCGGACGGCGCCGATCCGGTCGGCCGCCAGCGCCGCGCGCAGGCACTCGGTGACGGGATGGAAGCGGAAGATGTGCCCGACCTGGAGCAGGCGCGCGGTGGCCCGCGCGCGCTCGGCTAGCGCGCGGGCCTCGGCCACGGCGAGCGCGAGCGGCTTCTCGACGAAGCAGTCGCGCCCGGCCTCGAGGCACTCGGTGGCGAGGGCCAGGTGATTGTCCGCCGGCGTCACGATGTCGACACAGTCGACGTGCGTCAGGGCGGATCGATAGTCGGGAACGGCCCGCGCCGGGTCGACGCCCTCCCTGACCGCCCACGCCAGACGGTCGGGAGACACGTCCGACACCCAGACCTCCACGCCCAGACCGCGGAGGACACGGAGGTGCTTTTCGCCCCAGCGGCCGAGCCCGATCAGCAGCACGCGCACGGAGTGGGTTACTCCCGGGCAGGGTCGCCGCCGAGGTCTTCGGCGATGTCGTAGCGCAGGACCCGATCCTTCATCCAGCGGACCACCAGCAGGTCCTTGAAGGCGGTCAGGGCGCGGTTCCGGATGCCGTACTTGGAGTGGCCGAAGCGCCGGGGCCGGTGGTTCACCGGCACCTCGACGACCCGATAGCCTCGCATCTTGAGGAGCGTGGGGATGAAGCGGTGGAAGCCCCGATAGAGCTCGAGGGAGCGGAGGCGCTCGCGCCGGAACGCGCGGAAGGTGCAGCCGCTGTCCTGGATGTTCTCGTCGCTGAGCGCGTTCCGGATGCGGTTGGCGACGCGCGACGAGAGGCGGCGGACGACCGAGTCGTCGCGCCTGGTGCGCCAGCCGGTGGCGCAGTCCCACTGCTCGAGGTGGCTCACCAGCATCGGGATGTCGCCGGGGTCGTTCTGCAGGTCCGCGTCCATGGTGACGACGTGGCGGCCCCGTGCGCTCTTGAACCCCGCGTCGGTGGCGGCGGTCTCGCCGGCGTTGGCCTTCAGGCGGACGAGGCGGACGCGCGGATCGGCCTCGCGGAAGCCCCGGATGATCTCCGCGCTGCGGTCTCGGCTGCCGTCGTCGACGAACACCACCTCGAAGGAGATGCGCATCCGCTCCAGCACCGCGCGCAGCTCGGGCCAGAGATGCGGAAGGTTCTCCTCCTCGTTGTAGACGGGGATGACGACCGAGAGATCAAGCACCGGGGGAGCGCCCGCCCGCCCGCGGCGGCGTGCCCGGCCACTCGGCGACGCCGTCGACCGGCAGGCCGAGGCGATCGAGCGCCCGCGCTAGCGTGTGCAGGACGATGGCCTCGAGATCCTTGGGGCGGTGATAGAACGCCGGCATCGGCGGCAGCAGGATCGCGCCCATCTCGACCAGCGCGAGCATGCAGCGGAGGTGGCCGGCGTGCAGCGGCGTCTCGCGCACGAGCATGACGAGGGGCCGCCCCTCCTTCAAGGTGACGTCGGCCGCGCGCGCGATGAGGGTGTCGGAGCGGCAGTACGCCACGGCCGACGCCGTCTTGATGCTGCACGGCGCGACCACCATCCCGGCCGTGCGGAACGTCCCCGAGGCCAGCGCGGCGCCGATGTCCTTGTTGTCGTAGACGTGGTGCGCCAGCGCCTCGACGTCGCGCACGGCGTAGTCGGTCTCCGCGACGATCGTGCGCTTGCCCGGCGTGGAGATGATCAGATGGGTCTCGACCCCGGGCCGGCCCCGCGCGAGCTCGAGCAGCCGGACTCCGTAGATGGCGCCGGTGGCGCCCGTGATGGCGACGACCAGGCGCTTCACAGGCGGAACCGGCGGCGCAGCACTTCCTCGCGAGTCTTCTGGTAGAGGACTTCCCACTCGTGGCTGCCTTGGGGGGCCGGCCGGGAGTAGGACGCCAGGGTGCGGCGGACCTCGGTGTCGATCGACTCCTCGAGCTTGGCCTCGTCCGACAGCGCCCGCACGACCTCGGGCCGCACCTCGTCGGGCGCCTTGATGGTGACGCCCTCGGCCAGCGACAGCTCCTTCACGATCAGGTCGGCCAGATAGAAGACGCGCTCCCGGGTCATCCGCATCAGAGGATGAACCCTCGATCGCGCGCGAGCTTCTCCTTCACCTTCCCCAAGAGCTGCCGGTAGTCGGCCGACGAGTCGCGGATCTGCTTGGCGTGGTCGAGCAGGAGCTGGCGGGCGTCGGCGTCGAGCCGCTCCT
>Ga0209515_10008515_pt1 | contig 11952 bp, 8 predicted proteins | sample Subgroupgradi54m_FD_187454 | JGI IMG/M metagenome (GOLD analysis project Ga0209515, IMG submission 187454) | Subsurface groundwater microbial communities from S. Glens Falls, New York, USA - GMW60B uncontaminated upgradient, 5.4 m (SPAdes)... ... | reverse complement strand
GGCCTGGGAATAAAAGGTTACTCAATAGTTTGAGTCTGGTGCATAATTAAATACTCCTTATCCCAACAATCCAAACTCTTTTTAGCATGTAGAAAATACAAGCCAGATATGTATTATCTACAAACCTCTTAATTCCTCTGGTTGCATCTTTTCCTAGCTTACATACCCTTTTAAGGTATGAGAAGAATCTTTCTACTTCTGTCCTGGCATTCAGTATTGATTTTTTAACAGTTCTCCCTTTAGCCTTCAGTTTCCAGTTTTGATATGCTCCTTTTGGATTTGTGTTCTTGCCTTTATTAATCCTTCTTATTGGTATGCCTGCTTTAGCCTTTAGACTGAAAGCTATGAACTTAACTATTTGATCAGAATCATAGCCTTTATCAGCCAATACATAGCCTTATCTTTTTAACCATGGTCTAGCTTTATTTAAAAGAGGTATAGCATAGGTGAAATCAGAACTTACTCCATCAGTAATTATTAGGGCAATGGGTACTCCAGTTTCAGCATCAATCAGAGCATGGAGTTTAAATCCAATGGCTTCCTTATGCCCATTCCAGCCACCAGAGCCATCTTCCATTTTCCTTGAGTATGTTTTAACAAAACTACTATCCATGGCTACTTTCTTACCTTTAATCAACCCATTCTTATATGCCAGTTTTACAAGAGATATCAGAAATTTCTGATATACTCCTAGCCTGGAAAATTTCTCATTGGTTCTTACCAAAGTAGTATGACAAACCCCTGCCATATCAGAAACTGTTCTATAATCCCAACCCATCACTTTCTTAATCAGTAACCATACAAAAAGTGTCTTCTTATCATAACCAATCCTACCTCCTATAAATGGCTTTCTGACAACCAATTCATCAATAAATGAGAAATTGCAGTCCAAAAGAAACTGGACTTTTTTAGGAAATTTTGGTGTAATATTTATCAAAAGCAGTTGACACCTCCTTTTGGAGCTTTCTGTCTGTTTATGTTGTTACAAGCTACATATTCAGAGTGCCAGCTGCTTTTTTGATTGTCAAATCAACTTAAATGTAGTTTTGCACCAAACTCAAAGCAGAGGACTTGACATTACAAGAAACCCATAGTATAATGCTACAAAATTATGGAAATACCTGGAAACATCTCTTTAAAAGAATTAGCTAAAAGAACACCCCTTGTTGGAATCGTAGCTCTTGGAGCAACCTCTCTAGATATTCTAACTCAAGTTCAAACTGCTGAATCAGCAGGTCCAACTTGTAATCCAAATAGACAAGATTATCACTATACAATTATTGTTAGAAGAGCTCCTTTTTTTGAAGTTGGTGGTAAAGAAAACATCTTTGATAAAGGTATAGATCCTTGGTTAGAAATTCCTGTAACAGGCGGATCTGTTAAAGCTATTGAAAGAGGGACAAATAAAGTTCTTTCTGAGAAAGCATATCAACTAGACAGACCGAATTTTAACACTTCTTTGTATCAGCCAAAACAAGGAGAAACAAATGTTGCCTGGTCTATTTTAGAATGGAATGGAAACTGTGATACAGAAACTTCTGCCAATACACCAAGTGGTGGAAAAAGGGAGATTCCTGGTAAAAATGTTGATATAGTTACTACTCAAGATCCGGATAATAAAACTTTTACTTGGACTGCTGTAGCAGGTGGACTTGATTCAGTTTGGACTGGTAGAAGATATAAAACTGCTGAACAATTTTTATCTGCTTATGATCAAAAGCCTGCTTTAGCTAGGGATTTGACTCCACAAACTCTACAAAAAATAAGAGATGAAGTTAAAAGAGCTATTCAGCAAACAGAAGATCAAAAAAGATTAGCAGCTTTAGAAGATCAGGTAAAAAACTTACAAACTCCTCAGGTGAATAAAACTTCAGAAGGATCAGAGAGTAAAGTTGCAGATGAAAAACCTCAGTTTTATAATGGTTCTGACTACCCAACTTCACCATTTGATTGGAGATGGGTTGTAGCTGGTTTAGTAGCAACTGGTTTGCTATCTCTAGCTTTTTGGAGAAGAGGAAGAAGAGAGACAAATACGGCTGACATAGTAATTCCAGGCCAAGTTATTAGAGTGCATACTAGTATGACTCCTGCTCCTCCGGTTGATATTGATATAACTGTTAAACCTGGAGATGTTGATGTTAACAGAAGACAAGGAACTGCAACTTAAAATATGAAAATGAACTTTTGGAAAAAATTTAGTAAATACTTATTACTCGGATTCTCTTTAGGAGTTCTGATTTTTGCAGCTCAAAACACCTATCTTTTGAATTTATCCCAAAATGGAGTAAAAACTGTTTTGGCAGATCAGGATCAATGCGCTACAGATCCAAATCAGCTGGGTTGTGATAATGCTGGCACTGGCGAGGGAAGTTGGGTTCCAGATCAGACTCCAGCATCTGTAACTCAACCAGCAGCTCCTGCTTGTTCTTTATCTAATACAGATTATCCTCAATGCGGAGGAGATTGTTCTAATGGAAGTTTTGCTTCAAATCACTCAATTATGGTTCACAGAAGTGTAACTAACTCCTGCACTTATAACTATGCTTGTGATGATTTAGGAGTAAGAGTTGGAGAGTGTGGAAATACAGCTCCTCAGCCTCCTTTTAGAGAAGTACCTGTGCAAACTGCACCAACTTCAGCACCTATTATTACAACTCAAGCTCCTGCTTGTAATACTCTTATAAATACCACAACTTGCGGACAGCCAAGCTATGATACTTGTACTCCCCATACTCAAGCAGATGGACAAATTAGATATGATTGTGTAGCTTCTCAAAATCATTTATGTGTGGGAAGTCTATTCTGTGGTTCTACACCAACTGTAACCGTTACACCAACTACACCTACCAGCTTGCCTAGCTGCTCAAGTCTTGTAACTCAGACTATTTGTGGTCAACCAACCTATGATACTTGTAGCTTTAACTCAAATAGATCTGTTTCTGATTGTTTTGCTTCAGCAAATCCAAACTGTCACTCAGGACCAATTAGTTGTAATGTAGCTGTTAGACCAGTTACTCCTGTTGTTCCAGTAACTCCAGTTGGTGGACCAAATACTAATACTAATACTAATACTGTGACTGTAAATCCTCCTGGAGCTACTATAATTAGGGAAGTTCCAATAATTCAAACACAGCCTATTGCTATTCAAGTGTCTTCTGTTGAATGTCCTGCAAATACTACAAAAAATGTTCAAGACAATAAAATAGTTTGTATTCAGAATACACCTGTTGTTTATCAAAATGTTGGAGTAGGTACTCAAACTGTCTATGCCAAAGAGCTTCCTAAAACCGGTTTACCTGCACTTGCTTGGACTGCAATGGGTCTTATTCCAGCTGGGCTTAGACTCAGAAGATTTTCTAAAGTTAAAAAAGACTTAGAGAATGATCCTAACTTTATCTTTGAAGAGAGAGAATTCAAGAGTCAGCCTTGACAGAAGTAGACAATTGTGGTTTACTTATAAGGTAGGCCTCAAGCTAATTTTTAATTTCCAGATTTCCAAACAATATATATGCCTCGAGTAACAAAATCATTTAAACCAAAGCCAGCATCGTCATTTGTTAATCGTGATTCGTCAGAAGAAACGAACAACGAACAACCAACAACGAATGTTAACGAATTAGTCGGAGAACCCACTTCTGTCATTGCGAGCGGGAGAGAGTCCAGTGGACTCTCGAGTAAGCAATCTGGTCCAGAAGAAGAGATTGCGACGTCGCCTGCGGCTCCTCGCAATGACAATTACCAGGAAGGTGGTTTCCGTCCAAGATATGGTAATGGTTATCAAAATAGTGGAGACCGTTATCCAGAACGTGATGTGCCAACAGAGGAAGTTTCCGGAATTTTAGAAATTATGGGTGGTGAAGGTCATGGATTTTTAAGGCCAAAATATACTCCATCTGAAAATGATGTTTATATTTCTGCATCACAAATAAGAAGATTCGGGCTTAGGCCAGGAGATTTTGTGGAAGGTGCTGCCAGACCTCCGAAAGAAACTGAAAGATATTTTGGTTTGCTTCAGGTAAATAAAATTAACGGGGAAAGTGCTGATAATCTGGTTGATTCAACAGGCAGATACAAAAAAAGAGTTAAATTTGAAGATTTAACTGCAATTTATCCAAACAAACATTTAAAGCTGGAAACAGGCAAAATGCCTTTATCTCAAAGAGTAATAGACTTAGTTGCCCCAATTGGATTTGGACAAAGAGGTTTAATTGTCTCGCCTCCAAAAGCCGGAAAAACAACTATCTTAAAAGATATTGCAGCTGGTATTACCAAAAATCACCCTGAAGTTATTTTAATGGCTGTTTTGGTGGGAGAAAGACCGGAAGAAGTTACAGATTTATCAAGGTCAATTAAAGGTGATGTGATTGCTTCTAATTTTGATGAGCCGGCTGAGGAGCAGACAGCTGCGGCAGAAATGGCACTCGAGCGAGCAAAAAGACTTGTTGAGAAGGGCCTCGATGTTGTAATCCTATTGGATTCTATAACAAGACTTGGAAGGGCCTACAACCTGTCAGTTCCTCCTTCAGGAAGAACACTAAGTGGTGGATTTGACCCAGTTGCACTTTACCCTCCAAAGCACTTTTTTGGCGCTGCCAGAAATTGTGAACAGGGCGGATCTTTAACCATAATTGGTACAGCCTTAGTTGATACCGGTTCCAGGATGGATGATTTAATTTATGAAGAGTTTAAAGGAACAGGTAATATGGAGCTTCATTTGGACAGACAGCTTGCTGAGCGAAGAATTTATCCGGCAATAGATATAGAAGGATCCGGTACAAGACAGGAACAGCTGTTGTTCAAAGAAGAATATTACAGGCAAATGGTTATTATGAGAAGAATGATCGGGATTTTAGGAGAGAATGAAAGAACAGAAATTTTCTTAGAGAGACTTTCTAAAACTGAGGGTAATGAAGAGTTTTTAGGTGATTTAAAAGACGTAAAGTGATTCCTCCCTCGTCATTGCGAGGAGCGTAGCGACGAAGCAATCTCTGAATTAGTTGGGATTGCTTCGCCCCTTCGGGGCTCGCAATGACCCAGAGGAAAGGTATGGTAAGCATAGCTTGCCGTAGACTTCGTCTGTGGTAAAATATACCCTTATGAATTCCCTCAAAGATGATATCCGATCATTAGCCCATGCCTTAGTCTGGTATTCCAAAAGAAAAATAGTTTATTTATCAAAAGAGTTTGAGGATTTTAAAAACATTGTTGTTGGGGTTTTAATGCAGAGCAGAGGAGTTCATCAAAAAAGCTTCTGGCATGGATCTATGATGGCTTTAGTTTCAGTTGGAGTTTTAACCTCAGGTATTTTTGGAGGAAGAAGTTTAATTTCGTCCTCTTTTCCGGGAATAGGCGGACCTGATCCGCGCTTTGCAGAAACTTATGAACCTTTCCCAAATGGCCCGATTTTGCAGGGATTTGGAGATACTCACACCAGCATTTCTCAAAAACCAAGATCAGAAATTATTGATTATAAAGTTGAGAATGGGGATACGCTTTCATCAATCGGACAAAAATTCGCAATTTCAGCAGATACAATCAAATGGGCCAATGATTTAACATCTGATTCAATAAAACCAGGCCAGACTTTAAAAATCCTGCCTGTTACAGGAGTTTCTCATATTGTAAAAAGTGGAGATACACTGGAATCTATAGCTAAAAAATATTCTGCAGAATCTCAGGCTATTTTGGACTTTCCTTTTAATGATGTCCCGGATGATTTTTCTTTAAAAGTGGGACAGGTTTTAATTGTTCCTGATGGAACTCCACCGCAAATTGCAGCTCCAAAGCCAAGACCTCAATATCTGGCTCAGGGTCCAACGTCAGCTGCATACTCAGCACCCTTTGGAGCCTCATTTATCTGGCCTACTCAGGGAATTTTAACCCAGTATTTCTCCTGGTATCATCCCGGAGATGATATTGCCAACCGCGTTGCTCCTACAATTTCTGCCTCAGATGGAGGAGTGGTTATTGCTGCAGGTTGGGATAATAGCGGTTATGGTAATAAAGTGGTTTTGGATCATGGTAATGGTTACACATCACTTTATGGACATCTTTCTAATATTTATGTTTCAATCGGAGATACTGTCTCAAGAGGGCAACTGCTGGGTCAAATGGGATCAACAGGAAGATCAACAGGAATACATCTTCACTTTGAAATACACTACAAAGGTGTGGCTATAAACCCATTGGCTATATTAAGATGAATTTAGGAGCTCGTCATACTCGCAAAGCACCGTTCGACTAGTAATTCTCAAACATTAAGTCTGTCTCTAGTCTTACTAATTGAAGATTTTATGGTTTAGATCTGCACATAAAATCTTCCAATTGCTTTGACTGAGTATAATTTCGCTCCTTTTTATTGGTAGACCCTAGGGGGTTCTGGATTTGGTGGTGGACCGTACCGGGCTCGAACCGGTCACCTTCTGACTGCCAGCCAGACGCTCTACCAAATGAGCTAACGGCCCTTTTGAGACTAGATTATACAATACCGTTATGGAGTTGGTGTAGCTGTTGGTTCAGGAGTTGGATTAGCTTTCTTTATAGCTGGCGGAGTTGCTATTTTTTCCGGAGGATTACCAACATTAACTACTTTTGGCAGGTTTTTCTGCTGCAAAGCCTGTTGATCCTGGGAAGTTGGAGCGGCTAGATTAGATTGTTCAGTTGTTGTGCCGGTCTTAGTTTTTAGCTCATTTAAGTAATCATTTGCCACTTTAAAGTCAGCACTATTTTTATCAACCAGCTCCACAACTTTTTGTGCTGCAACAAGGGCAGACTGCAGATCCCCTTTATCCTTATAAGCAACTGAAAGGTTATAATAGCCATTTGCAAAATCAGGCTTTAAATTAATAGCATCTGTGAAGAATCTGATTGCCAGATCATAGCTTTTGATTGCGTAGTATGTTCCTCCAACGTTAAGCCTTAAAAGAGGATTTAGCGGATCCTGGAAAATAGCTTTGCCATAAGAATCAAGTGAGAAAACCAGGGCATTTTGAGCAACTCCTGAAATCTGCCTGTAAAGAAGGGCCAGTATTTCCCAGTTAACAGCAGATCTTGGAGAAAGGACTGTTGCAGTCCTGCCTTCATTAATAGATTGCTGAAGCAAAACCTGAATATTTTGTTTATCCTGATCAGTTAAAGATCCGGTAGGGGAAGCCTCAGTCGGAGCTTTGGCAGAAGCTATGGCATTTGCCAGAGCAAAATTTGTCTGAGCCAAATCTGTTCTGTACAAATCACTGACAGAATTCAGTTTCTCAGCAGCAATCAGTTCATTGTAGGCTAAAATTCCGTTATTTTGTGAAACAGCATTTAAAGCAATCCTGTGATGATAATCTGCCAGGGCAAATTTAGCTCCGTAAAAGAAAGTGAAAAGTACAATTCCCAAAACAACTGTTAGTAAAATTGAAGGCAAAGCATCAATTTTAATAGTTTCCTCAGATCCTGAGGAAAAATTAACAAGCCTGGAGAAAACCTGGGACACACCTGATCCTGCCCAACCTCTGCCTTCTGATGAGTTTATAACGCAAAATGAAGCTAAAATAATCAATCCGATTATCCAAAGAACCAAAGTGGCAGAGTGAAGTGCGAAAAGCACAAAAAGAGTGATGCCTGAAACTGCCAGGGCAATTTTTAAGCGGTCCTCCGACTTCTGACTTCCGGCTTCCGCGCTAGACGCTAGACGGTAGACTGTAGACACCGCAGAAGAAATAAAGAGAGCTGTTAGGGAGAGTAAAGCTATTAAACCAACTCCTCCCAAAGTTGCCAAAACCTCCATGTATTCATTAAAAGATGTATCAAACCTTAAATTCCAGAGTTTAGTCTGGTTGTATTCAACAGGTTTGTAGGAAGTAAAATCAAAAAGGTAAGTTCCCGGTCCTGAACCCCAAAAAGGAGTATCCCGAAAAGCTGATACTGATATTTTCCAGGAAGAAACAAAAGGAAGCTGAGTTTCCTGAGGAAAGTTTTTAGCCTGAGTGTACAAAGGATTTTTTGCGCTGCCTATCGGAGGGATAAAAGATAAAACAGTTACTAAAATTACAGCCACTAAAGGAACTGCCAGACTTACCAAAAGTGTAGGTTTAACCAAGTAAATCCTGGTCCAGTTTATACTTTTCTCAGATACAATAGTTAAAATAAAAGCTAAGGCAGCAGCTATCCAGCTTGCCCAGGTTCCGGTTAAGGCAATAGTTACTCCAAATATTGCCAGAAACAAAGAATTTAAAACCTGAGTAGTAAAGCTGCCTTTTATTATATTGTTTACCAGAAAAGGAATAAGCAAAGCCAAAACAGCAGTTGTGGTGAAAGTTGAGCCTGTGGGAGTGAAGTTTATGCCGTGAGTCCAGGGAGGAGGCAGGACTTTAACTCCGGTGTAAACAATTAGACTTATTAAAGAGAGCACAACTGATCCAAGGATTGTGATATAAAAAATCCACTTGATAAGCTTTTCACCTTTTAGATTATTAACCAAAGTAAAGTAAAACAAAACCAAAATTACAATTGAGGCCAGGCTGCCGTTTATTTTTAACTGATTGCCCAGTAAAGAAACATAGGGTGAGGTAGATAAAACTGTGGAAACTATCCCTACAGCCAAAAGTAAAACAAATGGGATATCCAAAGGAGTCCGGAGGAAAACTACCTTATTTATTAATGTAAATCTCAGGGCAGTTAAAATTAAAAGTACTCCGGTGAATGTAAGTAAAATTATAAACTTGGGTGTGTCATAAAATTCTGTGGTTAAATTGGTAAAAAGGAAAAGGGAAGCTAAAATAACTAAAACTAAGCCCACCTTAAATATTAACCCTAAATATGTCTGCACAAATGATTTCAAATCTTCCATATATTAAACGTATTATAAAATGCCCTAACTTTACAACTAGCATTATCTATATCAATCACTAAACTTAATAAATCATTTTACTTAATATAATAATGTTAGTTTATAATTTTCAATTTTAAATTTCTAATTTTCATTCAATGTTTAAATTTTAAATATCTTAATACTATTTATTTCTTATAGAAGAAGTTATTTTATTAAATATTAAGGTTAATTCCTGGGCTTCTTTCCATAGTAATCTGATCTCGCCTTTATTATTAGGAAAACAGACTGCCATCATTCTTAACCAATGTTTAGTCTCCTGAGATTCTTTTTTACAAATAAATGTTTTATTGCCAAAGTCTTTTCTGGAGCTTGCACCATTAGCCTCCATATAATTTGCCCCAATACTGGTGGTTGACCTAACTAACTGATTGATTATAGGTATTGAGATACTATCCTGTTTTAATTTTTTACAGAACCTGATGATATTTTCACCAAACTTAGCAGTTCTTTCCTCTAAATCGTAATTGTTTGATAATTTATTCATTGTAAATTGAAAATTGTTACTTGAAAATTATTCTGTCTGCACAATCCACCAGTTAAAGTTAATATCCACTGTGCTTGGGGTAAGGATTGTTACATCAAAACTTTCATTTTTCTTAATATTTGTAACTGATAAGACTTTATCTGTTGATGTAGTTGGAGTAATAAATACCTTAGATGCATTAGCTATATCAGGAGAATTGATTGTAGCTTTAGTCTGGCTATTTGGTATAGTAGAGCTGCCGATTGATGCAGCAAGTGTAGCTGAGGATGAGGCAACAGGAGTATTGGTTATTGTCAGCTGGTTAGTTTTAACTTTAGTGGCTGCTATATTTCCTGAAGTAGTGATATTACCTTGGGTATCAATAACTACTTTTCCATTAAATATATCTATTTTTTGCGCCAGCAAATTCTTCTGCAGGAACAGCGTTCCAATTACATTTAATTCTGATCCATTCTCTACAGATAATGTTCCATCTACAACTAAGTCTCCATTAATCGCTGTCTTAGCCAAAGTGGTATTGCCGAATACTTTAAAGTTATCCTGAATTTCGCTTTGATATGCTTTTAGCATTCCTGAAACAGTTGCCTCAGATGTAACAGAAAGATGGGCAATTTGAGCAGAGCCTGTGGCATATAAGCTGTCAGGAGGAGTCAGGTTTAAAGAATCCAGCCTTGATTTTGTAGCAGCAAGTTCTGCAGCAGCAGAGGCAATTTGAGAAGCTAAGTTAGTTGTTGTTGATTTAGTTTGGGCAATATCAGCTGAGGCGGATGCAATCTTAGCAGATTGTGAGGCAATCTGGGCAGAATTTGTGGCAATAGCTGAATCCAGGCTCTTCAAAGTAGCAAGCACATTCACTTTTGCCTCAGTTATATTAGAAACCAAATCTGTTTTGCCAAACTCATAAGATAACAGTGAAGTTGGATCAGTTGTTCCGAGTCCAACATTATCAGAAATTAACAATCTATCTGTTTTAATCTTGGGAGCAATTAAGTTTCCGTTAGAATCTAACGATAATGATGCTAGGAAATTATTAGGATCTGCAAATCCACTTGAAACAAAAGTTAATATCCTTCCTATTATAGTAGGGTCTGCCTGATTGTAACTTTCCAATGCTTTACCAACAACTGGTCCAGGTCTGGTGGCTTTCATAGCCACTCCGGGAATAGAGCTTGCTGTTAGATAATCACCAATCTTAATCGGCCCGCCTTCAGATACTACTTTAACTTTAATTTTTCCGGATAACCGGACATTATTAAGATTATCTGAAGCTATCCCTAAGATCTGGCCGCTGTCAGTAAAAGCGATCTCTCCTGCAGAAAGTTCCGCAGAAGAAGAAGCCTGTATGCTGTTTGCATTTTCCAAACCACTTATAACATCTGTTAAATCCTTTCCTCCTACAGCAATATGGTTAACATTTAAGCTGTCAATTGAAGCTGCTCCTGCCTGTAAGCTTCCAAGAGCCAGATTATCAAAAGCACCGACTCTTGAAATATCACCCGTAACAGATGATTTAACAGTGTAAAGCCTGGTTATTGGTTGGGCAGAAAATGTAGATCCATCCAAAATACTGGTAATGCTTATATCAGAAAGATTATTCCTCAGTGCATCGGGATCATACCAGGACACATTAACAAAAGTCATAATCTTGCCCACCTTCGTTGGATCAGGATTATTATAATCTTCAAGTGCTTTACCCACAGTTGGGCCGGCTTTGGTGGCTTTCATAGCAACTCCGGGGATAGAGGAGGATGTAAGATAATCTCCTGTATGAATAGGACCTGCCTCAGTTGAAACTTTAGTCGGCACCCTACCAGCTAAAGCCAATGCTACTGGTACAGCTTTCTTGTCCGGGTGTTCATTATCACTTAATGTATAGCCTGGTTGGGTGGAAACAATCCCCAGAATTTTTCCATCATAAGCCTGGCTGCTCTTTTTAAAACCATTTCTTGGTAAGTTAGGATCAGCTGCTACCACATCTCCCGGTTCCAAACTTATATCCAAACTGTAATAAGTTTCTGCCAAATCTGCTCCGGCACCAGTAGTAATATTCCAGACTATGACCTGACCATTAGCACCATTTCCTCCAGCCCCACCTGTACTGGTACCTCCACCTCCACCACCACCTCCGCCTCCAGGCGCACCACCATTTCCTCCAGCCCCACCAGTAGCATTATTTGTTGATCCTCCACCTCCACCACCGTCTCCACTTAGGGAATTTGTTCTGGTTGTACCATTTCCTCCAGCGGCATGTACTGCTCCGGCGCTGCCGCCTCCACCTGGACTGTTTGATTGGATAGTACCGCCGGCACCACCAGTAGACTCCGTGCCCGGATTGACAGCATCAATACCACCACCTGACCCACCACCACCAGGTCCAAACTCAGAGCTACCACCTGCAAATCCAAGAGTAGTACTTCCACCTCCTGCACCACCACCTCCACCATACTCGGCATTTTTACCTACAGCATCTTTTCCCCCGCCATCTCCACCACCTCCACCAACGCCGTTGATAGCACAGCCAACGCTAACTCGTGGCGCACCACCACTGCTACAAGCAGTTTGGGTGTTATTAGCTCCTGCACTTTGGTCACCT
>Ga0209515_10008514_pt1 | contig 11952 bp, 9 predicted proteins | sample Subgroupgradi54m_FD_187454 | JGI IMG/M metagenome (GOLD analysis project Ga0209515, IMG submission 187454) | Subsurface groundwater microbial communities from S. Glens Falls, New York, USA - GMW60B uncontaminated upgradient, 5.4 m (SPAdes)... ... | reverse complement strand
AGCAATACCGGCTCGAGGACTCAGCGTTTCTGCAGAACCGCACGTACTCGACGGTGACGCTTGAGGTGACACCCGCGGAGGCGGAGCGACTCGAAGCGTATCGAACAGTGGCCCGCACAGGCTTCTCGCTGGCGTTGCGGCCGCCCGGCGACCTCCAACCAGTGCAGACGCCAGGTTATCCGATCAGCGCGTTGAAGTAGACCTTGTGGCGAAGGCTCGATTCCACATCGTGGTGCAGGGCGCCGGCAGCGACGGCGGGGAAGCCGTCTTCCCGCTCGACGCGGGAGATACGCACATCGGCCGCGACGCGTCGAACGACATCATCCTGCCGAGCCCGTTCGTCTCGCGGGTGCATGCGTCCGTCACGACGAAGGACGGCCACGTGTGGCTGCGATCGGAAGGCCTCAACCCCACCATCGTCAACGACCGGGAGGTGAAGCCCGGCGAGTCGGTGGAATGCCGGCCCGGCGACGCCATCGTCATCCAGGGCTTCTTCCTGAAGCTGCAGGCGGCGAATGCCGCGCCCGTCGCGACGGAGGGAGAGGCACGGACCGCGTTCATGACGCTGATGACGACGATCCATGAAGCCGTCATCAACGGTCTCGACCCGCGCGTGTTCCGGATGGACAGCGTCCGGTCGGATGAAGGGCGAGCCGAGGCCACGCGCATCCTGCGACAGGAGCTGGAGCGGGCGGCGCTCGACGGCAATCCGGCGATGCTGACATACGCGTCGCGCGAAGCACTGCGCGCGACCCTGCTCCTGTTACTTCTCGGCCAACCGTCCGAAGGCGCAGACGAGCCGTTCGGATCGCTGGACGACTACACCGAGCTCGAGCAGGGGCGCCTCTGGCTCGTGTCGAAAATGGCGCAGACGCTCACGCTGCGGCTCGACGGCACGGACGGCAAGGAGGGTCTCGCGCGTTTGCGGGAAGGGTTCGAGAGCGCCTTCCGCGCCTGGCGGGCACAACTCTCCCCGGAACTTTCACGGCACCTGACGCTCTGGCTCGTTCGCAAAGAGATCATGGATCTCATCTTCGGCCTGGGTCCGCTGACGGATCTGCTGCGCATGCCGGACGTGACCGAGATCATGGTGGTCTCGAAGGACCAGATCTACATCGAGCAGGGCGGCACGCTGGAGGAAACCGGGAAGACGTTCCTGAGCGACCGCGTCAGCGAACAAATCCTCCAGCGCATCCTCGGGCCCGTCAATCGCCGCGTGGACCGGGCGTCGCCGATGGTCGATGCGCGGCTGTCCGATGGCTCGCGCGTCAACGCGATCATCCCGCCGCTGGCGCTGAAGGGGCCCTGCATCACCGTCCGCCGCTTCTCGCAGGATCCGCTGACAATCGACGACCTGATTGGCCGCGGTGCGCTCACCCAGCAGGCCGCGAGGTTCCTGCGCGCCTGCGTCAAGGGCAAGAAAAACATCGTCATCTCCGGCGGCACCGGTTCCGGCAAGACGACGTTGCTCAACGCATTGTCGGGATGGATTCCGTCGAACGAACGTATCGTGACGATCGAAGACACCGCCGAGCTCCGCCTGCAGCAGCGCCATGTCGTGACGCTCGAGGCGCGGCCGCCGAACGCCGAGCAGCGTGGCGAAGTGACGATCCGCGACCTCGTGAAGAACGCACTCCGCATGCGTCCTGATCGCATCATCGTCGGCGAGTGTCGGGGCCAGGAGGCGCTGGACATGCTGCAGGCGATGAACACCGGCCACGAGGGATCGATGACAACGGGCCATTCGAATTCGCCGTTCGATATGCTGCAGCGGTTCGAGGTGATGGTGCTTCAGGCCGCGGGCGCACTCCCGCTCACAGCGGTGCGGCGTCAGATCGTCTCGGGCGTTGACCTCGTGATTCAGCAAACTCGCCTGCGGGATGGACGACGGCGGGTGACGAGCGTCACCGAGGTCGTCGGCCTGGACGACATCACGGGAGACGTCATCATCGAGGACATCTTCGCGTGGCGTGCGGACGCCATGGCCTTCACGGGGTACATGCCGACGTTTGCCGACGCGCTTGTCGCGAGCGGAGACCTGAACCCGGCCGAAGTGTTCTGGGAGGCCTGATGCTGCGCAACGGAGCCCTCGTCTGTTTCATCGGCGCCGCGGTGCTCTTCGCGCGCGCGAGCCTCGCGATGCTGTGGCCGCCGTTCCGCGACCGCATGGAGCGCGCCGAGCATCAATACGCCGACAAGCTGAAGGACCTGTTCAGGCCGATGGGCAACGCGGCGATGATCGCGAAGGGGCAGTACATCGGATCGCTCGCGCTGGTGCTGATCATCTACCTGATTACCCGCAACCCGGTGTTCGCGATTGCCATTCCAATCGTCTGCTTTCTGTTGCCGGGCTTCATCTTCACGCGCCTCCGCGAGCAGCGGCTGGACAAGATTAACCTCCAGCTGCCCGATGCGCTGCGCGTGATGGCGGATGCCGCGAAGGCGGGCCTCAGCCTGCCGCAGATGCTGCGCATGGTGGCGACCAACGGCACCAAACCGGTGGCCGAGGAGTTCAGCCTTGTCGTGCACGCGATGGACCTTGGCGACTCGATCGACGACGCGATGAAGCGGGTCGGGGCGCGGCTGAAGCTGCCGAACTTCGATCTGATGACCATTGCGTTGATTATCAACCGCGATCGGGGTGGTGACATCGGCCAGCTGCTCGTGCGCCTCGCGGAGTCGATTCGCGAATTGACCGCGGTGGAGGAGCGCATCGACATCGAGACCTCCGCGGTCCGCATGTCCGCGAAGATCATGGTCGGCACGATCCCTGTTTTCGCGCTCGCGTTGTTCCTGATCGATCCAACGTCGGTGGCCATGCTGTTCAGCACGCCGCTCGGTGCGGTGGTACTGGTCGCGGTTGCCGCCCTTGCGACGACCGGCTACCGCATGATTCAGAAGCTGGCGAACCCGGAGATCTGACGTGGACCTTCTTATTCACTTCGGCGGATTGCTGCTGGCGTTCGCGTCGGTCTCGATCGGCAGCTACGGCCTGATGCGACAGCTCGCGTTGTTCGGTCTCTGGCCCATCGAGGCGCGCGAGGGGCGATCGATGTATTCGGAAGCGGCGCATCGGCTTGGCGTCATCGCCGCGGAGCATGGGTGGTTTGGTCCGCTTCGGGAACACGTTGCGCGCGACCTCGTTCGCGCGCGTCTCGTCAGCCTGAACGCGGACGACCTGGTTGGCAAGTCGATGCTGGATGCGATTCTGGCGGGCATCGCCGCATGGCTCGTCACCATTTTCGTGGGCGGCGTCCCCTATAACATCATTCCGGCGCTCGTGGCCGGTGCGATCGTCTTCAGGCTGCCCGGATGGAGCCTTCGCGGCAAGGCGGACAGGCGCATTTTGCTCATCACGCGGCGGCTGCCGTATTCGCTCGAGGTCGTCGTGCTGGCGACCGAGTCGGGCGCCGGATTCGACGAGGCGCTCGAGGTCCTCGTGCGCGAGGATCCGAAGAATCCGCTCCACGAGGAATTCGACCAGGTGCTGCGTGACCAGGCGCTCGGACTGACGCGGCAGGAGGCGCTGCAGGCGATGCGCGAGCGCGTCGGTACGGAGGACATGACCGCGCTGGTGATGGCGCTCGACATCGCGGAGAATCTCGGCACGCCGCTCGCGGACACGTTGAAGAAGCAGGCCGAGTCGATTCGCATCAGCCGGCTGCAGCGCGCGGAACGCATGGCGCGCGAAGCAGGCCCGAAGATGGCCGTGCCCAACACGATGATCATGGTCGCGAACGTCTTGTTGATCCTTGCGCCGTTCCTCCCCAAGCTGTCGCTCGGGGGCATCTAGGGGAACATGTGACCGAATCAGGCCTGGAGATCGTCGTCGAAAAGGGTCCCTCGGCAGGGACGCGCCTCACCTTGACGTCAGGGAAGGCGACTATTGGAGCGGATGCGAGCTCGACGCTGGCGTTGACGGGTGACGAGTTCGTGTCGAGTCCCCACGTCACCATCACCATCGAAAAGGGGGAAGCGATCCTCCGCAACGTCAGCAGCAACGGCACGCTGGTCAACGGGCGCCCGGTGCCGGAAGCGCGGCTTGCCGCGGGCGATCGGCTGTCGATCGGGCTTTCGCATCTGCTGACGGTGAAATCGGTTCCACGTCCGTCGGCGCCCCCGCCGCCGCCCTCCGCCGCGCGTCCGCAGGCCGGACGGCCTGCCGTCGCTGGTGCGTCCGCGCCGAAGAGCGCCGCGAGCGCGTCGCCGGCCGCCGCAGCCGCCCCGGCACCCGCCACCGCCGTGACCACAGGGCTGCGGCTGCCGGTGTGGTTGATGGCGTACCTCGGGTTGATGGTCGTGGTGTTTGCCTTTTTCGCATTCAGGTCGTTGCAGAGCGATGCGCCGCCCGGCATTGACACGATCGTGGCGAACGAAACGCAGTACGCCAACGACCACAAGTTTTCGCAGGACGAGACGACGCGCGTCGTCAACCTCCTGCAGACCGCCACGGTGCAGGAACGGCGGGGCGATGCGCGCTCCGCGTATGAAGCGTATCGAGAGGTGCTTGGTGCGCGGAAGGCTGTGGACCCCGACGATCCCGCGTATCGCTACGCCGCAGCCCGCGTTGGCGCCATAGGGCCGGCCAGATGAGCGAGACAGCACCGCGCGCGGGCGCCGGTGACGCGCCGACCGTTGATCTCAGGGCCGCGAGCATCCGCTTCCTGCTCGCGCCGATCGTGCCGCTGCTCGACGATCAGTCGGTCTCCGAAATCATGATCAACGGGTCGCGCGACATCCGCGTCGAGCGCGGCGGACGCATCAGCAAGACCGACATCACGTTCTCCTCCGAAGAACAGCTGCTCGCGGCCGTGCGGAACATCGCGCAGTTCGTCGGCAAGCGCATCGGCCCTGATACGTCGCGGTTCGACGCTCGTCTTCCCGACGGGTCGCGCGTCCACGTCGTGCTGCCGCCCGCGAGCCGCCAGGGCGTGTGCGTCGCGATTCGCAAATTCCAGCAGTCGCGGATGACGTTCGACGCGCTCGTCAAGTACGGGTCGCTGACGGAGGAGACGCGGGAGTTCATCGAGCTGTGCGTGCTCGTCGAGAAGAACCTGGTCGTCTGCGGCGGCACCGGCACGGGCAAGACGAGCCTGCTGAACGTGCTGTCCGGGCTGATCCAGCCGGAGCACCGGATCCTCGTCCTCGAAGACACGAGCGAGCTCGCGCTGCGCCAGGATCACGTGCTGTACTTCGAGACGAAACCGCCGGATCGCCAGGGCCGCGGCGCGGTCACCATTCGCGACCTGTTTCATTCCTCGCTTCGTATGCGGCCGGATCGCGTCGTCGTCGGCGAATGCCGCGGCGGGGAAGCCATAGATCTGATCCAGGCGATGACGTCGGGCCACGGCGGCTCCATGACGACGCTGCACGCGAACGCGCCGGCCGATGCGCTCAATCGTCTCGAGACGATGGCGCTGATGTCGGGGATCGAGATACCGTTGGTCGCGCTGCGTAGCCAGGTGGCCTCGGCGATCGACATCGTCGTGCAGCTCACGCGCTTTCACGACGGATCGAGGAGGATCGTAGACATTGCCGAAGTGCGCGGCCTCGACGACGCCGGGCGGTACATCGTCAGGAGCATTTATCAGTTCCGCTTCAGGGAGAAGGCGTCGGATGGGCATGTCGTCGGACAGCTTGAACGCACGGGCGAACGGCCGTCGTTCTGGGGCGAGGTTAATCAGAAGGGGTACAGCGAGCGCGTGAAGTTGACCGCCGGGTTGTGGGAGACCGAATCCGTGGGGACCGCATGAAGCGTCTTCGCCGAACGGCTTGCGTAGTGCTCGCGGTCGCCGCCGCATCGGTCGTGGTCTATGCGCAGACGTCCTCCCGTTTCAGCCCGACTGCTGCGCAGTGCGCAGCGCTACCCGACCTCGATCGAATGATCAACTCGATCAATGCGTGCAGGATGAACATTGGTCCCAAGACGACGGTGTCATCCTGCATGTCGTGGTGGCTCGGCTGGCCGACCTCGTGCATCGTTCCCGCCTCGTGCACCAGCCAGGTTGATCAGTACTACGCGCTCTTGACGGGCCGGATGAGCATGCAAAATCGAAAGTCTGTGCCCAGCGAGGTCGGACGGGCCGAAGCGATCAACGGGCAGCTTCGCAATGCCTGTCGACAAGTACCGGCGACCCCGAATGGTCCGCCGGCGAGCGCAAATCAGAATCTTTCACTCAGTTCTTCCGGACTGGCGGCGCTGATTCGGCATGAAGGTGTCGTCAAGCATTACTATAACGACCCCTTCAACTGCACGTATGGCGTCGGTACGTTTGTTCATTATGGAAAATGTACCGCGCAGGAAGTGCGAACACCCGTAACTGACGCCCAGATCGCGAAACAATTGCAGGATCGTATCGACATCGCGTCACGTGCGGTGCGCGAGGCCGTCGCTCATCAGCCGTTGACTCAGGCGCAATTCGATGCATTGGTGAGCTTCACGTACAATCTCAAACCGAAAGCAGCGGGTCCTGTTTTGCGGCAAGTTGATTCAGGCGATCTCATGGGCGCAGCCACTTCGATTTTGCAATACACGCACGCCACCCTTCACGACGCGAATGGGAATCCGAAGCGAGATGCGAACGGCATCATCATGTCGCCGATCTTGCCCGGGCTTGTTACGAGGCGCCGCGATGAAGCGACACCGTTCAAGACTGCTCCTCAACGGAGAATCCTGCCATGAAATTTCGTGCTGTTTTGATCGCAGCGTGGGCGATCGCTGCGTGCGGCGCTGCGGCTCAACCCTCGGAACTGGTCGGGCGGTGGCGCGTGAGCGCAGTGCTCGAAGCTTCGTCAATCACTGCGCTCGACGGGGCTGAAGCAGCGAAGCTCGTCGGGCAGGAGTTGGTGGTCTCCCCGGCGGCGGTGCAATTCGCAGGTATGTCCTGCAAGGCCACCTTCGCGAAATCCCAAGAGAGCGCTCGCGACATGGCTGCGGACTATGGAGTAAACCCCAAACTCCTGAAGCTTCCGGATCCAGCTACGAGTTACGAGGCCGGTTGCATCGATCTGTTCGTCCGCGATGCCAAGACCGTGGTGTTCACCTGGAAAGGCTATTTTTTCGAGGCTTCCAAGCCGGCGCCAGCAAGATAACCTCGCGCTCGCTGTGCTAGGATTCGGCCGCCCCCAGTATGAAACGAATACGCCCGCTGTGTGTCGCGGTATCGCTTGCGGTCCTCGTCGCAGGGACGCGCTCAAGAGTTATTCGAGGGTCAGTGTTCGCGGCGACCCTTGCCGGCGTGCTTATGGTATGGCACGAGCGTCCTGCGGCGTTTGTCTCGTGCTCGGTCGCCTCCGACACGATTGCGCCGCCGAGCGATTCGGTGATCGGACGGATTGAAGGTGGCGTCGACACCGCTATCACCGACGTCCTGCTGGGAGGCAAATTTAGTACCGCTGGCTGCCCCTCAGGTCATGGCAGCATCACGAGAGATGCGCTGATCCGCATGTCGCCAACCCCGGCCCCTGCAGCCATCATTCGAGTCGCGGAGGCCGATGAAAACGTGGACGCCAGCGAAACCAAGATTCAGAAGATTCCGCTCGATTTGGTGCCTACACCGCAATACGTACCACGCCACCATTTCGATCGCCCACTCGGCGTGACAAGTGCCGATGCGTTTGCGCAGGGTGAACTCTACGTCCAGCAGGAGCGGACGGCGGCTCAGCGCCTATTGAACTCGGGATGTTCGAGGACCGGCCAGGGTCTCGATGCGATCGGGCGAGCGCTCCACGCCATCCAGGATGTCTATTCTCATTCGAACTACATCGACTCCAATTTGGGTTTGCCGGGCCTGGACGCTGCCGCGAGGGACCGGATCGATGCGCTGTTAATCGCCGGCACCGGGAGCGCACCAATGGGTTTTCAACTCACGCTCTTCGACAAGAACCCTCGTGTGCGTGTGCTGGCGGACGGCACCGTCGTGCATGACTACGAGGATCCCATTCCGGGCGGTTACAGCCACAAGTTGTTCGCCAAGGACAGCGCGGACAAGAACGATGTTGCGAGGCGAGGCTTCACCGCCGCGTACGGCGCAGCAGTCGCCGAAAGCCAGCGATTCGTTCAGGCCGTGGCTGATACCGTCGTCGCCGACGCATGGAACCGTGTCGTTCGCTATCAAACCGCGAGCGATCCTTGCAAGCAGCCGCAATCGACCCAGATCACGCCACCACCGAAGCCGATCGAGACGGGACTATCGGCCCCCTCAGGACAATGCGCCAAACTCCCGGAACTGGACCTGCTCCTGCAGGCGGTCAACGACTGCAAGAAGAACAACCTCAGTGCGAAGACGACGCGGGTGCAGTCGTGCATGAACTGGTGGCTTGGCTGGCCGACGTGCACCGTGCCGACGACGTGTACTCCACTCGTCGATCGCTACTACGGCTATCTCACCGGAACAATGGGGATGGCGGATCGCAAATCGGTCAACGGCGGGACCATGCGTGCGGAGGCGATTAACGGACAGATCCGGACCAGTTGCAGGAACTCCGCACCCTGACGCGCGACGTGTTACTGCGCTGCACGCGTGCGCGAGTTAAGTGAAATCGCTGAGCAGGCGCGTCAACACTGCTTTCGCCCCAGCGAAGCAGGAGGACCGATGATCGGCTACGTGCGCTCGCGAAGGCAGGTCCGAGTGGTTGGCGGCGTTCTTCTGGTCGCACTGCTCGCGCCGACGGTCATCCTTGCCCAGAATCCACCTCGGATGGCTTTGACCGTATCCCAATGCTTACAGCTTCCGCGGCTCGACGCCGCATTTAGCGCAATAAGCACGTGCAAAGACGCCGGTTCAAACCAGAAGAAAATCACTGACCAAACGTGCTTGAAGTGGTGGCGCGGTTGGGCGACATCATGTGCGGTGCCACAAACCTGCTCGGGTCAAATGGATCAGTATTACGAGATCCTTAATAACGGAATGGGTCTGCGCGATAGCGCCGCGGTCTCCGCGTCCGCCGGTCGAGCCGAGGCGGTAAACGCTCAAATTCACAAGGCATGTGCAGATGCATTCTTGCCGTCACTTCCGCGATTGAGATTTCCAGTTCCCGTATTGGTACGTCTACAGGCAAGTCCGGCTGCTCCCGGAACGACGATAACGCTGTTCGGGACGGATCTTAGCGCTGACGGTTCGTTCGTTGGGTCACGAGTTGTCTTCGATGGAAGTGCGGCGGATTTTTCAGAGTCCGCGCAATCGGTCAGCAACACGCAGTTGCGTGTCGTGGTGCCTTCCGGAACCGGAACCGCTCAAGTTCATGTTGAAACCGCTGGCGGAAACACTACCGCCTTGGGGTTCACTTACAAACGTCCAACGATAACCCGTCTGTCGCCTTCTTCAGGTGGAAGAAATCAGCTTGTGACGATTTCCGGCCAAGGGCTTGGCGTCAAGCAATCGCTCGATGGCGGGTTTGTGAAGTTCGGCGATTCTGTTGCCGGCGAACCAATCGAGTGGAACGATGGGACGATCGTCATCAAGGCACCTGCTGATTTTGGGACGGGAGTCAACACTGACATCCTGTTGGCTGTCGGCGGATGCGTCGCCCGTGAGTCCGTGATCGTCAGCTTTGTTTTGCCTGGTTGCGAGGATCTGGTCCAGAAGATCGTCGAACGGTATCGCCTCAGCGTAAACCCGGGCTTTCTTTCACGGCAAGTGCAGGTGATCGTTCGCACAAGCACTGGAATCAGCAACGCTTCGTCTTTCACGTATAGGCTAGCTGCTGAAAATCGAAGGTGAGGCCTTCGTGGCGTCCGATCCGAACGCGTTTACACGACCTCTGGTTGCCATGCTAGGATCGGCGACCCATCGCGATACATAACGAGGAGACCATGAAGATCGGACCATTCGAGATTCTCAGCACGCTCGGCAGCGGCGGCAGCGGCATCGTCTACCGGGCGAAAAACGAGACGCTCGGCCGCATCGTCGCGTTGAAGCAGTTGAACCGCCAGGTCAAGGAAGGCGACCGCATCTTCGAGCGCTTCAAGCGCGAAGCGCAGTTGATGGCGTCGATCCACTCGGATCATGTGGTGACGCTGTTCTCCTACCAGATCGTCGACGAGCGGCCGCTGCTCGAAATGGAGTACCTCGAAGGCGGCAATCTCGAAACGCTGATGGTCAGCGGCCCGCTTGACGTGCCGCAGGTGCTTCGCATCGTGGCGGACATCCTGCGCGGGCTGAAAGCGCTGCACGCCGCGGGCATCGTCCATCGCGACGTGAAGCCGGCGAACGTCCTCCGCGATCAGAACGGCCGCTACAAGCTGACCGACTTCGGATTGTCCGTCGTGGAAAGCGAGATCAAGACGACGTTCGAGGCGGCGACGATCCGGTGGGTTGCCCCGGAATCGGTCGCGGAGCCGCCCACGCTGGACGCGCGATCGGATTTGTACGCCGTCGGCATGATCGCCTACGAGGCGATCCTCGGCCCCGACGGGTTCCGCGAAGCGTTTCCGGACCTGACGCCGGTCGCCGCGTTCGGCGAGAAATGGCTCGGCTGGCTGAAAAATGCGCAGAAGGACGCGCCGCCGCTGCACGTGCTGCGTCCTGGCCTCTCGCCGTCGGTCTCGCTGTTCGTCGCCCGCCTGATGTCGAAAGATCCCGACCGGCGTTTCGCGTCGGCCGACGTGGCGCTCGAAACGCTGCAGCTGCTGCTGGCGGAACAGCCCGCATCGGCGTCGGCGGAACCGGAGCGTCCGCGCGAGCGCGTGTCCGCCGCCGGGCGCCGATCGAACTTCGCTTCACCGCCTCCGCAGCAGCCCGTCGCGGAGGACGCGGTTCCTGAAGACATTGGAGCGCCTGTGCCGAACCAATCCCACTTGCTGCGCAACATCGGAATCGGCGTCGCAACACTCGCGGTCATGATTACCGCGGTGGTCCTGGGCGCCTACGTCCGGCGAGACGCGGCGCCGCGCAAGGCCGTCGAGCCGGCGCCCGTATCCACGCAGCCGCTCAACTCGGGGCTGCCGCCGGCAACAGACGTAGCGGGCGGGCCGCGCTTCGTCGCGACGTTCGTCGACGACAAGGGCGCTCCCGTGACCGACGTGGACGTGAAACTGCGCCCCGGCGACCTCACCGCCACGAAGAACGACAAGGGTGAATACGTCTTTGCCGGCCTCGCGCCACAGTCGTACGAGGTCACGGCGACCAAGCAGGGCTATGCGGTTGCCGTCAAGCCGGTGACTGTGACCGCGTCGGGCGGTCACGAAACGATCACGCTGAAACCGGAGTCGGGGACGCACGCTTCGATTCCGTCACCCAACGGCAATATTCCTCCGCCGACGGGGAAGACACCCGGCACCGCCACGCCCCCCGGAACCGTGAAGCCAGGAGGAGGCAAGCCGGGGCGCGTCAATCCCACGCTGGCAAGCGGATGCCCGGCCAAGCCGGCACACGCGCGCGACCTGTTCTACTGTTCGCCCGACTCGTTGCGCCCGGCGAACGATCGTCCTGACAGCCAGGAGAGCGCGCAGACGGGGCTGCGGTATCGCGTCGTGCAACAGCTTGTGAATGGACGCGAATCAGTCGTTGATCCGTCTCACGCCTTCCGATCCGGCGATCGCGTCCGCTTCGCGTTCCAGTCGAACACGGACGGCTACCTGTACGTCGTGCAACAGGGGTCGAGCGGACGATGGACGATGCTCTTTCCAAGTCCGCAAATCAACGGCGGCAAGAACGCGATCAGCGCCTTCGATCAGTACTTCGTGCCGGATGGCGGCTGGTTCACGTTCGATCAGAACGCCGGCACAGAGCATGTCTTCGTGGTACTGAGCAAGGATCCGATTGCAGATCTTCCCGGCTACGATCAACGGCCGGTGACGCAGGTCCAGACGCTGACGCAGGCGAAGATCGACGAGCTGTCGCGCAGCGTGCGCAGCCGCGATCTCGTGCTCGAAGATACGCTCACGAGCGGGACGGGCGACAGCGTCAGTGACGACAGCCTCGGAACGTTCGTCGTGAACAAGAACGAATC
>Ga0209515_10008513_pt1 | contig 11952 bp, 8 predicted proteins | sample Subgroupgradi54m_FD_187454 | JGI IMG/M metagenome (GOLD analysis project Ga0209515, IMG submission 187454) | Subsurface groundwater microbial communities from S. Glens Falls, New York, USA - GMW60B uncontaminated upgradient, 5.4 m (SPAdes)... ... | reverse complement strand
AGACCCCAACAAGATCGTCGCGGCGCGCTGGGGGCCCCCGGCAGTCATCGGCCTGGGAAAGGACGAATACTTCGTGGCCAGCGACATTCCTGCCGTCCTCTACCACACCCGCGATGTCTTCTTCATGGCCGATGGCGACATCGCCGTCATCACCCCGCAGGGCGTCCGCCTGCTCGATTTCGACGGCCGCGCCATCCAGCGCCCCGTGCAACACGTCACCTGGGACCCCATCATGGCCGAAAAGGGCGGCTTCAAGCATTTCATGCAGAAGGAAATCTTCGAGCAGCCCCGCGCCGTGCGCGATACCCTGGTCGGCCGCATCTCCCTCGATTCCGGCAAAGTCTTCCTCGACGAGATGGACATCACCGAAAAGGAATTTCAGAACTTCCGCGACATCAAGATGGTTGCCTGCGGCACCAGTTGGCACGCCGCCCTCGCCGGAAAGTTCATCATCGAGCGCCTGGTCAAGGTTCCCGTGGAGGTGGATTACGGCAGCGAGTTCCGCTACCGCGACCCCATCCTGGATTCTGAGACGCTGGCCATCTTCATCAGCCAGTCGGGTGAAACTGCCGACACGCTGGCCGCGCAGCGCGAGGCCAAGCAAAAAGGCGCCAAGACGCTGGCCATTTGCAACGTGGTCGGCTCCATGATCACCCGCGAAGCTTCCGGCACGATCTACACGCACGCCGGGCCGGAAATTGGCGTCGCTTCCACCAAAGCCTTCACCGCGCAGTTGACTGCCATTGTTCTCATCGCCCTGTATCTCGGCCAGGTGCGCGGCAAGATCTCCTCCGATTGCGCCAAGGCGCTCCTCCAGGAGCTGACCCGCGTCCCCCACAAGATGGAAACCATTCTGCAAAGCGATGAAGCCGGCGTTTACGAAGGCTTGGCTCGCCAGTTTTTCCGCTTCACCGATTTCCTTTATCTCGGCCGCGGCATCCACTACCCCATCGCCCTCGAAGGCGCCCTGAAGCTCAAGGAGATCTCTTATATTCACGCCGAAGGCTATCCCGCCGGCGAAATGAAGCACGGCCCCAACGCCCTGATTGACGAAAACCTGCCCGTGGTTGTCTTGGCCACGCGCGACGCCGCCGATCCCGATTCGATGACGCGTTACGAAAAAAGCGTCTCGAACATGAAAGAGGTCAAAGCCCGCGACGGCATCGTCATCTCCGTCGTCACCGAGGGCGATCATCTGGCCCGCGAAACCTCCGACCACGTCATCGAAATTCCCAGTGTCCCTGAGCTGATGGCCCCCATCCTGGAAATCGTTCCGTTGCAACTCCTGGCCTACCACATTGCCGTCCGCCGCGGCTGCGACGTGGACCAGCCGCGCAACCTGGCCAAATCCGTCACCGTCGAGTAGCGGCGGCTTTACGCCGCCAATTGGACCGCGACGACAATGGCGGGGTCAACCCGCGGCTACAACCTCCTCCCCTTCTCTGCCCTGCCCGTGCCATTCCAACTGTATCGAGGGCGGCTTTAACTCGAATCGTCGCGATTCCTTGGCCCTTTCTTGGTGTGAGGGCGGCACGTCGGTCCTCGCGTCTTCCCGGCGTTGGTGACTGGTTCCAAGCCAAGTCAGGTAGGCCGCGACGGGCAGACCGCGAGCAGCCAGGCTCCTTGCGTGCTATAATCTCGCCCGAAACTTAGTCAGGGGAGTCCGAATTCCCGTGGATACAAAGCGTGTATTGGCGCTGACCGGCTCCCTAGTGCTGTTTATCGGTGTCTTCACGCCTGTCATCAGCGTGCCCATCCTCGGTAACCAAAATTATTTCCAGAACGGAAGAGGAGATGGGGTGATTGTCCTCGTTCTGGCTGTGGCTTCTGTGGCGCTAGCCCTAACAGGGCGCTATAGCGGGCTCTGGATCACTGGGTCGGGCTCCCTAGGGCTACTCATCTTGACGTTCGTTAATTTCCAATGGCGCATGGCCGAACTCAAACGTGGATTAGAACGCGATTTGGCCGGCAATCCCTTCCGCGGTATTGGGGAACTTGCGCTCCAGTCAGTTCAATTACAATGGGGCTGGGCCGTCCTGGTCGTCGGCGCCTTTCTCCTGCTCGTGGCCGCGGTGTTGAACCAACGCGGAAGCGCAGCCAGCCCACAAGGAACTGCGACGCCAGCGGTTCGAGTGCCTTGGGTTCGCGCAGGTCTTTCCGTTGCGGCCATCGTGGGTATTGCTGCGTTAGGCGATTACGGTGGCGGCTGGCGGCGAAATCAAGAAGGCATCACGCCGACGACTGGAAGTACAGGCGTGAAATCGAGCAACACGGCGCCAATCAATAGAGAACACGGTTGGGAGCTGTCTGAGGGGCGGTCGCCGATAGACAGCTCAGAAACAGCGGTCCTGCGGCTCGAAGCTGATAACGAGATTGATGGCTGGCTTAACAAGGAAAGACCAACCCTGATCATACGCTGCAAGGAGCGGAAAACAGACCTGTACGTGGTCACAGGAATGGCAGCAAAGCCGGAATACGGAGCATACGAGAGTCGCTTCGTTCGTTACCGAATCGACGACAAGAAATTCGTAAGGACATCGTGGTCTGAATCGACTGATAACAAGGCGCTGTTTTCGGGTGATCCGGTGCGGTTGGCTAAGGAGCTTGCGGGTGCAGAACGTTTCCTTTTTGAGTTCACGCCGTTTAATGCGAGTCCGCAGCTTATTCAGTTCCCGGTGAAGGGACTCGGGTCCCGCTTGGATCGAGTGGCGCGACCATGCGGGTGGGATGAAGCAACCGTTGCCGCCAGAGAGCAGGCCCGGAAAGCGCAAGAATTGGAACACCAAAGGAAGTGGCCGCTGCACGTAGATGTGACAGCGAACCAGTATGAGGTCGTTACGCTTTATTTTTCGTCTGACGGGGGCGCATCATCCGAAACAAGCCTTGGAATCCAGAAGAAATCACAACATATCGACGCCAACAACGAGGTAAGGCTTTTGCTCAAATGGCCTGAGAAGCCATCGAGCGTCAGTGTGAGAGTCAATGGAAAAGTGCTTTTCGACGCATGGGAAACAGTTAAGGGCTCACAATATGGCGACCTGGGAACCACGTACGTAGCTGTAATCAAGTAAGGGCGCACGAGCCGATCTATGGCCTACCGCCGACGAGCCCTCATCGCCTGCCTCGCCATCCTGCTGCTCGCTTTCCTCCCTGCCGCTGCGCGGCAGCAAGCCCGCCTTGGCGGGCACGCCAAGACCGACAAGCTCGCCAGCATCACCGTTTCCGGCCTGAAAAGGTTTTCTCGCGAGCAGACGGCCGCGATAATCGCCATGCTTGGCTTACATGTGGGCGACACGATCACGCGCGACGACCTGCAGTCCGCCGCGGACCGGCTCGCGCAGCTCGGCCCGTTCTCCAACGTGCGCTTCCGCTTCACCAGCTTTGGCGAAAACCTCTCCGTAGAGTTTCAAGTGGAAGAGGCGCCCGCAATGCCTGTTTCGTTTGATAATTTCCCGTGGTTCACTGACGCCGAGCTGGGCGAGGCGCTCCAGAAGGCCGTCGGTTTTTTCGACGGCACCGCGCCCGAGCAGGGCTCGATCCTCGAGCAGATGAGCGAGGCCTTGCAACAGATTCTGGCCTCGCGCGGCGTCCGCGCCGCCGTCGAACACTCTCTCATCGCCGAGCCTGCCGGCGACCGCACGGTGCAGCAATTTAGCGTTGTCGGCGCCAGCCTCAAGATCGAGGGGGTTCAGTTCAGCGATTCTCTGCCCCAGGACTCACAGCGCCTCCAGTTGCGGCTGCCCGATTTGGTCGGCAAACCCTATTCCCGCTATGCCGTCGAAGTCTTCGCCGTGGAGCACGTGCGCCCGCTCTATCTCGAGCGCGGCCACTTGCGCGTCACATTCGGCCCGCCTGCGGCTCGCTTCACTGGACCGCCCAACAAGCCTCTGGCCGATAGCGTCGTCGTCCTCCTGCCCATCGCGCCCGGACCCGTGTATCACTGGGCCGGCGTGCGCTGGCAAGGAAACGCGGCCCTCGGAGCCGCCGGGCTCGACGAATTTGTCAGCCTCAAGCCGGATGAGCTAGCCGATGGCATGAAAATTGCCGCCCTGTGGAGCCGCGTAGAAAAAGAGTATGGCCGGCGCGGCTACCTCGATGTGAAGCTCCGGCCGGAAGCGGTCTTTGACGAAGCCGCGCGCCGCGTCTCCTATCGCGTCGCGATCACGGAAGGCCCGGTGTACCGCATGGGTGAAATGGTCATCACCGGGCTCTCGCTTGCCGCCGAACGCAAACTGCGCGAGGCCTGGCGCATCTCCAAGGATCAGGTTTTCGACCGCGCTTACTTCGAAGATTTCCTGGCTGCGGGAATCAAGCAGGCGTTCGGCGAATTGCCCGTCCATTATGACGAAATGGGCCGGTGGCTGCGAACGCATCCCGAAACCGGCGCCGTGGATGTCTTGCTCGATTTTCATTAGCCACGCCGGGCCGTTCGCGGAACTTCCCGGCAAAAACTTGCGTATCCTTAAAGCAGGAGGCCCTGAACTTGATGAAAGCGAAGCTGCCTGGAGACAGAGCGTGGAACCAGCGAAAATGGGCTCCGCTTATCGTCGGCGCCGTGCTGGCCGCCACCTTACAGGGGTGCTACGTCTCGCCCTCCAGCACAGGCAGTTTCAACCGCACTCTGACTGTGAATGGGCCGGTCCTCCTTGAGCTTATCAGCGGCGCCGGGGCCGTGCAGGTCCGTCCCGGTACGTCCGGCGAGGTGCATATCCACGGCGACATTCGCGCCCATTTCTGGTTTGGCGATGACCCCCAGCGGCGCGTCGATGAACTCGCCGCCAATCCCCCCATCGAACAACACGGCAATTTGATTCACGTGGGCGGAGACAGATTCCGCATGCACGACGTCTCGATCAACTATACGATCGAGGTCCCTGCCGAGACCGAGCTCCACTCCACCATCGGCTCGGGTAACGCCGATGTGCGCGGGATTCGCGGGCCGGTTCGCCTGACCGCGGGTTCCGGTCGGGTCACGCTGGAAGATGTCCGCGAAGACGCTGAGGTCGCTTCCGGCAGCGGTCGCATACAGATCAGGCGCATCGGCGGTGAAGTCCATGCCAAGAACGGCTCCGGCAGCATCACTCTCGCCGAGATTCATGGCGATATCCGTGCCTCAAGCGGCTCCGGCCATATCACCATCTCCGAGCCCGGCGGGCGCATCACGGCAAGAACCGGCAGCGGCGGAGTCACCGTCAGTGGCGCCGCTGCCGACCTGCGCGCACAAACGGGCGCTGGGCATGTAACCATTGACGGCAACCCTGCCCGAGGCAGCTTCTGGGAAGTGCACACTGGCGCCGGTGGCGTCACCTTGCAGGTGCCCGCAAACGCGAGCTTCCGCCTTCATGCACACGCCAGGTCTGGCCGCGTCAGGACCGACCTCCCCATCGTCCTGGAAGAGCAGTCCAGGCGCGACCTCCGCGCACGCGTGGGCGACGGTGCCGCGCGTCTGGAAGTGATCTGCGGTTCCGGAACCATCCATATCAAATCCTAGCCCAGATTTCCAATATCAACTCTTTCTCGTGAAACTTCCGGCGTCCAAAGTCTTCTATATTCATGCGGATTTCAACGCGATAGAGACTCCTCGGAGGTGGACACCTAGTGGGTGAAACACAGAATCAGCCTTCTCAGCTCTCGTTCGCGGGCGGCTGGTGAAACACGCCCGGTACTCCAGGTTGCTGCTGGCGGAGAGTCACCTCACACGGCGGCTGTTTGGGAGCATGCTGCGAAGGATCGCGGCGCTGCCGCTGCCGAACCGGTAACGAACCAGGCGAGACAGGGAATCGAGCGCTCTGAAGTCATCCAGCGAGGAGAAGTGTTAGCGGGGAGGCTGGTTGGAGGCGAGAACCAGACCAGGCCAGTCAGCGAAACTGCCAAACGAGCCGCGATGCGACCCGACCGCGGCTAGGGCAATCTAAGGTTGACTCGAGAGGACGGCGGGGATATGGTTTTGCGCAGAGATAGAGTTGAAATCGGAAATCCCGGTCCATACCTCTGCACTGCCCGGAGCCAGGTCACACGCCGGGCCGGAAGGGAGTTGGAATGTCGCTTTTTGGCTGGTGCCAATGGCTGCAGCACACACCTCTGGCAACTGCGATCCGCGAATCGATTTGGCTGTTCCCCTTGATTGAAGGCAGCCACATTCTGGCCCTTCCCATATCCGTCGGTATGATTGTCCTCTTTGATCTCCGTCTGCTCGGTCTTGCATTTCGCGGCGGGCCAGCGTCAAAGATCATGAATGAGTTTCTGCGCTGGTCAAAGATCGGCTTTGCAGTCATGTTCATCACGGGTGGTTTTCTGTTCATAACCCAGGCTGAGAAGGCCTATGGGAATGCGTTCTTCCGCGCGAAGTTGATGCTCCTTCTGCTGTTGGGAATCAATGCCGCGCTGTATCAAACGATGTTCTATCCGAAGATGGCGCAGTGGGATTTGGCCGGCAGAGCGCCTGCGGGTGCGAGGTTCTGCGCCGGCTTGTCGCTGATCTTCTGGATCGGCGTGATCGTTTGTGGCCGCACCATGGCTTACCAGCTCTAGACCGGCGAATGGTCGTTACCGTGCCCCTTCTCTCACTCTTGCAGTGGTTCTCGACCTGGGCCCCTATTGTCTCCATCCGCGACAGCAAGTACGGGATGCCTGCCGTTCAGTCTGTTCATCTGATGGGGCTTACGATTTTGCTGGCCACGATCCTGGTGCTGGACTTGCGGCTGGCCGGTGTTGGAATGATGGACTTGTCTCTCTCCCGTCTCGCGCGACAGCTCAAGCCCTGGACGATAGGCGCAATGACGCTGGTGATTCTGTCGGGAATACTCATCTTTTGGGCCACGCCGGGAAAATACCTGGGCAGCAATCCGTTTCGGATCAAGATGGCGCTTCTTTCGCTCGCGATCCTATTTCATTTCGGTGTGCTCCGCAGATTTGTCGCGTCGGAGCCCTGCTCGCGCCCAAGGCTGGTCAATGTGATCGTTGCTTGCCTTTCCCTCACTCTTTGGTTCAGCGTGGGCTGGGCTGGACGCGCCATTGCTTTTGTTCCATGAACAATGTATTTTTGGGCTCCACGGAGGGTTCCCATGGTTCTCAGAATGAAGGTTTTGATCGCCTTCGTTTCTATGCTGCTGGCGAATGAAGCCGTGGCACATCACAACATGACTGCGCTGTTCGACTTCAACGATCGCGTCACGTTAGAAGGCACGCTGACGAAAATCGATTGGAGGAACCCCCACATCTACCTCGCGATGGAGGTGAAAGGCGCGGGTGGCGCGATGGAGACCTGGCAAATCGAGGGTCCCGCCCCAAGCTTCTTTCGCATTCGGAACGTCGGCAAGGCCGATTTCGAAGGAACGGTCGGAAAAACCGTAACCGTGGAACTCAGCCGCGCGCGGGACAAGTCGCGTTCGGGACTCATCCGAACCCTCACTTTGCCTAGCGGGAAAGTCGTGTCTGCATGTCCCCAAAACTGTTGAACTGAGCTCTGGAGTAATCCTCCGCAGGAGGTTCCACATGAAGAATCGGATAGCGAGCATTTTCGCGGCCGCCTCTTTGTGTTTTGCCCAGGCTCCGGCTCGCCAGGCGGGACAGGCGCCGGCGACTCAGGCTCCGCCTCCCCTAGCACTAAAGGAGCCGGCAGCAGACCCTAAGGCCAAGGCTTTGGCGGAAGCCAGAGCCAAACGGAATGCCCAAATCTTCGAGAACAACGCCACCGTGATCACCCTTTACGATCGCTTGGGGAAGACCGTTGGCAGGGTCGGCGAACGGGCGCTCTACTTCGGGCCCGAATTGTCTCCGGACCGCACGCGCGTAGCAGTGCTCAAGCGAGATTTGGAGAACGAGAGCGCAGATCTCTGGGTCCTGGATGTGGCCACGGGAGGAGCCACCAGGATCACAACCAGCGCGAAGACTGAGTTCGTATTTTCGCCGGTGTGGTCCCCGGACGCCAGCCAGCTCGCTTACGTCACCATTCGTAACGGCCAGGAGGGTATCTATCTTCGAGCCTCGAACGGCGAGGGACCCGAGCAACTCCTATACAAACATTCCGGCGCTTTCCTGAATCTCTCCGACTGGTCTTTGGACGGCCGTTTCTTGACCTTTGCGAAGTCGGATCTTTCGGGAGGAATTCTGTATGTTCTGCCGGTCAAAGGTGACCCGGAGCGCGAAGCTCGCGAGATCTTTCGCAGTGGTTTGCGGATCTTTGGACCGCGATTCTCTCCCGACGGCCGCTTCTTGTCTTACATTGTGGTGGATCAGGCTAACAGAAGCGAAGTCTTCGTCCGGCCAGTCGATTCGGCGGCGAGCGCCGGGCCTTGGCAGATTTCGGAAGGCAGCCTCAGCGTCGCCTCGTGGCGCCGTGATGGCAAGGAGCTGTACTATGTCAGGCTTGATCGTTCCGTAATGATGGCGGAGATCAGCACCTCCCCTACATTTGCGTTTACAAAGCCAAGGGTGCTGTTCCGCCCGCCGGGTGCAGTTCCAGACCGCATCGCAGGCGCGAGCCGCGATGGCGAACGTTTTCTCACGCTTCCGCCGCCCAGGGGGCCGCAGCTTCAACAGGTCACCATATTCGATAGAGAAGGAAGGATTGTGAAAAAGGTGGGCGAGCCGGGCCTGTATTCCCAACCGGCCTTTTCGCCTGATGCCACACGCTTGGCCGTCATGAAGAACGACCTCAACAACGGCCAAACGGACATCTGGATCATGGATATCGCCGCGGGAAAGAGCACCCAGGTGACCAACAATACGCTGCCGAAACTCAACGCCATGTGGTCACCCGATGGAGCCCACATCCTTTATGCTTCCACCCCTAAGATTGGCGACTGGGGCGTGTATCGCAGATCCTCGGATGGAACGGGCGGCGAGGAATTGTTGTTCCGCTACACGCCTGGCGCGTTTTTGAATCTCAGCGATATTTCCCCGGACGGGAAGTTCCTGGTCTGCGAGTCCGGCCCGGGCTTTTACATCATGACCGTGCCGCTGACGGGGAAGGATCCGCTAGCCCGCAAAGCGATCGAGTATTTACGGGAAGAGTTCAATGACAACGTGGGTAGACTCTCCCCCGACGGCCGGTTCATGGCCTTCCAGTCGGACGAAGTCCAGCCCGAAAGACGCGAGGTCTACGTCCGGCCCTTCGATGCGTCCACGGGAATGGCGGGCGACGCGAAATGGCAGATTTCGAAAGATGGCGTCAACGCAATGCTGTCCTGGCGCGGGGACGGGAAAGAGTTTTTCTTCCGGGGCCTGAATCTCGACTCGAATGACCTTCTGGTGATGGCAGCCGACGTCAACACCACTCCTACCTTCCGGGCGGGCACGCCCAAGTTGCTTTTCAAACTGCCCGGCCCTCTCGCTGGAAGCCTCGGGAACATCAGCCGCGATGGGCAACGATTCGTCTTTGCCATAAATGTGCCCGCAGCTAATGGCGAGCGCTGAGGATGCAAGTGAGGTGCTATTACCTTTAAAATGATCTGTGTAATACATAGGCATAATAAGTTGGAACGGCACTCGCAGTAGGATCCCACGCGCTCCGCCACCGCCACCGCCACCAGACGCCGCTGATCGCGCCGCGGCGCGAGGAAAGCGTCGTTGTGTATCCATACCAGACGCGGCGAGCCTTGCTCGAGCACCTGTTCGAGATGGCGCAGCGCCGGCTGCGCGTGACCGAGCGACGCCTCCACCTGGGCCAATTGATATGGGCAGACAACGCGCGTCCTGGCATCGTGCAGCATCTCCCGCCGGATCGCCAGCGATTCCTCGATGCGGCATCAAATCCTAGTGCCGTTCCAACTCGCGGGGCCATAGCCCGCCGGACGGCACGGCGCAAATTGCTCTCCCCTTTGCGAAGTCCAGTTCCCGGAATCCCTCGCTGCGCGCCGATCCGCGATACAATGCACTTCGCGCCATGCGTCCAGCGTTCCTCATCATTCCCGCACTCATAATGAGCCTGGCCGCCGCGGCAGGCCGGAATTCGCCTGTCCAGCAGCCGGGGACGCAAAGTCCGCCCAACCATCCTGCAAGTTCCCAGACGAAAAACAAGGCGGGCCAAGGCCCGGCGGCGAAAAAACCGGCGGGCCCGGATCTGGATGCGGAACTGCAACGCGCCGTTGAAGAGGCCGGGAACGACCGCGCGGCGCTGGTGCGCAATCTCGAGGATTACCTCAAACGATTCCCCGAGGCTCCGCGCAAGGTCCAGGTCTATCGCGCCATCGTGGAATCCTCGATGCAGTTGCGCGACTCCCGGCGCGCACTCGATTACGCTGAGCGCATCATCGCCCTGCGGCCCGAGGATGTCTCGATGATGCTGTTTGCTGTGGACCTGCTCGAACGCGCCGGCGACGACGCCAGCTTGACGCGCGCCGTGGGCTACGCCACGCGCGTCCTCGACCGCGTCGAAAAGGCCGGCGCCGACTCCAAACCTGCCCGCGCGTCCCAGGCCGAGTGGGAAAACGAGCAGAAGAAACTCCGCATGTCCATCTACCTGATCCGCGGACGGCTGGAGATGGCCAAGCACGATTACGATCCGGCCATCTCCGACTTCGAGAAGAGCTACCGACTGATGCCCAATGCCGCGGCTGCTCTGCACCGCGGAGAGATCGCCGAGCTGCGAAAAGACACGCGGAATGCCATCGAACAATATACCGCCGCGTTCGTCCTTCCGGACCAGTCCAGCGCGCCCGTGGATCGTTGGGAGGCGCGCAGAAAGCTGGGGAACCTCTGGCGATTGGTGCATGGGAATGAAGAGGGTCTCGGCGAGGTTGTCCTTCGTGCCTATGACACTCTGGCGCTGCCCAAGCCCGCGGAAGCTCGCGCACCAAACCACGGCTTGACCGAGCCTTATGACTTCATCCTCCGCCGGCCCGATGGCTCGGCGCCGCTGAAGCTCAACGAAGTGAAGGGCAAAATCCTAGTGCTGAATTTCTGGGCCACGTGGTGCCTACCGTGCCGCGAGCTGGAGCCGCTGTTCGAGAAGGTGGGCAGCCAGTATGCGCGCAAACCGGACGTGGTCTTTCTGGCCGTGAATGGCGACGAAGACGAAGCCCGCGTCAAACCCTACGTCGAGCGCGAGAAGCTCCGCGTTCCTGTGGTCTTTTCCGACGGCCTGGAAGCGCTGCTCGACATCAGGGCCTATCCGACTGTGATCGTTCTCGACCGCGCGGGTAAAATCATCTATCGCGCGCAGGGCTTTGCACCTGAAGGCTTCGTCGAAGCGTTGTCAGGTGCCATTGATCGCGCGCTCGCCGGCTCTAGCTCGCAATGAGCGGAGCGAACCTGTTAGTCCCCGCCAGGTCGCGCGCGGCCAGGATCGTATTCACGTGGATGCGCACAGTGTCCTCCACGCGGCGCGCATAGCCGCCGGCCAGTGTGATGGCCACGGGCACGCGCCGCCGCCGTGCCTGCTCGAAAACGATGCGGTCGCGCCGCGCCAGGCCTTCGATGGTCAGCGCCAGCCCGCCTAATTGGTCTTCGCGATACGGATCGGCGCCGCCCACATAGAAGAGCAAGTCAGCGTGAAACTCTTCAAACGCCTTGAGCAGGTGCCTCTCGAGAATAGACACATACTCGTCGTCGCCCATGCCGTCGGGCAGGTGGAGATCGATATTGGACGGCGGCTTGGGCATCGGGTAGTTGTTTTCCTGGTGGATCGAAAGCGTGAACACGGAATCGTCGCCGGCAAATAGCGCCGCTGTGCCGTTGCCGTGGTGCACGTCCGTATCCACGACCATCGCCGTCCGGATCGCGCCGTCGGCCTGCAGCCGGCGGATGGCGATGGCCACGTCGTGGATCATGCAGAATCCTTCGCCATGTCCCGGAAAGGCATGGTGAAATCCGCCGCTCAAGTTGGCGGCAAAGCCATCCGTCAAGGCGCGCTGCGCGGCCAGGATGGATCCGCCGGCCGCCAGCCAGAACGCCTCCACCGTTTCCTTCGAGTGAGGGATCTCCAGGCGCATCGCCTCTGTGGCAGTCATC
>Ga0209515_10008512_pt1 | contig 11953 bp, 10 predicted proteins | sample Subgroupgradi54m_FD_187454 | JGI IMG/M metagenome (GOLD analysis project Ga0209515, IMG submission 187454) | Subsurface groundwater microbial communities from S. Glens Falls, New York, USA - GMW60B uncontaminated upgradient, 5.4 m (SPAdes)... ... | reverse complement strand
GCAGGCGGTGTCGACCAAGCAGATGTACGCCGAGTGGCCCATCGGGCTTCAGGTGGAGGGCACGTACCACAACCTCGGAAGCTTCCTGGAGCGGGTGAGCAAGTTCCCGCGCATCATCAACATCACCACCATCCACATCAAGGCGAAGGACAAGGCGACCGCGAACGACACCATCACCGCCGACTGCACGGCGACGACGTTCGTGCTGGTCGAGGCGAAGAAGCCCGCGGCGCCCGGCGCTGCCGCCCCCGCGGCAGCCCCGAAGACAGAGTAGCGATGGAACTCACGCCACGCCTCTTCTCGCTCGCCGTCGCGCTCGTGCTGGTTTTCGCGAGCTCGTACGTCGTGGGCACGCAGACGCCGTCCCAGCCTTCGGCCGCATCGCAGGCGGGGCGGGCGTCGGCGGGGCAAGCGCCGGCGAAACCGCCGGCGCCCCAGGGGGCAGCGCCATCCAAGCCGCCTGCGCCTGCGGCGACCGCGCCCAAGCCGCCGGCGCCTGCTCCGCAGGCTTCGGCGCCCCAAGGGGCTCCGGCGCCCAAGGCCGCTGCGCCGGCACCGGCGCCTGCTGCGTCCGCGGCTCAGGCTCCGGCGCCCAAAGCCGCGGCTCCTGCTCCGCAGCCGGGGGGGCCGCAGCTCGAACCGCAGGGATATACCTACGACCCCGCCGGCCGGCGCGATCCGTTCGTCAGCCTGGTGCAACGGGGCAGCGACACGAACCAGAGGCCGACGCTCGGCGCCCGCGGCGCCGGTCTCGCTGGACTCGAGACAGGTGAAGTGACCCTCAAGGGAACCATCGCGACCCAGGGCGGCTTCGTCGCGATCGTGATGGGCTCGGACAACAAGACCTACATCGTCAGGCCCGGCGAGAAGCTGGCCGACGGGACGATTCGGACGATAACCCAGGACAGCATGGTGATCACCCAGCAGGTGACCGATCCACTTTCTCTGGAAAAAACGCGCGAGGTGCGCAAGGTGCTCCGACAGACCGAAGAGGCCAAGTGATGGAGTGTCGACCCAGAAACGTCATGCTGTGGATGCTGTGCGCCGCGCTGGGCATAGGCGTCATGGTGCCGCTGCGCGCGAGCAGCACGGACCTGGCAATCCTGAAGCGGATCGGGTCCCGCGTGGACGCCCGCGCGGGGGTGATCTCGATTGAAGCGTCCGACCCGGTGCCGTACGTGGCATCGCAGCCCGATCCGCAGACGTTCGTCGTCGAGATGCGCGACGTCCTCGCGGTCGGTTTTGCCGACAACTTCAAGGTCGATCCGCGGGTGCCGGTTGCCGGCGTGCGGGTCGAGAACGCGCAGGCCTTCGACGGCGCCACGGTGGCGCGCGTCAGCGTGTCGCTCGCGCAGCCCATGCGCCCGCGCGTCCGGAGCTCCCGGAACGTGATCTACATCGAAACCGATCGCATCGATCGCGCGGCGGCGGGCGTCATCGGGGCCGCCGGTCCGTCCAGCGTCATCCGCGATTTACAGGTGGCGCGCCGCGGCGCGGCCACCGCGATCACGCTGAAGGGCATCGGACGCCTGGTGACGACCAACGTGGAGGAGTCGAAGGACGGGCCGGCGCGGCTCTACATCGACCTTGCGAACGCGACGTCGTCGCTCCCGGGTCTCATGCCGATCGGGCAGGGCGCGGTACAGAACGTCCGCATCGGTCTCAGCGACAAGAGCCCGCTGGTCACTCGCGTCGCGGTGGAGCTCCTGCGCCGGTCGACGTACCACCTCGAGCCGTCCGCGGACGGACAGTCGCTCACGCTGCTCTTTGATGACGCCGCGCCCGCGTCGCCGCAGGCGACGGCGGTCGCGCTGCTGACCCAGCCTCCGGCGGCCCGGGCACAACAGCAGCCGATTGCCGTGATGGCCCAGGCGCAGGCGCTTCCGCCGTCGGTGTTCGTGCCGCCGGCGCCGGCGGCCGCGGCGCAGGCTCCGACTGCGGCTCCGCCGCCCCCCGGTGGCACCGGGCAACTCAACGGGCCGGTCACTCCCCGCTACACGGGGGTCCCGGTCAGCCTTGATTTCCAGGGCGCCGACCTTCGCGCGGTGCTGCGCACCTTCGCCGAGATCAGCGGCCTGAACATCGTCATCGACCCGACGATCCAGGGAACCGTCGACGTCTCGCTGCGCGACGTGCCGTGGGACCAGGCGCTCGACATCATCCTGCGCGCGAACAAGCTCGGATACGTCGTGGATGGGACGATCGTGCGCGTGGCGCCGCTCGCCGTCCTGGCCGATGAAGAGACGCAGCGCCGGAAGCTGACCGACGAGCAGGCGCTCTCGGGCGAGTTGCGCGTGTTTACGCGATCGCTCAGCTATGCGCGCGCCGAGGAGATGCGTCCGCTCCTGCTGGCGACGGTGTTGTCGCCGCGCGGAACGATCCAGACCGACGCGCGGACCAACACGCTGATCATCAACGACCTGCCGGACCGGCTCCAGCGGGCGTCGGATCTGATCACCACGCTCGATTTGCCGCAGCCACAGGTGGAAATCGAAGCGCGCATCGTTCAGACGACGCGCCAGTTCGCGCGCACCATCGGCGTGGCGTGGGGCATCAGCGGGCGCGCCGCCAACTCGCTTGGCAACACGACGGGCCTGGCCTTCCCGAACCAGGGGAGCATCACCGGCCGGACCGGCAGCCCGACGGGCAACACGCAGGGACCGGGGAGCCCCGATCTGCAGTTCGACAACGCGAACACCGCCGTCAATCTGGGCGCGGTCGGCGCCAACAGCGCGATTGGGCTTGCGCTGGGGTCGATCAACGGCGCGCTCAACCTCGACGTGGCGCTGTCGGCGCTCGAGAAGCAGGGCCAGGGACGGCTGCTCTCCACGCCGCGCGTGACGACCCAGAACAACGTCGAAGCGGAAATGACGCAGGGCGTGCAGATTCCGATTCAGACGGTGGCGAACAACACGGTCACCGTCACGTTCAAGGACGCCGCGCTGACGCTGAAGGTCACGCCGCAGATCACGGCGGCCAACACCGTCATCATGCGCATCTCGCTGGAGAACGCGTCGCCCGACTTCAGCAAGTCGGTGAACAACATTCCCCCGATCGACACGCAGCGCGCCGTCACCCAGGTGCTCGTCAGCAACGGCGACACGACGGTGATCGGCGGCATCTACGTCAGCAGCGAACAGACCAACAAGGACAGCACACCCGGCCTGTCGCGGATCCCGCTGCTTGGCTGGCTGTTCAAGCGTGACGCCGTGAGCGACGACAGCCGCGAGCTGCTGATTTTCATCACGCCGCGGATTCTCACCCTGTAGGAGTGTAGCTGTGAGTACGAACGGAATCACCCTCGCGTGGCTGACAGCGCTATCGATGCTGATGGCGGGGTGCGGAAATCTCGCACAGGGCCCATCCGACACCATCGTCAGGATCACGTCTCTCGAGGCGGCCTCCGGCGCCGCGCCGGACAAGTTCGGCGGCACACTGGGCTCGGACGTCATCACCATCGTGAAGAAGAACAGCGTGGATATCCCCACACTGTTCAACGATCTCGGCCGCGTCACGATGGCGATGACGTTGAAGGACCCGGGCTCATCCGGCGTGACCGCCATACCGACTGATTTGAACATCGTGACGTTCACGCACTATCGCGTGGTGTACCGGCGCACGGACGGCCACAACGTGGAAGGCGTCGATATTCCGTACGCGTTCGACTCGGGGTTGACCTTTTCGGTCACTCCCGCCGGCACCGTGCAAGTGGGGTTCGAGATCGTGCGGCTCTCGGCCAAGCAGGAAGCACCGCTCCAGGCGCTGCAGGCGACGGGTCTGTTCATCAGCACGATTGGAGAAGTGACGTTCTACGGCAAGGACCAGGCAGGCAACAACGTGATCGTCACCGGTTACATTGGCATCACCTTCGGGAACTACGGGGATCCCGGGACCTAGGACCGAGAAGATCATGAACAGATTGAATTCGTGGATGCGTGCGTCGCGGGTCGCGGGGGTCGCGCTTGTCGTGGCCGTGATGGGCACGACTGCCTGCAGCCTCGACAAGCAGGAGCGGCCGCCTCTCTCAGGACCGTCGGGCCTCGGACTCAATGTGACGATGACGGCGTCGCCGGACCAGCTGCCGCGTGACGGCACCTCGCAGTCTGTCGTGACGCTGACTGTCCTCGACGCGACGGGGAAACCGGTTGCCAATCAGCGCCTGACCCTGTCGCTGCCGGTGAATGCACCCGCCGGCTCGGCGTTGTCGGCAACCGACGTGACGACAAACGCGAATGGGCAGTTGACTTTCGCTGTCACCGCTCCCCTCCCGGGATCGCTCGGCAACATCGTGATCCTCGCGACGCCGTTCGGAACCGACTCCAACAACGCCGCGTCGAGGTCGATTCAGATTACCGCGCTTCCGTTGAACTCGACGGTGCCGGTGGCGTCATTCACGTTCACGCCCAACTCCCCGGAGGTGGGGCAGGTTGTGACCTTTAACGCGTCGGGGACGACGGATGAGGGACGCAACTGCACGGACCAGTGCACGTTTGTCTGGGACTTCGGCGACGAGGGTAAGGTGTCTGGCCGCATCGCCACGCATACGTTCCTGTCCGGCGGAAACCACCTCGTGATTTTGACGGTCACCGACAGCGCGCAGAGCGTCGGGACGAGCGAGCGGACAATCGCCATCGGCGCGCCTGGACCGGCGACCGTGTCATTTACGGTCGCGCCCGTGTCGCCGATCGCGGGACAGACGGCGACATTCACCGCGACCGCCACACCGGCGGCGAACCATCGAATCGTGAGTTTCGTGTGGAGCTGGGGCGATGGCTCGGCAAGCCAGACCACCGCCGCGTCGACCATTCAGCACAACTTCGACCTGACCGGGGCGTTCCCCAGGACGTTCCCCGTGACGCTGACGGTCAAGGACGACTTGGGACAGTCGGCCACGACGACCAATGCCGTCGTCGTCACCAGCGGCCTGGCGGCCGTGCTCACGCAGTCGCCGACAGGGTCAGTGCCGGTCGGCCAGACGATATTCTTCGATGGCTCCGGATCGACCAGCAGTACCGGAACGAAGATCACGAACTACCTGTTCGACTTCGGCGATGGCAACTCGCAGTCCAGCTCGTTCCCGGCCGCGAAGCATGAATATGCCGCGACGGGTAGCTATCTCGTGAAGCTGACGATCACCGACGAGAAGGGACGGACCGCGTCGACGACGACGATCGGCGCAGGCGGCGCCATCGGTGGCGGCGGGAACATCACCATCGTGCCGTAACCAGAGACGCAGGTTCGTGAATCAGTACGCCGGGGCCAGAACGGCCCCGGCGTTTTTGTTGAGGCAGCTGGCAGCGGGCAGGAAGGACACGAAGGCTTTTACTGCCGACCGCTGACTGCCGGCCGCCGACTGCCGACTGCCGGCCGCCGACTGAATAGAATTCATGGAAGCGACCGAGAGTCCACGTATCGAAGAGCTGCGCCGCCGGGTCCAGAAGGACCCGACGTCGATAGCCTTTGCCCAGCTCGCCGAGGAATACCGGCGCGTCGGCAGCTACGAGGAGGCGGTCGACGTCTGCCGCGCCGGCCTGGCGCGTCACCCGACGTACCTCTCCGCGCGGGTCACCCTCGGACGCGCGCTGATGGAGCTCGAACGGTACGACGAGGCGCAGACGGAGCTCGAGGTGGTACTCGATCTCGCGCCGGACAACCTGGCTGCGATCCGCGCGCTGGCGGAAATTCACCAGCGACGCGGCGAAGTGGGCGGCACGCCTCAGAAGTACACAGCCGCGCTCGATCTCCCGCTCAATGAAGCGCCGCCCGCGCCCCCCGTCGAAGGTGACGAGCCTGTTGTCGAGATCACGCACGCGACACGCGGGTCTGAAGACCCGCCTCTACGTGTCGTAGAGGCCGACCTTCCCGCCTCCGCCGAGGCTACGGCGGGCGAGCAGGTCGGCCCTGAGCGCATCGCGGAGCCGGAGGTTCACGTCCGTCTGGAACCACCCGCGCTCGTCGACCCACCACTGGTGGCCGCGCCACGATCGCTCGAAGCGCTGGACGCCCTCGACGCGCTCACGCTCGATCTGCCGCCGGCCCCGGACTTCAGCTCCTGGACCCTCGACACGGCGTGGTCGCTGCCCTCCCGGCCGGACGTCGCGCCGCAGGGCGCGGGCGGGCCCCCGGCGCGGCCCGCAGCCGATCCGGCGATCGACGAGCTGCAGCAGTGGCTCGCGGCCATCGTTTCGGACCGTGCGAACCGGCGGTGACGCGTGGGGCTTGCCTCCTCGTCCACGCTGGCGCATCGCCACGATCGTATTCGCGACGCGCTCGAGACGCTCGGCCTTGACGCGCTGATCGTCACGCCGCCGGCCAACATCCGCTATCTCTCCAACCACGCCGGAACCTCGGGCATCCTCGTCATGACTCCGGAGGCGGTCCACCTGCTGATTGATTTCCGGTACCAGGAATCGGTCCGCGCGCTGCAGGATTCACCCGCCGCCTGTCCGGGTCTGCGCGTGTGGGACGTGCCGGCGAGCTATGAGGAGGCGCTGATCGCGTGCCTCGCGGAGATCGGCGCGGCCACGGTCGGCTTCGAGGCCGCGCATGTCACCGTCGCGCGGCACGAATGGTGGCGCGAGACGATCGCCGCGCGCGTCCTCGACATCGCGCTGCGATCGACGGAGCGGGTGGTCGAGCAGGCGCGCATGATCAAGGACGCGTCCGAGATCGAGACGCTGCGCGATGCCGCGGGGCGCCTCGATCAGGTGATGCCCGGCGTTCTCGCGTCGGTGCGCGCCGGCGTAACCGAGCGGCACGTGGCCGGCGTGATCGAAGCCGCGATGCGCGAGGCCGGCTACGAGCGCATGGCCTTCGACACCATCGTCGCGTCCGGACCGCATTCCGCGCTGCCGCACTACCGCGCGGGGACGCGCGTGCTGACCACGGGCGACCTGCTCGTGCTGGACTTTGGCGGCGTCTTGGACGGATACTGCAGCGATTTGACCCGCACGGTGTCGATCGGTGCGCCCTCGCGTGAGGCGCGGCGGGTATACGACGCGGTGCGGGACGCACACGCGGCGGCGGTCGCGGCGGTCAGGCCCGGCATCGAGGCGTCCACCGTCGATACCGCGGCGCGAGACGTGCTTCACGAGCGCGGGCTTGGCGACGCCTTCGGGCACGGCACAGGACACGGTCTCGGCCTCGACGTGCACGAAGAGCCACGCGTCGGGAAGCCGCGCGCGGACCTGCCGGTGGTCGCGCTTGCGCCCGGAATGGTCTTCACGATCGAGCCCGGCGCGTACCTGCCGGGGTTCGGCGGCGTGCGGATCGAGGATGACGTGCTCGTGACCGCGACGGGTTGCGAGGTGCTCACCCACGTGCCCCGCGAGCTGCTCTCACTATGAGATTGACGAATCTACGAATGTGCGGATTTACGAATTTCACAATCACCATCCTTCCATTGGTAGATTCGTAAATTCGTAAATCTCATTGGCCTATTGATGAATTTCGACGAGATCAAACAAATCCTCGACATGATGCGCGAGCACGAGCTCTCCGAATTCGAGCTCGAGCGCGACGATGTCAAGCTGCGGCTTCGGAAACATCCGGCGGGGCCGTGGAGCGCGACGCCGGTCACGCCGCCACACGGCCATAACGCCGCGCCCGTGGCGACGGCCCCGGCGCCGGGAGCGCCCGCGGGTCAGGACGCGGCGCGGGTTCTTGCCGGTGCAGATGAGGCCCTCGACCTGGCGGTCGTGAAGTCGCCGATCGTCGGGACGTTCTATCGCGCCTCGGAGCCCGGCTCACAGCCGTTCGCCGAGGTGGGGGACACCGTCAAAACGGGACAGGTCCTCTGCATCATCGAGGCGATGAAGCTGATGAACGAGATCAACGCCGAGTGTGATGGCGAGGTGGTGAAGGTGTACGTCGAGAACGGCCAGGCCGTGCAGTACGGCGAGCGGCTGTTCGCGATCAAGCCGGCGTAGCGATGTTCACGATCACGGGCCACGGAGACACGGAGACACGGAGATCACATCTCTGGTTGTTCGCTCCGCGCCTTCGTGCCTCCGTGGCTTGTCTCAGTGAGGGGCCCATCGAATCGAATGTTTAAGAAGATTCTCATCGCGAATCGTGGAGAGGTCGCGCTGCGCGTGATCGTGGCGTGCCGCGAGCTCGGCATCAAGACGGTCGCCGTCTATTCCGAGGCCGACGAGAGCTCGCTCCACGTGAAGTACGCCGACGAGGACGTCTGCATCGGGCCGCCGCGGAGCGCCGACAGCTATCTCAATGTGCCCGCGATCATCAGCGCCGCCGAGATCACCGGCGCCGACGCCATTCATCCCGGCTACGGCTTCCTGTCCGAGAGCGCGTATCTCGCCGAAGTCTGCGAGGCGTGTCATATCCGCTTCATCGGTCCCGATCCGAACGTCATCAAGCTCCTGGGCGACAAGGCTCGCGCCCGGCGCGCCATGAAGAAGGTGGGCGTGCCGATGCTGCCGGGGAGCGACGGTCCGGTCGACAGCGAGGAGAAGGCGCTGAAGATCGCCAGGGACATCGGGTACCCGGTGATCATCAAGGCGGTGGCGGGCGGCGGCGGCCGCGGCATGCGCATCGTCCGGACGCCCGCGGACCTCGGCAACCTGTTCCGCACGGCGCAGCGGGAAGCGGAAGCGGCGTTCGGCGTCGGCGACGTCTATCTCGAGACGTATCTCGAGAACCCGCGGCACATCGAGTTCCAGGTGCTCGGCGATCATCACGGCAACCTGGTGCACCTGGGCGAGCGCGAGTGCTCCATCCAGCGCCGCCATCAGAAACTGCTCGAGGAATCGCCCGCCACCCCGCTGACCGACAAGGTGCGCCGCAAGATGGGTAACCTCGTGGTCGATGCCGCGAAGGCCGTGCAGTACACCAACGCCGGCACCTGGGAGTTCCTGATGGACCACGAGGGGAAGTTCTACTTCATGGAGGTGAACACGCGCCTCCAGGTCGAGCATCCCGTCACGGAGATGGTGACGGGCATCGACATCGTCAAGGAGCAGATCCGGATTGCCGCGGGCGAGCGGCTGTCGTTCAAGCAGAGCGAGGTGACGTTCACCGGCCACTCGATCGAATGCCGGATCAATGCCGAGGATCCCGACACCTTTGCGCCGTCGCCGGGCGTCATCCACGTCTTCAGCGTGCCGGGCGGCCCCGGCGTGCGCGTCGACACCGCGGCGCACTCCGAGTGCACCATCTCGCCGTACTACGACTCGATGATCGCCAAGATCATCGTCCACGGCCGCGATCGGCAGGAAGCGATCGCCAGGATGCGCCGCACGCTCGAGATGACGGTCGTCGAAGGCATCAAGACGACGGTCCCGCTGCAGCTGAAGATCATCAACGACCCGGACTTCGCCGCAGGGAAGCTGAGCACGGCGTTCATGGAGCGATTTGCGCCGGCCCCCACGGCGGCGGGTTCCCTCGCCGAAGCATCGTGACGGTTGGTGGTTCCCAACCACCGACCATGTTGCATGCCATCGTCGATGTCGACGCGGCGGCGCGCGCCGGCTGGACGCCGGCCGATCTCGCGCGCGCATTCCTGGACGGCGGAGCCACCTGGATTCAAGTCCGCGCGAAACACCTTCCGTCGGCGGCCTTTCTCGAGCTGTGCGATGCCGTCGTCCGGAGCGCCGAAGCGCATCGGGCCACGGTGATCGTGAATGACCGGGCGGACCTCGCATGGCTGTCCGGCGCCGCCGGCGTGCATGTCGGCCAGGACGATCTGACGCCGGCCTCGGTCCGGCGTCTGCTGGGCCCCGATCGCCACGTCGGCTACTCGACTCACACGATCGAACAATTCGAAGCCGCCATGCTCGAGCCGGCGTCCTACCTCGCGGTGGGTCCGGTGTTCGGCACGAGCACGAAAGAGACGGGCTACGAGGCCGTCGGCCTCGAGCTCGTGTCCGCCGCCGCCGCTCGCGCGAACGGACGCCCCGTCGTGGCGATCGGCGGCATCACGCTGGAGAACGCGATGTCGGTGATCGACGCCGGCGCGGCGGCGGTGGCGGTGATCGGCGACCTGCTGGTCACCCACGATCCGCAGGGCAGGACCCGGGCCTATCTTCAGAAGCTCGCGCAATTTCGCGTATAGTCAACGCGGATTGGTGGTTCGTGGTTAGTGGTTGGTGGTTGGTGGAATCAGGACCACCAACCACCAACCACCACCGAGGGAGAGACCGTGGCTGGCGCATTATTTCGGACCAAGTCAATCGATCGCCTCCTCGTGGATGCGCAGGCGACCGGCGAGCACACGCTCAAGCGGACCCTCGGCGCATGGTCGCTGGTATCGCTGGGCATCGGTGGCATCATCGGCGCGGGCATCTTCGTCCGCACCGCCGCGGCGATCGCCGAGCGATCCGGCCCGTCGGTGACGCTCGCGTTCATCGTGGCAGGCATCGGCTGCGCGTTCGCGGGCCTCTGCTACGCGGAGTTTGCCTCGATGATCCCGATCGCGGGCAGCGCGTACACGTATTCGTACGCGACGATGGGCGAGTTCGTCGCGTGGATCATCGGCTGGGACCTCGTGCTCGAGTACGCGATCGGCGCGGCGACCGTCGCCATCGCGTGGAGCGAGTATTTCAACCGGGTGCTCGGGTACGTCGGCCTGCAGGTCCCCTTCGCCTGGCGTCACTCGCCGTTCGAGATGGCGGACGGGGTTCACGGGATCATGAACATCCCGGCGGTGGTGATCCTGGGCATCTTGTCCGCTCTGCTCATCCGCGGCACGCGCGAGTCGGCGTTCGTCAACAATCTGATCGTCATCACGAAGCTGACGATCGTGCTGATGGTGATCGTGTTCGGCTGGGGCTTCATCAACCCGGCGAATCACACGCCCTTCATTCCACCCGCCACGACCTACGTCACGCCGGAAGGGGTGACGCACGAATACGGCGGCATCATGGGGATTCTCGGCGCGGCGGGCGTCGTCTTTTTCGCGTTCATCGGGTTTGACGCGGTCTCTACCGCGGCGCAGGAGACGAAGAACCCGAAACGCGACATGCCGATCGGCATCCTCGGTTCGCTCGTGGTCTGCACCGTCCTGTACGTCCTGTTCTCGTTCGTGCTCAGCGGGATCGCCACGGTCGACGATTTCCGGACCGCCGGGAGGGAAGCGTCGGTCGCCTTTGCGATCACGAAATACATGACGGGCTACGAGTGGCTGTCCAAGCTGGTCACCATCGCGATCCTGGCGGGGTTCTCGTCTGTGATCCTCGTGATGCTGCTTGGACAGTCGCGCGTGTTCTACGCGATGAGCCATGATGGGCTCGTCCCGAAGATCTTTTCGGACGTGCATCCCCGGTACAAGACGCCGTGGAAGTCCAACATGGTGTTCTTCGTATTTACCGCTCTCTTCGGCGCGTTCATCCCGGGTGACATCGTCGGGGAGATGACGAGCATCGGGACGTTGTTCGCGTTCATGCTCGTGTGCATCGGCGTGTGGATCATCAGGCGGCGCAGGCCTGACCTGCCGCGCGGCTTCACGGTCCCGGCGCTTCCGCTCGTGTCGACCCTCGGCGTCATCGTGTGCGGGGCGATGGTGTACGGCCTCGGCTGGACCAACTGGCTGCGGCTGGCCGTGTGGCTCGCGATCGGGTTGGTGTTCTACTTCGGCTACGGAAAAAGCCACAGCCGCCTCGAAGCCGAAGATCAGGCGGTCGCGGGAACCCTTCCGCGACGCTGACACGGTTGCGCGGGGTCCATGGTTTCACACGCGCCGGGTCGATGGACGTGGGCACGCGGTCCACGCCTGGCGATCATGATGTCGGTGGCGATACTGGCGGGCGGCACTGCCGGCTACATGCTCATCGAAGGGTGGAGCGCGTGGGACGCGTTCTACATGACCGTGACGACGGTGAGCACCGTTGGATTTCAGGAAGTGCACCCGCTGTCGTCCGGCGGCCGGGTCTTCACCACCCTGCTCATCTTTTGCGGTGTAGGCACTGCGTTTTACACGGTCACGCTGCTGGCAACA
>Ga0209515_10008511_pt1 | contig 11954 bp, 13 predicted proteins | sample Subgroupgradi54m_FD_187454 | JGI IMG/M metagenome (GOLD analysis project Ga0209515, IMG submission 187454) | Subsurface groundwater microbial communities from S. Glens Falls, New York, USA - GMW60B uncontaminated upgradient, 5.4 m (SPAdes)... ... | reverse complement strand
TTGTTTCAACCTTAAAAGGCATTATTTCCCAAAGGCTCATACCGCAGGTAACAAAAGGAAGAGTTGCCGCGGTTGAGGTTCTTATCGGGACAAATGCTGTTGCCAGCAATATAAGAGATGGCAAGACGCATCTTATAGACTCTGCCATACAAACCTCTCAAGATGTCGGCATGATTCCGCTTGAAGCTTCTCTCGCAAGCCTTGTTACTTCAGGGCTGGTGAGCCTTGATGTAGCAAAAGGCTATGCCTTGCACGAAGAAGAGTTCTTGCGAATGCTCAAATAGTATTTATGAAAATAACGTATAGGGCGGTTGGAAAGGATGGAAAGGTGCTGCGTGGAACAATTGAGGCAAAAGATGTAAGAGAAGCAGTTTCTTACCTTCATAGTAAGCAACTCACTCCTATTGATGTTACGCCTCAAAAAAACAACCTTGAGCTTGCAAAGCTTTTGCCGTTTGTAAAAAAAACGCATTCCGCGGACCTTGTATTTTTCACCAGACAGCTTTCTTCTATGATTACATCAGGCTTAACGCTTATGCAGGCGCTAAATATCTTGCGGCAGCAAACGAAAAATGAAGCGATGTCAAAGATAATAGAGCAAATAGTCACCGAGATTGAAGACGGAAATTCGTTTTCCTCCGCGCTTTCCAAGCACCCCGATGTATTCTCCAGCATCTATGTCTCTTTAATAAAGGCCGCGGAAACCTCCGGTGTTTTGGACAAGGTTTTATTAAGGCTGGCAGAAACCCTTGAGAAGCAGGAAAAGCTCAAAAGTACCATCAAAGGCGCTTTAATGTATCCGATAATTGTTATTTTAGGCATGGTAGCGGTTATGACGCTTATGATGATTGTGGTAATTCCCCAGCTTTCTGTTTTGTTTGAAAGCCTTAATGTAGAATTGCCTCTTACAACTCAAATTGTGATCGGCATGTCAAAATTTATGATATCGTTTTGGCCAGTAATTATTGTATTTGTAATACTTTCTATGTTTGTTTTTAGGCAGTTGCGCAAGACCGAATCAGGCAAGCTTATTCTTGATCAATTAGTACTTAAGCTTCCTATTTTTGGCAACCTCATAAGCCAAACAATCCTTGCCCAGTTTACCAGAACCCTGGCCTTGCTGATCGGGACGGGTAATTTGGTTGTTGATTCTCTTAATCAGTCAGCCAATGTCGCGGGAAATGTCGTTTATAAGGATGCGATTATGAATGTAGCAAGAAGGGTGGAGAAGGGAATTAGTATTGGAGATTCAATGGCTGCCTATCCCTTATTTCCTCCGCTTTTGGTGCAATTGGTCAAAATCGGCGAGCAAACAGGAAAACTTGATGATTCGTTTCTTAGGTCATCTGAATATTTTGAAGGCGAAGTTGATCAGATGGTAAAGACCCTGACAACCGCCATGGAGCCTCTTATTATGGTATTTCTGGGGCTGGGAGTTGGTTTTCTGATTATGTCAATCATCATGCCTATCTATTCTATTACCTCGGCAATTCAGTAGGATTTTTAATGGAATACTTGATGTGGGAAGTGGGATATTCTTGAACTTGATTTCTTGATTCCTTGATAACTTGAAGTGAGAGTCTTTATTGGCAAAATTTCAAGTAGTCAAAAATTCAAGACGTCAAGGATTCAAGGTCAAAGACGTCAAAGATATCCCACATCAAGAATTCTAATTTTGGGGGCTTGACAAGTTATTATAGATATGTTCTACTAAATATAGATGAAAAAAAGTAGTGCTGGTTTTACCCTTATAGAGCTTATAATTGTTATTGCGGTTTTAGGTGTTTTAGCCTCGGCAGTTTTAATAGGCATCGATCCGGTAGATAAAATCGCTCAAGCAAACGATGCTAAAATTCAGTCCGATGTTAGGCAAATTCAAGCGGCAATGGAAATATATTCAGTTAACAATAACGGAAGTTATACTGACCAAGCCGGACTGGTGTCTGTTGGAGAGCTTAAGTCAATAATCAAGGATAAATCGGGTTCTGCTTATAGTTATGCTACTGTTGGTAATTCAGCGACAGTAGCGATATGGGGAACTTTAAGTTCAAAGAGATACAAGAATGCTGGTACATTTAACGGTGTGGCTACCCCTGCTCTTTCTACTATTTGGCAATGGTGTTCGACTCGTGGTAAAGCCGAACCGCTTACTGCAACTTCATGTCCTTAAGTTCTCTTCTTTCGATACCTTAATAGGATATTGACAACAGAAAAAGAATCCCATACAGTTAATATCTGTGTTTCTTCCATTTTTTTTATTTATTACCACATTTGCTATATATCTTCATAACCTCTCGTCAAGCGTTTACGGAGGCGATGTTGGAGATTTTATAACCGCGGCTGTTGTAAGAGGCGTTCCCCATCCTTCAGGCTATCCTCTTTTTACGCTCCTTGGTATACTATTTAATTCCCTTCCAATTAATCAAACTCCTGCGTTTAAGATGGGTCTCATATCTGTTGTTGCCTCTTCTTTTTCGGTAGTACTGATGTATCTAATTGTGCTTGAACTTACTAAGCGAAAATTGTTAGGCTTTATTACCGCCCTGACCCTTGCTTTTATTTATCCGTTTTGGCTTTACGCGGAGCTTGCGGAAGTATTCGCGCTCAACAGTTTTTTTATGCTGCTTTTGCTTTTCTTGGCAGTTTTGTACCATAGGAGAAAGAAGCTAATTTTTTTGTATATATTATCTTTTTCCATCGGACTTTCGTTAACGCACCACGAAATTATTGTTCTTCTTTTTCCATCTATTTTGTTTTTAATACTAACGGCAAATTGGAGAATTATTTTAAAATTTTCAATCCTTGCCCGATGCGCTCTGCTTTTTTTACTCGGCTTACTTCCGTACGCGTACATTCCTATTGCCGCTTTCTATAACCCCCCGCTTAATTGGGGAAACGCGGTAACGCCGGAGAACTTTTTTCGTCTTATTTTGCGGCTTGACTACGGCTGGGTATTAGATACCACCAAAATTGATTGGTATTTCCGCTTTTTAACAATCAAGGCTTACTTCGCATATTGGAAAGCTGAATTACCTCCCGTACTTATTGGATCATGTATTTTAGGAGCTATATACATGATAAAAAAAGGACAAAAACTTTTATTTTTTTCTATTTTCCTGGCATTTTTTCTTACCGGTGTTTTTTTCGCTTGGTACTCCAGCACGTCAATTAGTCATCCGTTTGGCTTTGGAGTTATAGAAAGGTTTTACATGGTTTCATTCCCCTTTTTTGTACTTTTTTTTCCATTCGGCATATTGTTTATTACAGAAAGCGTTATTCGGATTTTAGGACACGTTAACCCAATTTTCTTGAAGAGATCATTTTACAGTACCATTTTTAGCGTTGTATTTATCGCTATCCCCATCTTTTTATTTTTTTATAATTTTCCCAAAACCGACCTTCACGATGTCTGGACAGGAGATTATCTTGGAGAAGATGTTCTTTTACCTCTTCCTAAAAATAGCATACTTTTGCTTAACGCGGACACAATACTTCTTAACACGTTCTATATGCATTACGCGAGAAACACGCGAAAAGATGTCGAAATTTATACCTCTTCGTTATTGGATGTACAGATTAGCAAAAATAATTATCTTCGTAAGAGAAAAGAAGAAATCTTAAAAAAGAATATTTCAAACGAACAGGCTAATTTACTCGCTATCGCGTCTCTGGTGGATGAGAGGCCAATTTTTTCAAACGAAGAAATACCTTATAACGCCTGGATTAAGGGGAAGGAACTTGCCTGGATGCCCTACGGTCTGGTTTTTAAACTTATTGACAGTTCAAATGGAAAAAAGAGTAAAACTGATTTTTTGGATCAGCAGGAGAAAATATTGAGCAGTCTTCATTTTTCAGAACTTAAGAAAGAGAAGGCAGCCATTAAGCGCAGTTTAACTCTTTCCCATATACCGGAAATATATGCCCTGGCACTGGTCAATACCGCGAATTATTTAGTTTCAAACTATAATGATAGAGAAACAGCTAAAGCGTATTATGAAAAGTCTTTAAGCGTATATCCTGCTATGAAGATAGGATATGAAGAATTAGGGATGTATTACTTTAATAAAAAAGAATGCAAAAAAGCAGAGGAATTATTTAATAGGCTTATTTCTTTAAATGAAAAAAATAAAAACGGATATGTCCTTCTTTACTTTACATACAACGATTGCTATAAGGACAAAAAAAAGGCTGATTCGATTGCCAGAAAATTTAAGTTACTCTTTTCAGATTCAATTAAAAATTATGTAAGTAAGCAGTAGAATACAGCAAGCTATGAATTTAAGACTATTGATTACTCTTTTGGATCCTAAACGAATTCCGATTTATTTTAGATCTATTCTATACGCCTTTCCGCGGGGAATTATTTTTTTAAAAAAGGAATTTCGGGGCATGATAAGCCTGCCTGAAGGAGTTGCTCTTTATAAACTAGCTAATTCTGTACCTGCGAAAGGAATAATAGTTGAAATTGGCTGTTATGGTGGCTTATCTACGGCATTTCTGTTAGCAGGTGCGGGAAAAGGGACAATAATACACTCCATAGACCCATTCAGAAGAAATATAAAAAAACAAAAAAAATTAGTAGAAGAATATGCAGATACAAATTATAAAAAGGTTGAATTACCGATAGTATCAATAAAACCAACAAAGAATTTCGTAGAGGAATCCTTACGCAGAAAAGGTTTTACTAACTTTGTACTGCTTGAAGGATATAGCCACGAGTTCGTAAAAAAATGGGATAAGCAAATAGATTTGTTATGGATAGACGGCAATCATGATTACAAAGCAGTTAAAAATGATTTTTTCAAATGGTCAGTTTTTCTAAAAAAAGGAGGAATTATAGCATTTCACGATGCAAATAAAGAGAATTTATCTCAATTCTGGAATTGGGGATGTGAGGGTCCGACTAGGATAGTTAACGAATACATAAAAGAGCCTAAATGGATAGATATAAAAAGAATAGATGCTTTAGTATATGCGACTAAAAACTTTTAGAGAGATTTTGTCCAAGATAAATTTTTTCTAAATCTTCAATAGAGTTTTTCCATTTATAACAATTCACTGTTTTATATCCGTCTGCAATTATCTCTCCTTTTAATTTTCTGTTTTTCATTAAACTCTCAATAATGTTTTTCCTCCATAAGTCACGGATATCTTTTAATATGACTGCATTTTTTTTATCTTTGGCATATTCTTCAATACCGCCACAGTTTGTAGTAACCAAAATACACCCTGTTGCCATTGCTTCTAGGCCAGGGATAAAAAATCCTTCAGTTCTACTAGTCACAAGGAGAAAGTCAGAGTTTTGATAAATTTTTGCCAGATGATGAGGAGATGGGTTAGAAATAAAGTGGTCAAATATTAAAGAATAAGGTTTTTGTTCGTTACTTACTAAAGTGAAGTCATAATTGGAGTATGATTTTTTTAATTTCACAATGATTTGATGAAGAATATCTACTCCTTTATACCATTTATATCTTGATATTACTGACAAAATGTGGATATTCTTGCTGCTTTCTTTATTAAAGCTTACTCTTCTCGGCTGGAAAATAGATTTATCAACCTCATAATGTCTGATTCTATGTATAGGTTTTGTTTTATTGCCATATAGATTGATTTGTCGTTCTAAAAACTTGCTTATTGTTATTTTTTCTAGGGGTAATCGAATAGCATATCTAGCAAGTTTTTTTAATATTATATTTGTGTGAAAATCTTCTTCCCATCCTTGAACAAAATGAAATTTATGCTTTACCCTTAATAGAAAAATAATATATGCTGTGGGCCAAAAAGTAGCAACAACTATATCGGTAAAAGATGATTTGAAAAAGGAAAATAATGATTGAATCTTTACATCTAGGGTAAACCAGTCAGGTTGTTTACCGAGGATTGAATACAGCCTGATACTGTAGCCTTTTTTTCTTAACCTATTAACATGTTCAAAAATAACTTTATTTCCTCCATTTCTTCTTGTGTTAAATGTAAGATATGAAATACTTGGTTTATCCATAAGTTTCACAGAGAAGAAAATTTTCTCTTCTTGAAGAAAAAATAAGCAAGCACAACACTTCTTTTATACATAAGTGAAATTACTCTTTGTGAGTTGTGGTTGTTTGTTAAGATTCTTTTTGATAATAAAAGAGGCGCAATAAAGAAAAGAGAGATTTGGCTTTTTATTAATGCCAATGCGTAGTCAAACCTTCTAATATAAAGATAATATAATAAGCTTATGTATTCAAGCAATATTCGAAGAGGTAAGATAAATATAAGCGTGCGCATAGGATAGTTTTTAAGAATTAGCAGCAGATTATTTCTGTGTTCCCAATATCTTTTAAGCATCATATTGCGGGAGGCTGTTGATGCAACTTTATGATATACGTATGATTTCGGTTGACATACGACCCTTAATCCTAATTGGTGTATTCTAAAACAGAGATCAATCTCTTCCATATAGTTGAAGAATCGTTCATCAAAATAGCCAACTTTATCTAACACGTCTCGTCTAATCATCATTGCAGCACCGCTTGCCCAGAAGATGTCAACACATGAATCGTATTGCCCTTTATCTTTCTCTATTGTGTCAAAAATTCTGCCTCTTGTGAATGGATATCCAAAAATATCAATAAAGCCTCCGCACGCGCCTGAATAATCAAAATATTGTTTGTTCTTTGCCCAAAGTATTTTAGGCTGTACTACCGCAACCGAAGAGTTTTCTTCCATAGTTTTTATGAGTGGAAGAAGCCATGCGGGAGGAACAATCACGTCATTATTAAGCAAAACTACGTATTCATCCTTTATTGTTTTAAGAATTGTGTTGTTTCCTCCGCAAAATCCAAGATTTTTTGGGAATCTTACAAAATTTATTTTTTTGTCTGTGAATTTTTTTGATAAGATTTCAGCCTCGTTTTTATCTGATCCATTATCGCCAACAATAATTTCAAAATTTGAATATTTTGTTTGCGTGAGACTCTTAAGGCATTTTGCAGTATCTTCTAAGCCATTAAAATTAAGTACGATGATAGTGACTTTTGGAAATTTACTCATATAAAGACATAAAGATAAAGATCTTTCTTGTTATTATACCGATAATAAAAAGAAAACTGCAATCCCAAAAAGGCATACACCTCCGAGGTGTACCAGATAGGACACCTTGGAAGAAATCTTAAAATTTTATACTTTTTCTAGGACAAGATGTTTAATTTTCTCAAGTTCTCTTTGGTAGCTAGCTTGATCAAGCACAAACTTTTCATACTCTTTTATGTTCTTAAAATGAGAAAGAACGGGTTTTTTATTACATATAGTGCTTTTTGATTCTCCTGTATATTCTGGAAATGAAGACCAAGGATACTTTAGAAGATCATTAATTTCTTTCACTACAAATGAGGAGTAGGGATTAAGATGAATATACCGAGAAAGGTGAAGCAATTGGTTGTCATCTTCAACTCTTACCGCTTTGAATTGTCCCTGAAGTATAGGACCGAGCTTTTTGTATTTGGTATTAAAATATCGTGTGTAGCTATTTTGGAAATTGCTCATAAATTTTGATATTCCATTATCCATTTTTTGGATGAGCAAGAAGTGAAAATGATTAGGCATGAAACAGAACGATATTATTTCAATTAATTTCTTGTTCTGCTTTTGCAAGCTTTCCCAAAAATCATTTCTTTGGTCATGAGATAGCAAGAGAAATTTTGAAAATCTCAATGTTAAATTCGCAAAGGAGTAGAACGGAAGAATCTCCATAACCCGGCTATAGTCTCTAATACCAAAAAAGATTGGCTGCTTATTGATTCCTCGATTAAAAATATGATAGAACTGTCCAGTCACAAGAGGAATTGTTCGTAAAGGCATACGATAAAAATCTACCAGTATTTTACCGAGGTGTCAAGGCGATACACCTCGGAGGTGTACTCCGGCATTTCTGTATAGAAAATTGTGATTTGTGGTATGCTGTGAATGATGGAGGATTTGTTTTTGTTTTTTCTTTTTCTTCTTGGGCTTTGTGTTGGGAGTTTTTTGAATGTGGTGATTCAGAGGCTGCCTCGAGGCTCGTCAATCATAAAAAAAAGGTCTCATTGTTTTTCTTGCAAGAAAAATTTAAAGTGGTACGACATGATTCCTCTTCTATCATTCGTCAATCTTGCCGGCAAATGCCGCTTTTGCCACTCTCCCATCTCTCTGCAGTATCCGGTTGTTGAGTTGGTTACGGGACTCCTTTTTATTTGGGTAATTGGGGGAATTGGGGGAATAAGAGATGTATGGGTGATTGGTTATTACCTTTTTATTATTTCATCTTTTATCGTAATTTTCTTTATAGATCTAAAACACGGAATCATCCCAGATAAGATAGTATACCCAGCTATACTCATCGCTTCGCTCTTCGCAATTTTCTCGCCTCGATTCGGCGAAGCGGGCAATTTTCAACTCTCAACTCTAAACTATGTCCTGTCTGCCATTGGCGCTTTTCTTTTTTTTCTTTTGATTTTTTTGGCAACCCGCGGCAGGGGTATGGGTTTTGGCGATGTAAAGTTGTCTTTCCTAATGGGACTGGTACTTGGATTTCCGGGAGTTGTAATCGCGCTTTACAGTGCTTTCTTGACAGGAGCAATTGCCTCAATCATACTGGTAGTATCGGGTAAGAAAAAAATTCCTGGAGGAACGATACCGTTTGGGCCGTTTCTTGTTTTGGGAATGTTTATCGCATTATTTCTGGGAGATTCTATACAAGAGATAGTAAAACCATTCTTTTAATTGCAGAAATTTCGCAGTTGTCATTCTGGGGACTCTGGCTTGACCAGAGGACTCCAGAATCTAACCAGATACGGATTCTGGACAAGTCCTTCGATATACTCAGGACCATGAGCAAAGTCGAATGGCCAGAATGACGAGAAGCGCGAAACTCTTAAATTGTATGAAAGGCAATAAAGGCATTACACTTACTGAGCTTCTTATTGGTGTTTTTTTTGTAATTGTTATTTTGGCAGGCGCGTTCATGCTTTTTAACCCGCTTGATCTGCTAAAAATGGCAAATGACAACAGGAGAAAGGAAGACTTAGCTGCTATTCAGAACGCTTTGGAGCAATACCATAAAGATTTGGGAAGTTATCCCCCTTCCACCCCGGACTATCAAATAAAAACCATTGACGCGAATGATCCGGTAAAAGAATGGGGAAGTTCGTGGGGCACTTACATGAGTGTAATTCCTCAAGATCCAAGCAGTCCAAAAAAGACGTATATTTATATGTCAGGGAGTGCCGGTCAGACTTATTATCTCTATGCTTCTTTAGAAAAAGGAGATAAAGACAAAAAGGCGTGTAATTTGGGGAAACCTTGTTCCGGCTTGAGGAGCAATTCGGTTAATGATACTGCGTGCGGAGAAGTATGTAATTACGGAGTGAGCAGTTCGAATGTAATACCATGACAAAAACTCAAAACTCAAAACTCAAAACTCAAAACTTAGAGAAAGGGTTTACTCTCATTGAGCTGATTATAGTTATTGCTATTATAGGAGTATTGGCAGGAATGATTATGTTTGCTCTAAACCCTGTCTTGCAATTACAAAAAGCCAGGGATGGGCAGAGAAAGGCAGATTTGCGCCAAATCCAATCAGCTCTTGAAATTTACAGATCCGATATAGGAAATTATCCAGATGTTTCTACAGCGCAACAAGTAGATTCAGCCGCCGGACTTAAAAATTGTCCCAGTAGCGGCACAAAAACTTATTTTGGAAACAGTAACAGTCCGTCTTGCACGAGGACATATATGCAAAAAATTCCCACAGACCCTAAAAATACAGGTAATTATGTGTACAAATACATATCTACTAATGATAAAGCAACATACAGTTTATTTTCTTGTCTTGAAAATGTGAATGATCCCCAGAGGGATACGAATTCATTAGGGAATTATGAAAACAACAGTATTTATTGCGATGGCGGGACAACAAACTGGTCGTATACAGTTAGTAATCCATGATAGAAAGATCAAAGATCAAAGATCTCGCCTTGCGGCGAAGCGGGCAAAGATCAAAAAGAAACGAAGGGTTTACTCTGCTTGAGCTGATTATTGTTTTTGCGATAATTTCCATTATGGTAACTCTTGGGATTGCCGCGTTTGTTGATTATAACCGAGCGCAAACGCTTAACGTTGCTGCTCTTGAAGTTGTGGCAACGCTTAACCTGGCAAAATCCAGAGCGCAATCACAAGTTAAGCCAGAAGATTGTAGAAACACACTCAATGGATACAAAGTCGGCATTTGTAGCCGTGATGCGTTGAAGTGCAAGGCGAATACTAATTCCAAGATAAAATACGCCTTTTATGCGGATTGCAGCAACGAGAACTTTGTTTCTTTTGCAAATACCAATAAAACTTTACCCACAGATATTATTTTTGATTCCACGAGTACAAATATTACATCGATTTTTTTTCCCGTTTTAACCGGCGGGGCTGTTTTAACCGGTGGCGTTAATGGATCAGGCAGAATTGTTCTTTCCGGATACGGTAAGACAAAAACAATCACCATTGATTCTTCCGGCAATATTAACAGCAATTAAACCTTGCATTTTTAGAACAGAAGTGCATATACTAAAAATATGAGAGAAAAAGGACAAACAATGATTGAGGTTTTGCTGGCGCTGGCAATAGGAGTAATAATTATTGCCGGAATAAGCAAGGCTGTAAATACCTCATTGAGCAACTCGCAGTTTAGCAAAAACCAAAGCTCGGCAAATCAATACGCGCAGGAAGGCATGGAGATTGTGAAAAACCTGAAGCCTACTCCCGGCAGTTATTGTCTGGCAAAAGGAAAGACCGCATTAATAATTCCTGATGACGTAGAAGACCTAAATACAGGTTGCCCCCAGAATGTTGATGTTTTTGCTCGCGAAGTATATGTTCAAAATTATGCGTGCGACTGCGGGTCTTCGTACAGAGATCCAGACAAGAACGTAAGAAAGGTTACGGTATCGGTTGGCTGGTCGGATAGCAAGTGCACTGTGCCTCCCACTTCAACTCCCACTCCCATTCCAGCTCCAACTAAAGGAGAATCACCGGGGAATGCAGCAGTAACCGATGTAAACGTCTGTAATTCTTCTCGAACCATTTCCAATCTTTCCTCGTTCTACTGCCATCGGGTTCAACTAGTTTCCTGTCTTTCCGATCCCGACGTCATTCGAGCACCGTGAATATAAGCAATAAGCAAAAAGCAATAAGTAGAAAGATAAAAACTTATTTCTTATCACTTATTTCTTATCACTTATCTCCTGGTTTCACCTTAATTGAGCTGGTGGTTTCGATGATGGTACTGTTAGTGGTAGGTTCTGTGGTTGGATCGATACTTTCTTCTTCGCTTCGCTCTACAAATAAGACAAATACAATAGCCACAGTTTCGCAAAATGGCTCTTTCGCGATTTTACAAATGGCAAAAATGATTCAAGGCGCGCAGTCTCTAAACGGTGTAAGTACCGATGGAACAAACTTTGTCTCCTGCGTACCGGCTGCTGTTACTATCACCCCTACTCCAACACCTTCTCAATACAAGGCTGTTAAAATAACGTCTTTTGATGGGGGGCAAACCACGTTTTCGTGTAATGGATCTTCGGATACCCCTCCCAACACCATTGCCTCAATTAGCGCATCAAGCAATATGTCTCTTATTAATACGAGCTCTGTGAGCCTTGAGGCGTCTTCCTGCTATTTTATGTGTACGCAAAATAGCGCTGTGGATTACCCGGTAGTGCAAATAAATTTTGCGTTGAGAGAATATAGTCCAACTGGCAGCGTAGTTCTTTCAGAAAGAACCGCGTCCGCAAGCGCTATCCCATTTCAGACGACAATTCGGGTAAGAAACGCGGGAAGATAATTGTTACACGAAATTTCAAATGAAACATAGAAACGAAATTTCAATTGGTGCATAGGAAATGTTTAAGTGATTTTCATTTTTTTCGTCATTCTGGCTTGTC
>Ga0209515_10008510_pt1 | contig 11955 bp, 11 predicted proteins | sample Subgroupgradi54m_FD_187454 | JGI IMG/M metagenome (GOLD analysis project Ga0209515, IMG submission 187454) | Subsurface groundwater microbial communities from S. Glens Falls, New York, USA - GMW60B uncontaminated upgradient, 5.4 m (SPAdes)... ... | reverse complement strand
CCTGAGTGGCTGACCGTGGATGACGGGCTGATCATCCACTACACCTCAGGCTCCACCGGCAAGTCCAAGGGGGCGCTGCACCGGCAATACGCGATGGTGGGCCACTACCAGACGAGCAAGTGGGCGTTGGATCTGCGCGACGATGACGTGTACTGGTGCACGGCCGATCCGGGGTGGGTGACGGGGACGTCCTACGGCATTTACGGCCCGTGGACGTTGGGGGTGACCAGCGTCGTCATCGGCGGACGCTTCGACGCGGACCGCTGGTACGAGACCATTCAGCGCTACCGCGTCACGATGTGGTATTCCGCGCCCACCGCGTACCGGATGCTGATGTCGGCGGGGGAGGCGATTCCGAAGAAGTACAACCTCACAAGCTTGCGCCATATCTGCTCGGTCGGTGAGCCGTTGAATCCTGAGGCGTTGAAATGGATCAAGAGCATCACCGGCTTAGCCCCCCATGAGACCTGGTGGATGACCGAGACCGGCATGCAGTTGATCTGCAATTACCGTAGCAAGGATTTTCCCATCGGCTGCACCGGTAAGCCGTTTCCGGGCACGTACGCGACCGTCGTCGATGAGCAGGGCAAGGAAGTGCCACCCGGACAACTCGGGAACCTCGTCGTCAAACCCGACTGGCCATCGATGATGAAAGAGATCTGGAGAAATCAGGCGAAGTATGACGAGTACTTCCGCATTCCAGGCTGGTACCTCAGCGGCGACTCGGCGTACAAAGACGCCCAGGGGTACATCTGGTACCAGGGCCGGCAGGACGACGTCATCAAGACCGCCGGCGAGCGTGTCGGGCCGTTTGAGGTGGAGAGCGCGTTGGTCGCGCATCCGGCGGTGGCCGAGGCCGGCGTGATCGGCAAGCCGGATGCGGTGCGCGGCTCGATCATTAAAGCCTACGTGGCGCTGCGCAAGGGCCACCAGCCGTCGGAGCAGTTGAAGAAGGACATTGCCGATTTCGTGAAGACGAATCTCGCGGCGCACGCCGCCCCGCGGGAGATTGAGTTCGTCGAGAAAGTCCCCAAGACCCGGTCCGGCAAGATCATGCGCCGCGTGTTGCGCGCGTGGGATGCCGGGGAACCTGTTGGCGATGTGTCCACCATGGAAGAATGATGAGCCGGCGACCGCCCGCCCCGGCTTGCTGCTCTCCAGGCGGGCCGGGGAGCCCGGGTACCCCGGCGGCTTCGTTTGACGAAGCCAAACGTGCCGGGGTGGGCGACGGAAGTGCCACGAACCGCGAGGTTCGTGGCGGGGCGATGTCTCGACGATGGAAGAGTAACGGCAATCTCATGGGAGAGGGCGGGTGACGCGCCCGCTCCGGCGTGAGTCAGTGGCGGGCCGGGGGAGCGGGGCCCCCACGGCGCTCGGAGCTGACGCTTCGCCAACGAACTCTGGCGGAGCGCGGCGAGGACGCGTGGGGTGCGCAGCGGCAGGACCCGCCCATATGTATTCCGCCATTTTCTGTGCCGTTGTGTTACTGCTAACAGGCTGCCAGCCGGCCACGTCGACATGGAAGCCGCTTGCCACGCCGATTGCGGCGCCGGATTTCACGCTCCCCGCACTCACGGGTGGCACCGTCACCCTGTCCGGTCTGCGCGGCCAGGTGGTCGTCATGGAGTTCTGGGCCACCTGGTGCGGTCCTTGCCAGTATTCGAGCCCATCCCTTGAGGTTATCTCCCGGCGATTCCGTGGGCGTGGAGTGACCGTCCTGCTCATCAATCAAGGAGAGACCGCTCAGGCGGTGCGCGCCTGGGCCAAGGGGCGGTTTACGACGCCGATTCTCTTGGATGAGGATCAGCGCGTCGCGGCCTTGTATGGCGTCAACGGGATTCCGCAGCTGTTCATCGTCGATCAGGAAGGGAACATCCGGTATGCCGAAAGCGGCTACACCGGCGGGCTTGAGCGCAATTTAAGCAGTATCCTGAATCAGATGCTCATCGAACACCGGGCGACGGCGCATGGCCGATAGACTAATCATTCACGAGCTCACGGCCCAGTGCCGGATCGGCGTGACCGAGGCGGAGCGGGCGAATCCGCAGACCCTCTGGCTGGACCTCGAGCTGGAGATTGACGCCGCCAAGGCGGCGATGAGAGACGACGTCAGCGCGGCGGTGGACTACGCCGAGCTGGTTGCGCACGTGGCGCGATTCCTCCAGAGCCGTTCGTTTCAGTTGCTTGAGACGGTGGCCGAGGAAGTGGCTTCGCTTATCCTCAAGCAGTTCGACACGCCCGAAGTGATCGTACGGGTCAAGAAGCGGGCGCTGCCGAGGATTGAATCAGCGACGGTCGAGGTGGTGAGGAAAGGATAATTCCGTAGGATGATTACGCAGATTTTAGAAGGATGATTTCGCAGATTGGAGAATGAATCTGCGGAATCGCTTTTGAAATCTGTGAAATCAGTTCCGACGCCTTGTCTGGCGCGGGGCGGCGGAACGGTAGGTCGCGAAGGAGTGGTCGGTTTCCCAGAGCGTGACACCCGTCACAGGGAAACGGGATGCCGCGCCGTAGTCAAAGATGATTTTAGCAATATTCTCCGCGGTCGGATTTGTGTCCATGAGAAACAATCGCTCGCCTTTCAGCTTCGCAATCAGCGGGTCCTTCCGGTTGAGCAGCATCGCGTGATCCAGCGTGGTGTCAATCCACTGCTGGATCGTTCGTTTTACATCCTCAAAGTCCCGCACCATCCCGCGCGCATCCAGCCGTTTGCTTGAGAGCTCGATCTCCACCTTGCCGTTGTGTCCGTGGAGGTAACGGCACTTGCCCTGGTAGTTGAGCAGGCGGTGGCCGTAGCAGAAGGTGATGACTTTTGTGACAGAAAACATCAGGAGAATTCAGAATTGGGAATGCGGAATGCGGAATGCGGAATGCGAAAAGCTACGATATTCATTCCGAACTCCGAACTCCGCATTGCGTTTGCTCTAGGCAATGAGTTGCCCTCCATCAACGAAGATGGTCGAGCCGGTCATGAAGTCCGTGCCCTCGATCAGGAACAGCACCGTGTTGGCGATATCCTGCGGGCTGCCCCAACGCTTGAGCGGCACGCGGCGGATGACGCGCCGCCGCTGCGCTGCGGTTATGTCGCGTGGGGGCAGAATCGGGCCGGGTGCTATGGCATTGACCTGAATCTTGGGCGCGAGTTCCTTCGCGAGGGCTTTGGTCAAGCCGATGACACCAGACTTCGAGACGCAATAGGGCAGGTAGTCGCGATAGGGGCGCACGCCTGACCAATCGGCGATGTTGATGATTTTGCCGCCGCGGCGCATGAGGCGGCTGCCATAGAGGGCGCAGAGAAACGGACCCTTGAGGTTGGTGTCGAGCGCATGGTCCCAGTCGCGCTCGGTAAGCGTGGTAAATGGGGTGCGGTCGAAGTTGGCGGCGTTGTTCACGAGCACGTCGAGGCGGCCGAACCGCTGGCGGATGCGACTCATCAGTCGTTGGACGTCAACAGATTTGGCAAGGTCCGCTCGCATAGCGAGCGCTTCTGTGCCGTATCGCTGTAGGGCCTTGGCGGTATCTTGCGCCTCGCGCGCAGAGCTGCGATAGGAAATCACGATATGGGCGTGGCGTTTGGCCAGGGCTTCGGCGATCGTCCGGCCGACCCGCTGCGCGCCGCCCGTCACGAGGACGACGCGGCCGTGCAGGTCCATGGATTAGGAGGGTTTCTTGGGGTACCGCTGTCCGAGCTGTTCGGCCATCGCGTTCAGGGATTTGGCGAGATCTTCCAAGGCATCGCCCTGACGCAGGATGATGCGCTGAGAAAAGTCCCCGGCTCCGATGGCTCCGATCATCTGCTTGAGGCGGTTCATGGGCCCGACAATGCGGTGGCTCTGACGGATGCCTAAGACGAACACGATCGGAATGGAGATCAGGAGTTCAATCAGGAGGGTGGTGGCGACGGCGATCAGGGACGCGACCAGGAGTGTTTGCTGCTCCAGGTCCGGTCGGTACATGTTCATCCACAGCAGGCCGGTCGCGAGAAACGAGCTGACGACTGCGACAGCCAGGACCACGATGAACACACGGGTGACGAACCGGAGCTGGTAGGGACGGTCAACGAGGTATTGCTTACGCTTGTATGGGGCTTCGTTTGCCATGACGATTGTTAGTATAGCATATTTTTTTCATTGTCAAGAAAAGTTGCGCCCCGCCGCGATCGCCCGGTCAAGTTGACTTTCCCTGCACGCTTTGTTACGCTAACCGACAGTTGCACCGATTGTTAGAGCCGGTTTCATAAATCCCCGCGGCCGCGCTGGGCCTAGATGCGAGCCGCGTCAGGAGCGAGGAGGTCGGCGTAGCCGCAGGAGTGCTACGCCAACGACGAGCGACGCCACGCGGCGACGCAGATCGGCCCAGCCTCCAGCCGGCTAGAGGGTTGCGGCGGCCGGCCCCACGGCCGGCGTTGCTCCTCCTCGGCGTAGTGCTGCGACTACGCCATCGTCGTCGCGCCTTGGCCGCGTGGGCCGGGTGCGCGCAACGCGGTTCGCGCGGATTTATGAAGCCGGCTCTGGATGCATGCCACAGAGGTCATCTTCGACGTGTCTTCTTGTCAGCGGCGGGCTCGACAGCGGCTTGCTCCTGCACCGGTATCTTTCCCAGGGGATCAAGGTACTGCCTGTGTACCTTCGATGCGGGCTGTACTGGGAGGCTGGTGAGCTGCACTGGCTCCACAAGTTCCTGCGCGCCGTCCGCACGCCGCGGCTCAGTCCGCTCTGCACGGTTGATCTGCCTTTGGGCGGCGTGTACGCAAACCACTGGAGCCTTACCGGGCGGCACGTCCCAGGTCCGCGCAGCGCTGATGCGGCAGTCTACCTGCCTGGGCGCAACGTGCTCCTGGTGACCGCCGCCGCCATCATCTGTGCCAAACACCGCATCTCGACCATCGCCCTCGGCGTCTTGAAAGGCAACCCGTTTGGCGATGCCTCGCCGCGCTTCTGCGCGAATCTTGCCGCGTCGTTGTCGCAAGCGCTCAACCATCCCCTGCGCATCGTGATGCCGCTGCGCACCATGAGCAAAGCTGAGGCGATTCGCGCCGCGCAGGCCAGCCCGCTTGAATTGACCTTTTCATGTCTGCAGCCTCGGGGATTCCAGCACTGCGGCCGATGCAACAAGTGCGCGGAGCGGCAGCGCGCGTTTCGCGCGGCCCGCGTCGCCGATCGTACCCGGTACGTCGCATGATCGCCGCCCTGCGTTCCTCCATCGGCAAGAAGGCCGTCATGGCCGTAACCGGCCTGTTGCTGATCGGCTTCGTCATCATGCACCTGCTGGATAACCTGACGATTTATCTGGGGCCGGACGCGTTCAATGCTTTCGCCGCCCAGCTGCAGTACTTGGGGCCGCTGTTGTGGCTGTTGCGTGGCGGCGTGCTCGCAGCTGTCCTGCTCCACATCATGTCGTCGATTTTGGTGACGGCGGAAAACCGCCGCGCCCGGCCCATTGGCTATGCCGTCCACTGCACGATTCAGACGACGTACGCAGCGCGCACGATGATGGTTTCGGGCCTGTTGCTCGTCACCTTCATCGCGTATCATCTCCTGCATTTTACGTTTCGCGTCACGAACCCCGATGTCGCGAACCTGACCGACGCGCAGGGACGGCACGACGTCTACGCGATGGTAGTGTTGAGTTTCCGGCAGATGCCGATCGCGGCGGCGTACATCGTGGCGATGGGCTGTTTGGCCATGCACCTCAGCCACGGCATTGCTAGCATGTTCCAGACGCTCGGCCTGACGACGGAAGCGCTGATTCCACGGTTGGCGCACATCGGCCATTTCGTGGCGTTCGCAATCTTCCTTGGATATAGCTCGATTCCGGTGGCCGTCTTATCGGGTGTCCTGCGATGATCCCACCACCTGCGCCGGCTGGCCGGTGGCCAGCCCTGGACCGACTACTCGTGGCTATCAGGTATCAAGATTTATACCTTAATGTCGGTCCATCACGGCGGCAACTCATGGTGACCGCTGGAAACCGCCGTGTGGCGCAGGTGGTGGGATGAGTCTCGACGCGAGGATCCCCCCCGGGCCCCTGCCGGACAAGTGGGACGCCTGCCGCCGCGCGCTGAAGACCGTGCGCCCTGAAGAGGCTAAAAACTTCCGGGTGCTCGTCGTCGGCACCGGTTTGGCCGGCGCCTCGGCCGCCGCCACGCTTGCTGAGCGGGGCTTTCAGGTCGAGGCCTTCTGTTTCCAGGATAGCGCCCGCCGGGCGCACTCCATCGCCGCGCAGGGCGGCATCAACGCGGCGAAGAACTACCCCAAGGACGGCGACTCCATCGAGCGGCTCTTCCACGACACGATCAAGGGCGGCGATTTCCGCTCGCGGGAAGCGAACGTGTACCGGTTGGCGCAGGTCAGCAACGCGATCATCGACCAGTGCGTGGCCCAGGGCGTGCCCTTCGCCCGCGAGTATGACGGCCATCTGGCCAACCGCTCCTTCGGCGGCGTCAAAGTGCGCCGGACGTTCTACGCGCGCGGCCAGACCGGCCAGCAGCTCTTGCTGGGCGCCTACCAAGCCCTGATGCGCCAGGTAAAGGCCGGCCGGGTGCGGGTCCATCCGCGGACCGAGATGTTGGACGTGGTCGTCGCGGACGGCGAGGCGAAGGGCATCGTGGTCCGGGACCTGGTCTCCGGCGCCGTCACAACGCACGCCGGCGACGCGGTGGTGCTGGCCACGGGTGGCTACAGCACGCTGTACTTCCTCTCGACGAACGCGAAGGGGTGCAACGTCACCGCGACGCACCGCGCCTGGCGGCGTGGGGCGGCGTTCGCCAACCCCTGCTTCACCCAGATCCACCCCACATGCATCCCGGTCGCCGGCCACCATCAATCCAAACTGACGCTGATGTCCGAGTCGCTCCGCAACGACGGCCGCATCTGGGTGCCGAAGCGCACAGGCGACCAACGCCCCCCGGACCAGGTGCCTGACGAGGAGCGGGACTATTATCTTGAGCGGCGCTACCCCAGCTACGGTAACCTGGCCCCGCGCGACATCGCCTCCCGCGCCGCCAAAGCGGTGTGCGACGAAGGCCGCGGCGTTGGGCCCGGCGGCCAGGGCGTATACTTGGATTTTCGCGACGCGATCCGCAAGCTGGGCCGTCCGACGATCGATGAACGCTACGGCAACCTGTTCGCCATGTACCATGAGATCACGGATGAGGATGCGTACGCGGTCCCGATGCGCATCTATCCGGCCCCCCACTACACGATGGGCGGTTTGTGGGTGGACTACCATTTGATGAGCACGGTTCCAGGCTTGTTCGTGATCGGTGAAGCGAATTTTTCCGACCACGGGGCCAACCGGTTGGGGGCGAGTGCGCTTATGCAGGGGCTGGCCGATGGGTACTTTATCCTGCCGTTGACCCTGGCCAACTACCTGGCCGCCCGTCCCCCCACCAAAGCATTTGGTGGGGGGAGCCGGCGGCCCGCGCAGGACGGCGCAGAGCATCCGGCATTCGGCGAGGCACGACGCGGGGTGCAGGAGCGCACCCAGCGGCTCCTGGCGGTGCAGGGCAAGCGCACCGTGGATGAGTTCCACCGGGAGCTGGGCAAGCTCATGTGGAATGAGTGCGGGATGTCGCGAACCCGCGAAGGCTTATCCCGTGCGCTGGCCGCGATCCCCCGTCTGCGCGAGGCGTTCTGGAAAAACGTAACGGTGCTGGGCAGTGGCGAGGAGCTCAACCAGGCGCTGGAGAAAGCCGGCCGCGTGGCCGACTACCTGGAATTTGCCGAGCTGGTCTGCCAGGACGCGCTGCACCGGGAGGAGTCGTGCGGTGGGCACTTCCGCGCAGAGCACCAGACCCCGGACGGGGAAGCCAAGCGCGACGACGCGAACTTCTGCTACGTCGCTGCTTGGCAGTTTGCGGGTGAGGGCAAGCCTGTGGTACTGCATCACGAGCCGCTGACGTTCGAGGCGGTGCCGCTGACCGTCCGGAGCTATAAGTGATGCGCGTGACCCTTCGCGTGTGGCGGCAGAAGGATGCGCGATCGCCGGGACGGTTCGAGCGGTATGAGGCGCCGGATGTCAGCCCAGACATGTCGTTCCTCGAGATGCTCGATGCGGTCAACGAAGGGCTGATTCACCAGGGCCAGCCCCCCGTGGCCTTCGACCATGACTGCCGCGAGGGGATCTGCGGATCGTGCTCAATGATGATCAACGGCTGCGCGCACGGCCCGGAGCGTGGGGTCGCCACGTGCCAGCTGTACATGCGCCACTTCAAAGACGGTGAGACGATCACCATCGAGCCGTGGAGGGCGCGGGCGTTTCCGGTCATCAGGGATCTGGTGGTGGACCGCAGCGCGTTCGACCGCATCATCCAGGCCGGCGGCTACATCTCGGTCAATACGGGCGACGCACCCGAAGCCAACTCGATCTCCGTGCCGAAGCCCTCCGCCGACGTGGCGATGGACGCGGCCGCCTGCATCGGCTGCGGGGCGTGTGTGGCGGCCTGCCCGAACGCCTCGGCCATGCTGTTCGTGGCCGCGAAGGTCTCGCACTTGGCACTGCTGCCGCAAGGCCAGGCAGAGAAGGCGCAGCGTGTCTTGAACATGGTCGAGGCGATGGACCGCGAAGGTTTCGGCAATTGCACGAACCACTACGAGTGCATGGCGGCGTGCCCGAAGTCCATCCACGTCAAGTTCATCGCCACGATGAACCGGGAATACCTGGCGGCGGCCCCCACGGCGCGCCGCGCGCCACGATGAGACTCAGCGAGAAGGCTCCTGAATTTTCGCTGCCGGCGACGGACGGCAAGACCTATCGGCTGGAGAATTTTTCCTCCGCCAAGGCGCTGTGCGTCATCTTCATGTGCAACCATTGTCCATACGTGAAGGCGACGATCGACCGGATCATCGCCTTGCAGCGGGACTACGCGGGCAAGGGCGCGCAGGTCGTCGGCATCAACTCCAACGAAACCGTGAACCACCCGGAGGACAGCGTTGAGCACATGATCCGGTGGGCGAAGGAAAAGTCCTTCAACTTTCCGTATCTGCGCGACGAGACGCAGGCGGTGGCGCGCGCCTATGGCGCTGAGCGCACTCCGCATATCTTTCTCTTCGATCAACAGCGCGCCCTCCGCTACACCGGCGCGGTCGACGACAACACGCAAGACCCGGCGAAGGTGACGCGCCGCTATTTGCGCGAGGCGATTGACGCGTTGCTGGCCCATCAACCGGTTCAAGAGGCTGAGACGCACGCGATCGGCTGTTCGGTGAAATGGGCGTAAAGACACGCGTCGGTTTCATCGGTCTTGGCACCATGGGTGCGCCGATGGCGACGAACGTCGCCAAGGCGGGATTTCCGCTGACCGTATGGAACCGGACCGCATCGAAAGTCGAGCCGTTCGTGCGCGCCGGGGCGAAATCCGGCAAGAGCCCGGCCCACGTTGCGGCAGAAGTGGATGTGGTCATTACGATGGTCTCGCAGCCCAAGGATGTGGAAGCGGTTGTCTTGGGGCCTGACGGGGTGTTGGAGGGAGTCAAGCCGGGCACGGTGCTGGTGGATATGAGCACGGTTTCGCCCGCAACCTCAAGGAAACTCGCCGGAGCCGTGACGACGAAGCGCGTGGAGTTTCTCGATGCGCCGGTTGTCGGTTCCAAGGGGCCCGCCATCGACGGTGCGCTGGTAATCCTTGTCGGCGGATTGCCCGGGACCCTCGAGCGAGTGCGGCCGGTGCTCTCTGCGATGGGCAAGACCATCATCCACGCGGGCGGGGTCGGGTCCGGGGCTGCGCTGAAACTTGCCACCAACCTCATGCTGGCCCATGTGGCCGCCGGTTTCGCGGAAGGACTACTGCTGGTCCAGAAGGCCGGTCTTGACCCCAAGAAGTATCTCGACGTGCTGGAAGCCAGCACCTTCCGCTCTCCCTGGTATCAAACGAAGGGCGTGGGGATGATCAAGCGCGATTTTTCCACCCACTTTGCCCTGAAGCACATGCACAAGGACCTGCGCCTCATGCGTGAGTTAGCCGGCGAAATCGGCCTGACATTGCCCATCACCGACGCGATCCAGCAATTGTTCGCGGCTTCCGAGGCGGCCGGCAAAGCGGACCTCGATTACTCCGCCATTCTGGCCCACGTGGAAGTCGGCACGCCGTGACCTTCCCCGGAGCCGTCTCATGACGAGATCCTCTACGCAACAAAAAATTTCCCCGCTGCGCCGCGACGTCCATTTCCTCGGAGACTTGCTCGGCCAGGTGCTGATCCATCAGGAAGGCCGCGAGTTTTTTGACACGGAAGAGCGCATCCGCCGGCTGGCCATCGCGGTGCGGCGAGGGGGCCGTCGGCATCAGGATGCGTCATTGCGCCGTCTGCTGCAGCGCCTGCCGGTCGCCACCGCGGAGAAGATCATCCGCGCCTTCTCCGTCTACTTCCAGCTGGTGAACATCGCCGAGGAAAGCCATCGGGTGCGCCGGAAGCGCTACTATGAATCGCTGCCGGGTTTTCACCCGCAGCGCGGCTCCATCGAAGACGTGATCCACCGCCTGCATGCGGCGCGCGTCCCCTTTGAGACGCTGGTCAAACGGGCTGCGGACATCTCGATCACGCTCGTCCTGACCGCGCATCCGACCCAAGCGCTTCCCCCGACGATTTTGATGAAACACCGCTCCATCTGGGACCTGCTGCTGAAGCGGCAGTTGCTGAATCCGGTGCCGAAAGAGGAGCGGGCGATCAGCCGGGAGCTGCTCGACCAAATCACCGCCCTCTGGCAGACCGATGAACTGCGGCCCGACCGCCCCACGATCCAGGATGAAGTCGAGCAGGGGCTCTACTATCTGTCGTCGGTTCTCTATGATGCGCTCGCCGATGTGGTCATGGCTTTCCGCGCCGAGGTACAGCGGGTGTATGGCCGCACCATCCCGCTGAGCGGTTTGGTGCGGTTCGGCAGCTGGATCGGCGGCGACAAGGACGGCAATCCCAACGTGACCCATGAATCGCTGCGGTGGGCGCTCCTGCGCTATCGCCAAGCGATCCTGGCCAACTATCTCGTATCGCTGGAGCGCCTCCAGGAGCAGCTGACCCATTCCGATCAGCTCTGCCGGATGCTGCCGGCCTTTGTGCGGTCGCTCGCGAATGACCGGCGCAGTTTCCCCGCGCTCGTCGAATCGCTGGATGCGAAGTTCCCGCACCAGCCCTACCGCCAGAAACTCGCCCTCATCAGCCACCGGCTGCGCCAGATGTTCCGCTACCCGTCGGAGGTGGAGGGCGGCTACAGCACCGCGCGCGAGTTCCTGAACGAAATCCACCTCATTCAGCGCAGCCTCATGCTCCATCGCGCGGATCCGGTGGCCACCCACGACGTCGCCAAGCTGGCCCTGCAGGTCTCGCTGTTCGGATTCATCTTCACCAAGCTCGACGTTCGCGACCACAGCCAGCGCCATCTCGACGCGTTCGCGGAGATCGTCCGGGCCCACGAGCTCTCGACCGACGACCCGCGCACGATGCCCGAGGCCGAGCGGCGCGCGCTGCTGGATCGTCTGCTCGCACACCCGCAGTACGTTGAGCTGCTCAAAGGCTGCTCTCCCTCGACGCGGGAGGTGGTCCGCACCTTCCAGGTGATGGGCGAGCACCTGGACCACGTGGACGCGGATGCCATCGACGGCTACATCATCAGCATGACCCACCAGCCGAGCGATGTGCTCGCTGTCCTGTGGTTCTTCCAGCAGACCGACCTCTTTCACCGCACGACGCGCACCTGGTCGAGCGGCGCGAACATCGTCCCGCTCTTTGAGGGGATTGAGGAACTGCGCTGCGCGCATGAGATCATGGACGCATTGTATCGGCATCCGGTGTACCGCCAGCATCTCAAGGCGCGCGCCAACCAGCAGCAAATCATGCTGGGCTACTCCGATTCCAACAAGGATGGCGGATTCTTCACCGCCAGCTGGGAACTCTACCAGGCGCAGCGGCGGCTCCATGCCGTGGCCAAGACTCACCGCATCCGCCAGCAGCTCTTTCA
>Ga0209515_10008509_pt1 | contig 11956 bp, 7 predicted proteins | sample Subgroupgradi54m_FD_187454 | JGI IMG/M metagenome (GOLD analysis project Ga0209515, IMG submission 187454) | Subsurface groundwater microbial communities from S. Glens Falls, New York, USA - GMW60B uncontaminated upgradient, 5.4 m (SPAdes)... ... | reverse complement strand
CGGAAAATTGGTGACCAAGAACGAGCTGCTCGACCTCGTCTGGCCGGGCCTGGTCGTCGAGGAGGCCAATCTCACCGTGCAGGTGTCGAGCCTGCGCAAGGTGCTGGGCGGCGAGCTCATCGTCACCATCCCGGGGCACGGCTACCGCTTCACCGCCGCCATCGAGAGCGCGCCGCCGACGAGCACACCCGCGCCCGTGGCCGCGCCGGCGGCCACGCTGCGGCCCACGCTGAAGGCCAACCTGGCGGCGACCCTCACGCCTGCTCCGATGATCTGTGGCTCCTGCGCACACGCGAACGCCGCCGAGGCGCGTTTCTGCCACGCGTGCGGCGCGCCGCTGCAGACGCGGCTGCCGGAACATGCGGTCCGCAAGACCGTGAGCGTCGTCTTCACCGATGTCACCGGGTCGACCGCCCTTGGAGAGCGGCTCGATCCGGAGTCGTTGCGAGACGTGATGGGACGGTACTTCGACACCGTTCAAGCCGCGCTCGAGCGGCACGGCGCAACGGTGGAGAAGTTCATCGGCGACGCGGTGATGGCCGTGTTCGGCGTCCCGGTCGTGCACGAGGACGACGCCCTGCGCGCCGTTCGGGCGGCACTCGACATGCGCGAGGCCATGGAACGTCTGAACGTCGAGCTCGAGCACCAGCACGGCCTGCGGCTCTTGACGCGCATCGGCATCAACACGGGCGAGGTCGTCGTGGGCGGCGCGGGCTCAGCATCCGATCAGCGTCTGGCCACGGGCGACGCGGTGAACGTCGCGGCGCGGCTGGAGCAGGCCGCCGCGCCGGGCGAGGTTCTTCTGGGCGAGAAGACGTATGCGGCCGTGCGCGATGCGGCCGTGGTGGAAGCGCTGGCGCCGCTCGAGGTCAAGGGCAAGCGCGACCCCGTGCTGGCGTGGAGGCTCGTCGCCGTGCGGCCCGGCGTGCCGGCGATCGCGCGATCGATCGGGACCCCGTTCGTCGGCAGGCGCAAAGAGCTGGACGACCTCCGGGAGGTGTTCGACGCCGCCGTGCGCGAGAAGACCTGCCGGCTCGTCACGATCGTCGGCACGCCGGGCACGGGCAAGTCGCGGCTTGCCCGCGAGTTCCTGGGATCGATCGCCGGCGACGCAAGGGTGCTGGTCGGCCATTGTGTCGCCTATGGGCAAGGAATCACCTACCTCCCCGTTGCGGAGATCGTTCGCAGCATCGTCGGCGAGGATCCGCAGCCGCGGCTGGCCGAGCTGCTGGCCGACATCGACCGCGGTGACGTGGCGGCGCAGCGGGTCGCCGGAGCCGTCGGCGCGGGGGGACAGGCCGGATCGCCGGAAGAGACCGCGTGGGCATTCCGGCGTCTGTTCGAAACGCTGGCCGCGCGTCGGCCGCTTGCGGTGCTGATCGATGACATCCATTGGGCTGAATCCGCGCTGCTCGACTTCATCGAGTACCTGGTTGGCTTCTCGAGCGGCGCCCCCATCCTCATCGTGTGCCTCGCGCGTCCGGAGCTGCTCGAGACGCGCCCGTCGTGGGCGACGCCGCACCAGGGGGCCGCGCTCGTGTCGCTTGCACCGCTTTCCAGCGGCGACGCCGAAAGACTCTTCGACGCGCTGCGACCGGCGCAGCAGCTGCCTGCGGCCGTGCGCCGGCGCATCGTGGAGACGGCCGAGGGCAACCCGCTCTTCGTCGAGCAGATGGTCGCCATGCTGGCCGACACCCCCGACGCCGTGGCGAACGCGGTGCCGCCCACGATTCATGCGCTGCTTGCTGCGCGCATGGACCGGTTGCCCGCCGAGGAGCGCGCCGTCCTGCAGCGCGCCGCGGTCGAGGGGCGGCTCTTCCATCGCGGGGCGGTGCACGAACTGCTGGAGCCCGCGGCCGCAGCCGGTCTCGGGGCGATGCTGCTCGCGCTCGCGCGCAAGGAGTTCGTGCATCCGCAGCGCTCGTCGTTGCCCGGCGACGACGGCTTCCGGTTCAACCACGCCCTGATTCGCGACGTCGCGTACGCGTCGCTCACCAAAGAGTTCCGCGCGCAACTCCACGAACGCCTCGCCACCTGGCTCGAGAGACAGACGACGGGCCTGTCGGCGCGCGACGAGGTCCTCGGCTATCACCTCGAGCAGGCGTACCGCTATCGGCACGAGCTGCGCCGCGTCGACGATGCCACGCGTGCACTCGGCAGGCAGGCCGGCGGCCTGCTTGCCGCTGCGGGCCTGCGCGCGCTCGACCGTGCCGAGGCCGCGGCGGCAGCCAACCTCCTCGATCGGGCCTGCCGGCTGCTCGAAGTCGACGCGCGGCAGCGCATGCACCTGCTTCCAGATCTGGCCCGGTCGCTGCGCGAGCACGGTGAGCTCGACGCCGCCGACAGGGCCATCGCTGAGGCGATCACCGAAGCGCAGCGATCCGGCGATGCGCCGACCGAGCAGCGTTCGCAAATCGAGCGGGTGCGCATTGCCTTCATGCGCACCCCCCTCGAGGCGGAGGAAGTGCGTGCGCTCGCCCGTCATGCCATTACCGAGTTCGAAAAGCACGGCAACGATGCGGACCTGGCCGACGCCTGGCATCTGATGGGGATCGCCGAGCTGACGGCCGGCGATCGGCACGCGCAGCTGCAGGCGCTGCGCCGCGGGCGCGAGCACGCGATCGCCTCGGGCGACACAAGACGCCAGATCGAGATGTGGAACGAAGTCGGCGGTGCGATGCTGTTCGGGCGGACGCCGGTCGGCGAGGTGCTTGCGTTCCTCGATGAGGAGCTGGCCTGGGCCCGCGAACGCGGGCTCGCCGCCGTCGAAGCCGATGCGCTCCTCGGCGGTCCGTATCTCTACTCGCGGCTCGGCCGCTTCGATGAAGCCCGCGATCGCCTCGAGCGATCGAAGGCGATTTGGCGCGAGCTCGGTAGCGCCTACGGCCTCGTCGAGGCGCACGCAGCCGGCGCCCAGATGGAGATGCTCGCCGGCGATGCGCAAGCCGCAGAGCGGGAGCTGCGCGCGGCGATCGACGCGCTGACCGAGATGGGCGCGTCGAGGTACGTCGCCTTGTATCGGGCGCGAATTGCGCACGTGCTCATCGAGCAAGGCAGAGACGACGACGCACTCGCCGAGGTCGAGCAGGCGCGCGAGCTGGCCGGCCATACGGCCATATGGCAGACGGCACGCGCGCGCCTGCTTGCGCGTCGGGGTCAAACGCGAGAGGCTGTCGCGCTCGCCCGCGACGTGATCAGGTCAATCGCCCAATCCGATGATTTGACGCTACGAGCGGAAATTCTGGTCAACTTGGCCGAGGTCCTTCGCGCGAATGGCGACACGGTCGATGCGATGGAAGCGCTGCGCGAAGCCGTGAGGCTGCACGAACAGAAGGGCAATGTGTTGCCGGCGCAGCATTGCAGCGAACTGCTCGCGACAATCGGCGAGGGATCTTCTGGGAGTGCCGCTTCGGCCCCAACGACGTCCGGAAGGGCCTGAACGTAATCATCGTGCGCAACGGCCTCGTCGTCGAAGGACACGCGGCCGCGCGAGGCAAGGCACGAGAAGGTTCGACTTCACGATGGAAGTACGGCCCGCTACCAGGCGACTTAAGACCGGTCGTTCCCAATGATCAAGCTTGTGGCCGGGACTGTTAAATCCCCAGGGTTGCTGAAAGCTGCGCCTGGTCGGCGAGGCTTCAGCATCGAAAGACAGCTCACGGGCGCAGCTGTGGACTCGCAGTCGCGGCCAGTTCCGGTCACTCGGCACTGTCCGCTTTGCAGACTTGAAGACCTCCGACTCTGCTACAGCGCGCCCCGAGCGGCCGATCACCTCGCAGATCATTCTGGTCGCAGGCGGAGTTGATTAAGCGCAGGACCGAACTGCCGCTCCAACTGTTGGCGTAGCTTGTCCATCTCAGCTCGCCGCTCTGGATCCTCTCGATGTTTGTCTTTTGGCGGCGTTATGAGCCTCGGATCGACGGTGGGGTGCGCGTGGGGCGCTATGGCTGGAAGAAGCGTCCCCAATTGCTTGTCAGGCGTCGCGCCGACCGGACTCTCCGGCGAGGGGCGCGTGAGGATACTCGTCACAGCAGCTTTTTGGGACGCGTCTAATAGTCGATCGAGACGAGGTTGTGCGCCCTCGCCCTCGGGCGCGTGGGCTCGCTTCGGGTACGCAACGAGCGCATGAGCAATCTCCGAGAGATGGCTCGTCTCAGCATTGGCCGGCGCGTTAGACCATCGCAATACGATTTCGCCATGAACTCGCGGCTCCGATTCGCCAGGTGGCAGCGCGGTTCTCAAGTAAAACCACTGTCCCGGATCTTGTTCGAACGCGACTGGGGTTGTCGGCGTGAAGCTGCTCTTAATTGTCGTTTTCTCGAAAGCCACGTCGACCGATTGCGCTCCCTTCAACCAAGGTAATTGGACGAAATAATCCCGGCCATTCGCGGCATCCCAGTAGTGCTGGTCGTGGCTGCATTGCCCTTCGTTGCCCCAATTGCGCAGGAAGAAGGCCCATCTCTCTTCAGTTCTCCCATCTGCCGCCCGAGTACGCGCGAGTCGAATTGCGATCGAGAACACAGGATGAGATTCGGACCAGCCGCCATGGACACCATCAACGCCGAATAGTCCGGTCACGATAGCGTAGTGTCCGTTAACCATCGATGCTGGATTGATGCCGTTCTTTCCATCGACAGCGTCGCGGAATTGGGTCCACCAGCCACTGGTGAAGTGATCGATTGTTTCCCGCGCTTCCCATTCGAGGCCTAGTCCTTCGCCGCCTAGAGTGAGCGCCGCGTTGTCCTCGCGGTACAGGCCGAAGTTGTAGTCGTCGTCGCCGAAAGTCGGATTCTCGTGGTCCTCCCACTTAATCGAACCTTCGAAGGTCGCAATCATCCAGTTCGCATGCCCGTTCAGTACGTCGCCGTTGCACACGCCCAGGAAGCCAAAGACCTGTTCAGCTAAGTCGAAGGATGGCTTCTGTGATGTGCACGGGAGATCAAAGAACTGCGCGAATCTGAGTGGCCCAGCCGTGGTAGCGCAACCGCTTCCCAGTGCTGGACGGAGCTGTGGATGATCGATCTGATTCGCCCAAATCGGATTTAGAGGGACTAGGTTTGCATCAACGTCTTTCCACACAAGATCGAACGGCGCCGTGTGCGGCGAATATCCACCGCTCGCTGGACTGCCGGCCGCGCGTCGGACTGTGATCTGGACCCTGGCATCACCGACGTTTCGGCACTGATCGTCATTGCCGTTATCGTGCGAGTAGTAACCGTTATCGTCGTAGTTGTCGTCTTGATAGCCGAGGTGCAGCTTGATACTTGAGGCCGAGACGTTAGGCACTTCAGGAACGACGAACGTCTTCGGTAGAAGCATGCCTACGATAGGCGACAGACTCCCTCCCGTGACTCCCGGTATCCAAAGAAGACCGGAATACCGAAGTCTGCTTTCATCTCCAACTGGATGGACATAGGATTTCCATGTGTCCCCATGGCCACCTGTCTGAACACAGCCACCGGCCTGGATGGAAATTCGATCTCCCGAGCGAAAATCTATATTGTTATAGATCGTTTCACGCTGGGTGACTGACGGACTATCTATTCTCCATGTAATTTCCTCGTCGTTTCCCCTGCGGACGCGATTCACGGTGACTCGGTCGCGTCCGTGCGGATATCTGTTATCGATTGCGTGCGCGGCTGCCCAGTTAAACCATTGAAATGGATCTAGGATATTGACAGCCTGCTGGGCGGTCGCAGCTTGACTCGCAAAGCCAGCAAAGAACGCCGTAATAGCGAAAGCGCGGGTGCTGCGCATGCTCTTGACGTCTTCGGTTTCGTACTTAGCCGGGGCAACCCCAAACGCCGAGACACACTCCCCGTGTTCCACCTTCACCGCAACAAACGCGAACAAACCCAATACACGCCGCACAACCTGAGCCGCAGTCACCCTGCTGAACACAGCCACTCGCCAAAATTGCCTCGGGCCGAACCCCCTCGAGCGATCGCGCCGAGGGCTTTTCCACCAGCTGTGCGTGGGCGTTGTTGCGAACGGCGATATGTGCGGTTCCGACCCAGACGTCATCAGCGGACATTCGGAATGCGCCCCCGTGAGTTCCGCGAAGCACGCACTTGTCGCCAAGCCGATCCACGGTTCCATGAAAAGGCAGCCATTCGGGATGGGCGATTTCAACCAGCTCTGCCATGACGTCCTCCGCAACACGCCAACGGGTAGAAAGCTTGACGCCAGCAAGGATTCTTTGCAAGTGGAATGCGCTGTATTTCGTCGCTACCGCTCAGTGAGGAGAAGGGCCGGTACGTAGACCTTCGTCCGAAGACGTCTTCATCAACATCAAGTGGGCTGGAACCAACACGGATCTGCAAGGGGTGTCCCGGAAAATACGACTTTCGAGCAAGCAACAGCCGACTGGCGGAAGGCCGTCCGGGACGCTCAGGCAGCGAGTACCTGTCCAGCGCTTCCCAAGGAATTCGTCGACGTTGTCTCCACCAGATAGCTCGACTCCCTCCAAGCGTGGATGCCCGCAAACTCTGTTTGCTGCAGCAGCGCCGTTAGGAACCTAGAAATAATAACTTGAACACTTAGGGAGTTGTCTTGGCCGTCCTTGGCTTGACACGGTAGTTCCACTCGCCATGGAATTCATCGCGCCTGAGGTCGATGCTGGCGAGATCGGCATCGCTGACTTTGATGCCGGCTTCGTAGGCGTTCTCGTCCAGCGCGGCCTTCACTCGCAAGCCTTGGTCAGTGGTAACGCTGCCGATCAGATTGACCACTACTTGCCGGCTCAGCAGAGGTCGGCCTCGCCAGTTGTTGGTGATGTGGCAGAACATCCGGTGCTCGATCTTGTTCCATTTGCTGGTGCCCGGCGGGAAGTGACACACCTGGACCTCCAGGCCGAGTTCATCGGCCAGCCGCTGCAGCTGCAGCCTCCACAAACGCACGCGATAGCCGTTGCTGCCGCCACAGTCTGCCGTAATGAGCAGCCGCTTGGCCTGCTTGTACATTGGCTGTCCCATCTCGAACCACCAGTGGCGGATGCTCTGCACGGCGAACTCTGCCGTGTCGTGGTCGATTCCCACGCTGACCCAGCCGACGTTGGCCGTCACGTCGTAGACCCCGTAGGGCGCAACCTTGCCCAATTCGTCGTCGATGAAGTCGTGCACCCGAACCTGCTCGGGCTGTCCCTGCGGTCGCCATTCGCGCCCGGCGTTCTTGAAGTCTCCTATGAGCTCCTTCTTCTTGGTGTCCACAGAGATCACGGGCTGGCGTTGACGCTGGAACTTCGTCACCATGGCGGCGATGTACTGAAACTGCGCGTCCCGGTCCGGATGTTGGCCGCCTTCACGCGTCTTGCGGACCGACTGAAGACTGTAGTTCAGCCGGGCCAGGAGGTCGCAAACCGTGCGTTGACTCACCCGATGACCGCTTCGAGCAAGCTCGGCGGCCAGCCTTGTCGTGCTCTTGCATGTCCAGCGCAACGGCGACATCGGATCGCCCCTGCTGGTGGGCTCGACAAGCGCGTCAAGATCGGCGAGCAAGCTCGCGTCAATGTCCACCAATCGCTTGCGTCCACCGCCTGGAGCGCGAACGCGCTTGTGCGTAGCCGCCGTTGCCAACGGCTTCGCCGCAGCCTTGCTCCTGCCCTTGCCTTTGGCCTTGACGGCAGCCTCGATCTCGGCCAAGCCGGCGTATACGGTCGTGCGCGACAGCCCTGCAACCCTGGCCACCACGCTGACGCCGCCGCGCCCCAGACTTCGCGCCTCTGCCGCCGCCCACAATCGCAGCGTCGCCTCGTCTAGCCGATGCGACAGGGCCTTGAACTTGGCTTCGACGAGTGGGGTTTGATCCATCTCCGCATCGTAGAGCCGAAGATCGAAGTGTTCAAGTTATTATTTCCAGGTTCCTTAGTTGGTGCGAGCGTCTGCTTGCATGCCCTCAAGCCGGGAATAGCTAGTTCCGCTCAGGGTCGGTACTGTGAGTTCGAGCTGTAGAAAAGCGGTCGCCGGCGCGACGCGGACCGCCTCGCGAGAGGCCTACGGCCGCAGTACCTCGTACAGCGGCCATTCGAGCCACCGCCGGTCACCGAGCCCAACGACTGCTTGGTGCCAGTCAGCGTGCGTACGCCCGCCAGCGGCCAGCGTCAGCAGACGCTGCAGTGCTGTAGTTCGATCGGGCCAAGTCGTGCGGCGGCTGATGGCCGAGACTGCAGAAACCGAACGACCGCTGGCATGCCGCTCAACTTGTAGGTCAGCAATCCGCGTTCCAAATTCCCCGCGCGAACTGCCGAAGGCGATCCACCGCAGTGCATGACAGGGAGCGACGTGCCGTGCTTCTCGGCATGTATCGAACCGACCCTTCAGCTGCCGCAAGGTTCAAGGCAGGATCAGCCCGCATTCCGCAGCCAGCCGTGCAGCCATCTTTCGGTTCGGCACACCGAGCTTGGTGTTCATCCGCTGGAAACGCGAATTGATCGAGCTCCGGCTCACGTGGAGTTCTGCAGCGATCCGCTTGCTGCTGTGTCCCTGGCATTGGTGGCGCAACAGTGCCAGGTCGCTGAGTGTGATGTGGGCCCTCGCGATCAGCTCGCGGCGGATGCGTGCTACCACCATTCGTGCAACTCACAGGCCAGCGCGCCGGCACCGAGCTTGAACCGTCCGAACCCTCCGGCCTCGAAGTAGCCAGGCGAGGGCGAGCCCAGGCACAGCAGGCTGTTGCGTGAGTGGCCCGTGCCGGAATGGACCGGCACCAGCACGGCGGAGGCGAAGCCGTTGCGAGTTGCCAGTTCGATCGCTTGCCGACGTTCGGGTTCGTCGATCGTCAGCGTGCTCGCGATGATGGGCTCCGAATGGTGTGCGGCATAGGCCAGCCACGGGTCGTGAGCAATCAGGCCCGCGGCGAGGTACTGCCGGCACCAGGTCGGGTCACAGGCCAGCATGAAGCGGCATGAGGAGACATCGACGTTGTCTCGCACAAAGCTCACGAAGACTGCATTCTCCGCCCCGACCACGGAGGCTCCCTCGCTCAGCAGTGCTTGGACTGCCGATTGATCGGCGGCGTTTACCATGCGCTCAACGACGCTGCCGATCCGCTCCAGATAGTCGACCGACGCGACACGGTCGAGCAGCGAGCCGGCGTCACGGCTCCTCGCGTCCTGCACAGATACTCCATAGTCCGTCGGCTTCGCGCCGGAGTTGGGCGTGCAGGAGAGGGCAATCGAATCGCACGGGATCTTCGTCGCACCATCGTTCGAAGCTGGTCGGGTCGGCGAAGGCCATCGATTGAACGGTTCGCAGTCCCCGTGTGGGAATCTCTTCGCGTTCGACATACAGACCTCCTGCGACGCGCTGGAGCGTGAACTGAACCAGGCCGTGGTGACTCTGCGCGCTCAGCGACCTGCGGAGAGCGGCGCCTCGCTCCTTCGGTGACCCAGGGGCGTCCACGTCGGCACGCCGCGGAATGCGCCTGAGCGCCACGCGGTTCACCATTGCGCTCCGTCTGCACGCGGGCCAACCAATGCCGGGAACTCTGCGGGTTTCCCACGCCTTCGTTCCCGTCGCAGTTGATGCCGGTAGCCGAGCGTCCATGGCTGTGATGCTCTCGCTGCGTCGAACGCTGCCTTCACCGCTTGGCCATCCCAGGTTGACCGGGGAAGTTCTTGCACTGTGCTTGTCATCGCAAAGGAGCCTCATCGTATTGAGTGGCTTCGACGGGAATCACCACCTTCATGACGGTCCCGCGGCCCTCGGTGGAACGAACAACGACTTCATAACCCAGACTGCGAGCAAGACGCTCGACGATGGAAAGGCCAAGGCCGACGCCTTCACGCCTGCGGCTGTAGTAAGGAACTTGATAGAACGATCGGAAAATTGACTTGCAAGCGTCCTCGGGAATTCCGCGCCCTTGATCCCAGACTTCAATGGATATCGACGAGGCTCGCGTGCGAGCAACAACAAGGACCTTGCCCTTCTCCCGTGTGAACTTGAGGGCATTGGAGACGATGTTTTGGAGAATGCGGACAAGCATCATTCGGTCGCTGACCAACCCGATCGAAGTCGTGCGGAACCGCAGCTCCACTCGATTTGTCTCGGCAATCTCTTCGAACTCTACGTTCAGCTGCTGAAACACTTCTTGAAGATCAACGAGTGAAAGGCTGGGCTGGTGTGCAACATGTTCGAAACGAGCGAACTCCAGCACATTGGTGACGTAGGCGTCGAGCTGCCGCACGGCTTCCTCCAGGCGTTGCGCCGCTCTGCTGACGACCCCAGGTACTCTTGCGGTCGATGCAGTCGTCTCGGTCAACAGCTTCAGCGCATGCAGACGCTGGTGCAGATCGTGGTTGGCCGCAGAGAAATAGTCGGACCGGGCCTCCAACTCCGTTTGCGCATCGGACCTGAGTCGCTGAGCAGACGGGGCAGACGATTTCTCAGGAGGTGTGGCAGTAGGGAACGATTCGGCTCCTGACAGCACCTCCCGCAGGGCCTCACCGAACACGTTGAGGGGCAACGACTTCGGAATGAAACCTCGGAATCCGAGGGCCCTCGCATCCTCGACGAAGGCGGGCTTGCATAGCGCTGTGACAATGCACGCCCTCGACGCGTAACTTCTGGCCGCGAGTTCACGTGCGAGCGAGAGGCCTTGGGCACCTGGCACGTCAAGGTCCAGCAGGATGAGGTCCCATTCCGACGTTGTGAGCATGTCCAATGCGTCATCGGCCGTCTCAGCGACAGCGATCTCGCAGCGCGCGTTGTACGCCTGCAGAAGCTCGGTGGTGGCCTCTGAAACAAGAGGATGGTCCTCGATGATCAGAATCCGGGTCATGTGCGACTGCTCCGTGCGTGGTCAGCCTGCGCGTTGCGTGCCGATTCTTGGCACGTCAACAACCAGCGCATTCCAAGGTTGGCGCGAGTGCATGTCAACCTGTCAGATCTTCCAGGCGTGCGTGTGTCGGTAACACCGGAGCTTGCTGAGGCGAGGGCCCACAGGAGGCATCAGGCACGCAAGCGGTCGGACCCGTGGTACGAGCCGCTCCCGGCATGAACATCGGGGCGGGCGAACCCTTCACCGGACCGGCAAGCCGACCCGCGTTTGTCGGCCTTCCGCAGAACGACAGTTCTTACGAATCGTTGCCGTGCGCTTTCTATGCAGCTTCGGAAGTCGTCATATTGACGAGGCGCCACAGCGGGGTCAGCCTGCAAGGGCGAATTGCATCGGAGAGAACCATGTGGCTGTTGGTTGCACGCACACCTCCCCCAGACGCGCAGCACTGGCGCGGCAGGCGTTGGCTCGCAGCCGTCGATGCGCTGGCGTGGCCGCTGCTGTGGGTGTTGGTGTTCGGTCAAGCGCCCATGCCGCTGGGTATCGTGGGGCCGGTGGTTGTCTCGTTGGCAGTGCTCTGCGCGATCGGTCGCCTGCACCGGGCGTTGTGGCTCAACCACCGCTACTGGTTCACGACGTGGCGTTGGGGTAGGGTGGCGGCGGTACTGCTCCTGGTGGGTGCGGTGCTGAAGTTGGTGACGCCGGCCTAGTAGCTCTACCGGGCCATACGGATACTGTCGCGTCGCACCTGTCAGTGCGTAACCGTCGCACATGTTTCGCTTTAGCGCTCGAGGTTAGGGCGGCGCCATGCGATGACGCAACGTCGCAATGTTGCGGGCGTTGCTGAGCCAGGCCGCAAGACCCATCGCGTACCTCTCGATTCATCTAGTGCGAAACGGGTCTTCGTGCTTCGCTCCAGCGATCCAGGTCAGTGCATCGCCAGCCGACCGCGCGCCCCGCGAGCTTCACTTGGGGCGGAAATTTCTGCTCCGCAATCAGTCGATAGATCGTCGAGCGCCCGAGGCCGGTGCGGCGGACCACGGACGGCATGCGCAAGAACTCAGCGCTTTGCCCATCCTGATTAGCCCCCAAGCTCAGCAGGCTCACGTGGTGAGCTACCCGCCTGGGAGGATGGACGCATCACTGGACGAGGAGATGCGTCATGTCGATCAACCGCGTGCAA
>Ga0209515_10008508_pt1 | contig 11956 bp, 12 predicted proteins | sample Subgroupgradi54m_FD_187454 | JGI IMG/M metagenome (GOLD analysis project Ga0209515, IMG submission 187454) | Subsurface groundwater microbial communities from S. Glens Falls, New York, USA - GMW60B uncontaminated upgradient, 5.4 m (SPAdes)... ... | reverse complement strand
GATAAAAAGAAGGAAGTGTTCGACGAGGATCTAGCCGCGCTGGTGGAGGAAGATCTGCCGGCGGAGCAGGAAACCTACCGGCTGCAGTACGTGCACACCGTGTCGGGCAGCGACACGGTGCCGACGGCGACGATCCGTCTGACCAAGGACGGCAAAACGCTGCAGGATGCGGCCTGCGGCGACGGGCCGGTGGATGCCTGCTACAAGACGATTGACCGGATGACGAAATTGAGTCCTGAGCTGGTCGACTACGCGCTGCACTCCGTCACGCGGGGCAAGGATGCCCAGGGCGAAGTGTCGGTGAAGCTGCGCCACCAGGGGGTCGAGGTCGCCGGGCGCGGCACCTCCACCGACATCATCGAAGCCTCGGCCAAGGCCTACATCAACGCCGTCAACAAGCTCATCTTGGCCTCGACGCGCCGCTCGTATCTGAGTCGCCGCAGCGCGCCGCATCCGTGACGCGCCTCTTCGGGGTGGTCGGCTCTCCGATCGGCCACAGCCTCTCCCCGGCCATGCACACCGCCGCATTGCGTGCGCTGCGGCTTGACGCCGTCTACGCGCCGTTTGAGGCGCCGCCGCGCCATGTGAAGCCGATCCTGCAGGGATTGATCCTGGCCGGCGTCGAAGGGCTCAACGTCACCGTGCCGCTCAAAGAAGCGGTGCTGCCGCTGATGCACCGGCTGGATGAGAGCGCGCGGGCCGCGGGCGCAGTCAATACGATCGTCATCCGTAACCGGCGCATGACCGGCTACAACACCGACGGGATCGGCTTCCGCCGGGCGGTCTCCGAGCTGGGCTGGCGGGGGGCCGGCCGCTGCGCGGTGGTGCTGGGCGCCGGGGGTGCTGCGCGCGCGGTGGCGTGGGAGCTGGCGCGCACGGCCGGCTGTGTGGTCATCGCCAACCGGCATCCGGACCGGGCCCGCCGGCTGGCGGCGTGGATTGCGAAGCGGCGGCCGCGCGCCTGCGTCTGCGCGGCCGCGCTGAGCAAGGTCTCGCTTGCAGAGGCGGATTTGCTGGTCAACGCCACGACGGTCGGCATGCGGGCGTCGGATCCGCTACCGGTGGAGCCGCGGCAGCTGCGGCGCGGGCTGATCGTCTACGATCTGGTCTATCACCGGACGACACCGCTTATCGAGGCTGCGCGAGGCCGCGGATGTGTTGCGGCCAACGGCGTCTCGATGCTACTATACCAAGGTGCCGAGTCGCTGCAGCTGTGGCTGCGGCGCCGGCCGCCGATTGCCGCGATGCGGCGCGCCCTGCTGGCCGCAACCCGGGAGCCGTAATCAGCGAATTGCCGACGTGGATGCTCTGGCTGCTGTGGTTCACGCTCGGCGCCGCCCTCGGCAGCTTCCTCAACGTCTGCATCCACCGGCTGCCCCGCGAAGAGTCGATTATCCGCCCCGGCTCGCGGTGCCCCTCGTGCAAGCGGCCGATCGCCTGGCGCGACAATATCCCGGTCATCAGCTACCTCGCGCTGCGCGCGCGCTGCCGCCATTGCCGCAAACCGATCTCCTGGCGTTACCCCGTCGTCGAGCTGCTCACCGGCGCGGCAACAGTCGCGGTGCTCCACCGGTTTGGCATGGGTCCGGCCGGCCTGGTCTATCTGGCGTTTGTCTGCGGGCTGATCGTCTGCAGCTTCGTGGACCTGGATTTCCGGATCATTCCGGATGAGATCAGCATCGGAGGCATGGTCGTCGGCCTGCTGGCCAGTTTTTTCATCCCGGAGCTGCACGGCGCTGGCAGCGGTTGGCTGGGGCTCGGCCGCTCGGCGATCGGGCTGCTGGTGGGCGGGGGCATGCTGTTTGTGACCGGCTTGATCGGCGATTTTCTCTTTAAAAAAGAAAGCATGGGCTTCGGCGACGTCAAGCTGCTGGCGATGGCCGGCTCGATCCTCGGCTGGAAGCTGGCGCTGCTGACCTTCTTCCTGTCGCCGGTGCTTGCGGTGGTGCCGGGGCTCTTCGTGCTGCTGCTGAAGAAGTCGCACGAGATTCCGTACGGCCCGTTTTTGTCGATCGGCATGCTGGCATCGCTGTTTTACGGGGAGGAGCTCATCCGGCTCAGCGGGATGGACGACGTGGTGCGGGTGTTGTGGGAGTATTACGCATGGCCGCGGTAACACGGGGAGACGCATGTTGAGATTTCTGACGGCCGGGGAGTCGCACGGCCCGGCGCTGGTGGCCATTCTGGACGGCCTGCCCGCCGGCATTCCGGTGGATCTGGCGGCGGCCCAAACCGAAATGCGCCGGCGGCAGCTCGGCTACGGCCGCGGCCCGCGCATGCAGTTTGAGACGGACACCGTCGAGTGCCTGGCCGGCGTGCGGCGCGGACGCACGCTCGGCAGCCCTCTGGCGCTGCTCATCAAAAACAAGGATGCCTCCATCGACCGGCTGCCGGTCGTGACGCAGCCCAGGCCCGGCCACGCCGATTTAACCGGCGCCATCAAGTACGACCACCGGGATATCCGCAACGTCCTTGAGCGGGCCAGCGCGCGGGAAACCGCAGCGCGCGTGGCCGTCGGGGCGGTGTGCAAACAGTTTTTGGCCGAGCTGGGTATTTCGATCGGCAGCCACGTCGTAGCACTGGGATCGATCCGTGCGACGCCGTCCGCCAATGTGACGGTCGCGCGGCTGCGCGCGAAGGCCGATCCGACGCCGCTGCGCTGCCTCGATCCGCAGGCCACCAAGCGGATGATCAAGGAGATCGACCGCTGCGTGAAAGCCGGCGACACGCTGGGCGGAATTTTCGAGATTCTCGCCGAGGGGGTTCCGCCCGGGCTGGGCACCTACGCGCAGCATGACCGGCGGCTGGACGCGATCCTGGGCCGCGCGATCCTGTCCATTCACGCGGTCAAGGCGGTGGAGATCGGGGATGGGGTGCTGGCCGCCTCGCTGCCAGGCTCCAAAGTCCAGGATGAGATCTTTTACGCGAAGGGCCTGGGATTCCACCGCTCGTCCAACCGCTCCGGCGGCTTCGAAGGCGGGATGACCAGCGGACAGCCCATCATTGTCCGCGGATTCCTCAAGCCGCTCTCGACGCTGCGCAAGCCGCTGCGGTCGGTGGAGATCAACACCAAGCGGCCGGTCGTCGCGACGGTGGAGCGCACCGATGTGACCACCGTGCCCGCGGCCGGCGTGATCGGCGAAATGATGATCGCTGTCGAGCTGTCCAACGCGGTGCTCGAAAAATTCGGCGGGGACAGCCTGAAAGAAGTGCAGCGGAATGCCGAGGGCTACCGCCGGCACGTCAAGGGGTTCTAGCGCATGGACGAAGGACCGCAGCCTGTCCCGACGCTCGGAGCCTCTCCGGCCAAAGGGCTGGCGATTGTCATGGTGTTCTGGGGCGGCTGGATGCTCTTCAGCGGCGATCCCCTGACGCAGGCCACCAAGGAGGCGGACTTTTACAGCGCGCAGGTGGATGAGATGGTCCAGTCAATTCAGCAAAAAATGCAGGGAGTCACCGAGGATCTGGAGTGGGATCTGCTGGAAGCCGACGAGCAGCAGCGCCAGATGGCCTTGATGCGCAATGCCGCGCACTCCCTGGAAGCCGTGAAACTCTCCACGGTGGAGATTCCGGAGCGGACGCAGCCCCTGCTGGAGGGGTTGCGGGCGCTCGACATCATCGTCGGGCTGCTCTGGGTGGCGTTGGGCATGCTGATCATCGTGGAAGCGCCCGGGGCGATGCCGTGGGTGCCGCGGCTGGCGATCGGCACGCTGATCGCCGTCATTCTCGGGCCGCTGATCGCCAAGGGATGGATGCTGCGCGCCGTGGGCAACGCCCTGGCGCTGCGGATCGATACGGCCTGGGCCGCGGCCGATCCCGGCCATCTGCCGAACGCGGTGTGGCGCAGCGGGCTGGTGATGAAATGGACCGTCACCAACGTGGCGCAGGCCATCTGGCCGACGGTGCTGTGGGCCGCGCTCGTGCTGATGTGGACCAAAAGCCGCGCCGATACAACGAGCACCCGGCTGGACGGCGCATGAGGATGGGCGCATGAACATCATTTTGACGGGATTCATGGGGACGGGGAAAACCGCCGTGGGCCGGCGGCTGGCGCGGCGGCTGGGCTGGCGGTTTGTCGACGCGGATCAGCTCATTGAGGCCTCGGCCCGCATGCCGGTCCGCCGTATTTTCCGCGCGCGCGGCGAGGCGGTCTTCCGGCGGCTTGAGCGGCGCGTGATCGCCCGGGTCATCCGCGGAGGGCAGCAGGTGATCGCCACGGGCGGCGGCGCCTTCATCGATGCGAGAAACCGCGCGCAGCTGCGGGGCAGCGGGCCGGTGATCTGCCTGACGGCCAGGCCGGGCGTCATCCTCGCCCGCGTGAAGCCGCAGATTGCCGACCGGCCGCTGCTCGGACGGACCGCACCCTTGGCGCGCATCAAATCGCTGCTGCAGCGGCGCGCCGCGGCGTACGCGCAGGCGGACCTGACGGTCGATACGAGCGATCTGTCGGTTGAGGAGGCCGCGGAGCGGGTGTGGGAGCAGCTGAGCCCGTCGCTGTGCCGCAGCTGGCACTACCTGCTGGCCCACGCCGGACGGCTGGCCAGCCGGTACGGCGGCAAATATGTCGCCGTCATCGACGACCGGGTCGTCGGCTGCGGCGAAACCCAGCTGGCCGCCTACCGGAAAGCCGGATTGGCGCGCGCGCTGCCCGCGCGCAGGCGAAGCGGCGGGGACGCCGGCATCTACTATATTCCGCTGCCGGAAGAGTCCCTGACGGCGCTGGCCGGCGCGTAATGCCGAAACGGCCGGCACGCGGCACGGGCCTTCGGCGCGTGGAGTTCCCGTATTTAAAGGATGCGATGGGGCGCTCAGCACCCCTGGTGTACCTGCAGGTGTGGACCGGCAACCGGTGGCTGTACCTGCAGGCCTACGTGGATTCCGGCGCCTCGTGGAGCGTCTTTCACGTCGACGTCGCCGAGCTGCTGGGCATCAACCTCAAGCGCGCCCCGCGCCGGTACATGTCGCTGGGCAACGGCAGCGTGCTGCCGATTCAGCTCTACCGGATCAAGGTGCGGTTCGCGGGCTCGGAATTCCTGGTGCCGGCCGGCTTTTCCGACTCGCTGCGCGTCGGCTTCAATTTGATGGGCCGCGCCGGGTTTTTCGACCGCTTTGCCATGTCATTCAACGACCGCGCCCGCGTCCTGACCGCCACACGCCTCTCCCGCGGCATCCGGTGACCCGGCGCCCTCCGTTCCGCGCGCGCTATTTGTTTCCATCTTGCAGCCTGTGGTAAGCTATGCGCGCCATGATGCTGAGTGATCGAGAGCAAGCGATTCTGCTCAATCTCCGGAAGCTGGGCTCTCCTGGCTGCGATGAGCGCAGCGTGGAGCGCGAGCTGGCGTTGGCGCAGCGGCACGGCGCGTGCATCATCACGCAGGCCGATGCAGATTACCCCGCAGTGCTGCGGCTGATTCCCGATCCGCCGGCGGTCCTCTATCTGCGGGGAACGCTGACGGCGGCTGACGCGGTCGCTGTCGCGCTGGTGGGATCGCGGCGAGCCTCCCTCTATGGTTTGCAGAGCGCCGAGCGGCTGGCCTACGAGCTGGCGCTGCGCGGGGTCACCGTCGTCTCAGGATTGGCGCGCGGCATCGACGGCGCGGCGCATCAAGGCGCGCTCAACGGTTCCGGCCGCACGCTTGCGGTGCTGGGCTGCGGCCTCTCCCGGATCTATCCGCCGGAGCATGACAAGCTGGCCGAACAGGTGGCCGCGCACGGGGCGCTGATCTCGGAATATCCCATGGACGCTCAGCCGATGCCGTACAACTTTCCGCGCCGCAACCGGCTCATCAGCGGGCTCTCGCAGGGGGTCGTGGTGGTGGAAGCGTCGCATCGCAGCGGCGCGTTGATCACCGCCGATTGCGCGCTGGAGCAGAGCCGCGAAGTCTTCGCCGTGCCCGGGCCGATGACCTCGGCGACCTCGCACGGCACGCACCGGCTGATCAAGGACGGCGCGCGGCTGGTCACGTCGGTGGAGGATATCCTGGCGGAGCTGGGGCTCTCCCCGCTGGAAGCGTCGCTGCCGCCTTCCGCAGAGCCCATCCGGCTGCCGGAGGCTGAGCGGAAAGTGTTCGAGGCGCTGGATGCGCGCGCGCCGCGGTATATCGACGCGATCGCGCATCAGAGCGGCGTGGCGATGCCGGAGCTGGCCGCCGCGTTGCTGCAGCTGGAGCTGAAGCGGCTCATCCAGCAGCTGCCCGGCCGGCAGTTTATCCGCCGCGGCAAGGACGCGGGATGGAGCTGAGCGTAAACGGCCAAGCGCAGACGGTGCCGGATCAGTTGACGGTCTCCCAGTTGCTGGAGCGGCTGCAGGTCACGCCGGAGCGGGTCGTCGTCGAGGTGAATCTGACCGTGCTCAAGCGCGCGCAGCATCCCACGACGGTGCTGCAGCCGGGGGATGAGGTGGAGATCGTGCGGTTCGTCGGGGGCGGAGCGTAATGCCTGCAAAAAATCTGGTGATCGTGGAATCGCCGGCCAAGGCGAAAACGATCCATAAGATCCTCGGCGCGGACTTTGACGTCACCTCCTCGATGGGCCACCTGCGCGACTTGCCGGCGAGCAAGCTGGGCGTGGACGTGGACAAGGACTTCGAGCCGCACTACATCGTCATCTACAAGCGGCGCAAATTCGCCAAACAGCTGCAGGAAGAGGCGCGCGGCCGGCAGACGATCTATCTGGCGCCGGATCCTGATAGGGAAGGCGAGGCGATCAGCTGGCATCTCGAGCGGCTGCTGCTGGACGATGACGACGCGCAGGAGAAAAAACGCCTCAAAGCCGCGGAAAAAAATCCGCCGAAGCCCGCAAAGCCCTCCAAGAAGAAAGCGCCGGTCATCCAGCAGAACGGCCGCAAGATTTACCGCATCGCCTTCCATGAAATCACCCCCGAGGCGGTGAAGGCCGCCGTCAAGCGCCCCGGCGCCATCGACTTGAAAAAGGTCAACGCCCAGCAGGCGCGGCGCATCCTCGATAGGCTCGTCGGCTATTCGCTCTCGCCGCTGCTGTGGCGGAAGATCGGCCGCGGCCTCTCCGCCGGCCGCGTGCAGTCGGTCGCGCTGCGGCTGGTTGTCGACCGGGAAAAGCAGATCGAGGCGTTTACGCCGCAGGAATATTGGACGATCGATGCGGAGCTCAAGCGCACCGACGGCGGCGCTCCGTTCAAGGCGCAGCTGGACAAGATCGGCGACAAGAAGGCCGAGGTTACGACCCAGGCCGAGGCCGAGCGGATCACCGCGGAGCTGCGCCAGCAGGCCTTCAGCGTTTCCTCCGTTGAGAAGAAAGAGCAAAAGCGGTACCCCAAGCCGCCGTTTACGACGAGCACGCTGCAGCAGGAGGCGTACAACAAGCTCGGCTACCAGTCCGGCCGCACGATGCGGATTGCGCAGCAGCTCTATGAAGGGCTGGAAATCGGCGATGCCAACCCGGTCGGCCTGATCACCTACATGCGCACCGACGCGGTGCGGATCGCCAATGAGGCGCTCGCCGCGCTGCGCGGCTTTATCCCGGAACGGTTCGGCAAGGAGTATCTGCCTGCCGAGCCTCGGGCCTACAAGGCGCGCAAATCGGCCCAGGAGGCGCACGAAGCCATCCGGCCCACCGGGGTTGAGCGGACGCCCGAATTGCTGGCGCCGCATCTGACCGAGGAGCAGTTCGCGCTCTACCAGTTGATTTGGCAGCGGTTCATCGCCAGCCAGATGGCCGACGCGGTCGATGAAGTGGTCAGCGTGCAGGTTAAGGCGGGGAAGTTTCAGTTGAAGGCCAGCGGCCGCACCAATCTGTTCGCCGGTTGGACAAAAGCCTACCAGGATCTTGAGGAAAAAGACGACGACCAGCCGGTTGAAGGGATCCTGCCGCCGCTGGCTTCCGGCGATGCGCTGACGCTGGTGGGTGCTACCCCAGGCCAGCACTTCACCAAGCCGCCGCGCCGATTTACCGACGCCTCGCTGGTCAAAGCGCTGGAAGAGGAGGGCATCGGCCGCCCCAGCACCTACGCGCCCACCATCCAAACGATCGTCTCCCGCGACTACGTGCGGCGCACCGGCGGCAGCCTCGTGCCCACGCAGCTGGGCCGGCTGGTGACCGACATGCTCATCGAGCATTTTCCCGAAGTGATGGACATCAAGTTCACCGCCGAGATGGAAGAGGAGCTGGACCGGGTCGAGGACGGCGATCTGGAGTGGGTCTCGGTGGTGCGCCATTTCTACACGCCGTTTTCCTCCCGCGTGGCGACCGCGCAGGAAAACATGCGCGAGGTGAAGCGGGAAGTGATCCCGACGGAGCACGTGTGCGAGAAGTGCGGCAAGCCAATGGTGATCAAGTGGGGCCGGTTCGGCCAGTTTCTCAGCTGCTCCGCCTATCCGGACTGCAAGAACGCCAAGCCGGTGCCCACCGGCGCGAAATGCCCCGAGCCCAACTGCGGCGGCGATCTGGTGGAACGGCGGGCCAAAGGCCGCCACTTCTACGGCTGCTCCCGGTATCCGGAGTGCCGCTATACCGCGCGGCGGCTGCCCAAAGAAGGCGAAGAGGCCGAGCCATTGAAGGATGGGAATAAAGAGGAAGAGAAAGGCTCGGAGGAGACTCCCCCAGCGTGAGCGCCGATCAATCCGTGGATCGGTTCCTGAAGTACCTCGGCGCCGAACGCAACGCTTCTCCCCACACCTGCCGCAACTACCAGCTCGACTTGCGCCAGTTTTTTGACTGGCTCGGCCGGTCGCAGCCTGCCGCCGTCACCGGCGTCGACATCCGCCGCTTCGTGGCCCATCTCAGCACGGAACGCGCCTCGCGCCGCAGCATCGCCCGCAAGCTCTCCACCCTCCGCAGTTTTTTCCGGTTTCTGTGCCGCGACGGCGTCTTGGAGCGCAACCCGGCGGCTCCGGTGCCCACGCCGCGGCTGGAACAGCGCCTGCCGTCGTTTCTCGACGAGAAGCAGGTCACGAAGCTCCTGGACGCGCCCTCGGCGAAGAGCTGGCTCGGCCGGCGCGACCGCGCCATCCTCGAAACGCTCTACTCCACCGGCATGCGCGTCAGCGAGCTCTCCGGGCTGAACATGGACGACCTCGATGAGATCTCCGGCTCGGTTCTCGTGCGCGGGAAAGGCAAGAAGGAGCGGCTCTGCCCCATCGGCCAGCCGGCGATCAAGGCCATTCAGGCCTACATGGCCGCGCGGCCTTCCAGTCTCAAGAAAAAGCTCCGGATGCCCTATCCGATCTTCATCAGCCAGAAGGCCACACGGCTGACGGTCCGGCAGGTCGACCGCCTGCTGGTGCAATATGTCCGGCAGGCCGGGCTGCCGGGCGCGATCAGCCCGCACAGCCTGCGGCACAGCTTCGCCACGCATCTGCTGGACCGGGGCGCTGATCTGCGCAGCGTCCAGGAGCTGCTCGGCCACGCGAGTTTGTCCACGACGCAGATTTACACGCACGTGACGCCGCAGCGGCTGAAGAAAATCTACGACCAGGCGCACCCCCGCGCCTAAGGAAGCCAACGCCATGTGGTGGCTCTACGAAGCGCTCCTGCTCCTCAGCTTCCTCCTCTACCTGCCCCGGGCGGTGGCGCGCCGCCGGCTGCCGCATCGCGGCTGGTCCATGCGGCTGGGGCGGTATCCGCGCGAGGTGCTCGATGCGCTGCGCGGCCGCCGCGCGCTCTGGATTCATGCCGTCAGCGTCGGGGAAGTGTCAGCGGTGCGGCCGCTGGTCAACGCGCTGATCCAGCGCCATCCCTCGGAGGCCCCCGTGCTCTCGACGCTGACGCCGGGCGGCTACGCCATGGCCTCGCAGGCCATCGAGGGAAGGGGTGCTGCGATCTATGTGCCGCTGGATCTGCGCGCGTGCGTGGACCGGGCGCTGAATGTGCTCCGGCCCCGGGTACTGCTGCTGATGGAGTCCGAGCTGTGGCCGGTGCTGATCCTCAGGGCGCATGAGCGCGGCGTGCCGGTCATCGTCGTCAACGGGCGCATTTCGGAGCGGGCTTTCCGCCGGTATCAAGCCGTCAAACCGTGGATGGCCGGGACGCTGCACCGCGTGGAGCGGTTTCTGGTGCAGGGGGAAGGGGATGCGGAGCGCCTGCGGCAGATGGGTGCCCTCTCCGGCCGCATTCAGGTGGTCGGCAGCCTGAAGTGGGACGCCAGCGTGGGCGCCCGTCCGACGCCCGAGATGCTGCAGTCCGCCGCCGCGCGGATCGGGTTGGGGCCGGAAACGGTCATCGTGGCCGGCAGCACCCATCGCGGGGAAGAGGCGGCGATCGTGGAGGCGTTCCGCGCGCTGCGCTCCTCGAACCGCGATGCGCGGTTGCTGATCGCGCCGCGGCATTTGGAGCGGGTCGAGGAGATCGAGCAGCTGGTGCGCCGCGCCGGCTTCATTGCCGCGAGGCTGTCAAACGCCGGACCGGCGCAGCGATGGGAGGTGGGCATCGTGGATTCCTTCGGCGAGCTGTCCAAACTCTACGGCCTGGCCACGGTCGTCATCATCGGGGGCAGCTTTATCCCGCACGGCGGGCAAAACCCGCTCGAAGCCGCCAGTCTCGGCAAGCCGATTGTTTTCGGCCCCTCGATGCATAACTTCTCGGAAATCGCCCCGCCGCTGGTGGCGCACCAGGCCGCCCGGCAGCTGAGCCACAGCCGCGAGCTGGCCGCAGCACTGCAGGAGCTGGTCGCCAACCGGGCCAAGGCTGATCAGATGGGCCGGCGGGCCAGGGAGCTGACCGAGCAGTCCGGCGGCGCGCTGGCCCGCACGCTGGACGCACTGGCGCCTATCCTAACGTCCGGGATTTAGATATACTCGATGGCATGAAGAAACCCTCCTACGGCGGACAAGGGATCATTGAGTTTTTGGTGATCGTCGGCGCGGTCATCGCCGCGGTCCTCTTCGCCGGCCCGATCTCGAACGGCTTCATCCAGCTCTTCGGCGAAAGCGCCGGCAGCCTGCAGCACACGGCGATGCAGGTGGCCCAGCTGCCTCCGTGGGCCGACCAGCGGGATCAAACTCCTCCTGAAGAGGAGGAGGCACCTGAGGATAAGGATAAAACCGACACCGACACGCCGGGCGATATCGCCGGTCTTCCGACCACCACGCCGCCGTTCTCGACTCCCGGGATGGGGGGCCGAGGAGGAGGCGGCGGAGGCGGTGGGGGTGGCGGAAGTGGAAGCGTTAGCGGAAGCGGCGGAAGTCCCGCTCCTCCTGCCGCCTCGCATCCCGCCCCCCCGACGCGGATCGGGCCGAACGTTCAAGCGACCACCCCCACCACGCCGCAACAGTCCAGCCTCGATGCCGCCAAGGCCTTGTTGCTGTCCTCCGGCGTCACCTTCAGCCTATTTGATTTTGTGACGGGGACCACCGTAACGCACACGATCGCCGAGGCGGTCAACGCCATCACCGCGAACAATGTGCCTATTCTCGTCGGCAACCTGCTGCATACCATCGGCGCGCTGGCCGCAGTGGAGTTTTTTCCCTCCGCTGACGGCACGGTCGACTTCACGCAGCCCATTCGCTTCATCTTTGATCAGACCTTTCTGGCGGGGGCGACGGTGGAGGCCATTGCGGCCGTGTTCGCGCACGAGGCCTGGCATGTGTATCAAGTGTTCAGCCGCATCATGGATGATTTCACGAACTATCCCCGCATCGTGGATATCGAGTATGAGGCGTTTGTGGTCGGGGCTGCCGCCTGGAACGCGTTGAAGGGAGCCCAAACCAACCCAACGCAGGATCTGGGGGCTGCATGCATTGCCGCCGGTGAGGCGCGGTGCAAGGAAATTCTCGTGGCCGATTTTGGGTACCCCCCCGGATTTCGGTGATGACGGCCAAGCGCTGTGAGCGTCTGCGCAGAGGGTTTGGTATGATAGCCGGCGGGATCCTCCTGCTCGGATGGTACGCCGGAACCGGGAGTACTGCGACGACGTTCAGCGTATTTCGAAGCGATCAGGCGAATCTGCCAGTGACGTTCGAGTATCCGTCGGACTGGCAGGGGG
>Ga0209515_10008507_pt1 | contig 11956 bp, 10 predicted proteins | sample Subgroupgradi54m_FD_187454 | JGI IMG/M metagenome (GOLD analysis project Ga0209515, IMG submission 187454) | Subsurface groundwater microbial communities from S. Glens Falls, New York, USA - GMW60B uncontaminated upgradient, 5.4 m (SPAdes)... ... | reverse complement strand
AGGGAGGGCCGAAATTATCGAAGAAGACAAGCCTTTGTTCGGCCGTTCGCTTATCGTTAAAGTTTCTGACGGCGCTCGACTGTCAAGCAGATGGGGCTTGGCCCCTTCGACGATCCGGCTTTCCGATCAGGTTGCAAAGATGGACGCTGATCAGAAAATCGAACAAATCGTGATTGTAGCCGACAACAGCGGGACGTTGGCAATGAACTACAAAACGCCATTGGTCAATGGAATTTCACAACCCTTAAAACAACTCCTCGGCTTGGAAGGGGTTCATCTTATTGTGAACTCGGGTGACCCGGCGGAGAGTCTTCTTGGAACGGTCTATAGGCCTTTATTATCAGATCTTCATAGAAAGGACCATTTTCATCTCGTAAGCGACGGAGGAACCGTCAGAGGCGGTTTTGAATCGGGAAAGTATCAAGAGCACGAACGCATGACGCCCTGGTCCCTGGAAAAAAGATTCGCGTACATGCATGCCCTTACGGAGGCTTTTTTTGAACAGTTGAAGGATGAAATTGCGACGCCATTCTTAAACGGTATTTCCGGGAAAGACTTGGACGGCGAGCGTAAGGCGGCGTTTCACCGGTTAGAAACAATAAGAAAAAAAGCTTTAGCTGAGAAAAGATCAGGAACTACGATCGATAAGTTTTATCCTCTTTCCAATTCACTTTCAGATCGAATCGGAGAGGTATTTATTTATGATGCGGGAGCGAAAGTGACGATTGATCTTTATGTTAAAGGAAATAAAGAACGTGCGCTTGAGCGTTCAAGAGGCATTGCGAAAAGAGTCGATACCGCACTCAATCGAAACAATCATGATTTTTATCTTTTTCCCGGTCCGGATTACGTCGATATCGTGGCAACAGTCAAGACTGAGGGAGTGCAAAAAACCCTTATTGAAAATGTTCTTCCCAAATTGAATCCTTCAAAGAAAACCGTCATCATAGTTATCGGGGACGCCTTTAATGATTTGCTCACCTTGAAAATTGCCGCCGATAAAGAGGCTTTTTCATTTCCAAATGCCGTCATGGTGCCCGTTTTTCTCAGTTATGACGCTATTTTTGCCGGAGAACTCGGAAGGAACATTTCCGTGGCGAAGAAACAGTATCTCGAAGGAGCCGAGCAGATTCTCCGGTGGGCACTTTCGCTGCACGGGAAAAGCTTCGCCCAAGCGCCAATTTTACCCGTTTTGCGATGGCGAGAAAGAGGCGCACGGCTTTCGGAATGGGATAAACAAATCAAAACCTATTATTCCAACGGAACGGCGGCTGTTTTAGGTGGAACAGGATTTGTCGGGAACCATTTTCTAAATTCTCTCATAAAGAAAACCGGAAAAGAAATCAAGGAGATCAAAGTACTGAGTCGCAATCCGGAAAGCGAAAGCGCGCTTTGGCTGTGGAAGCGTTTGTCCGGGAACGAAAAAGTTTCTCTGCATCGGGGAAATCATTTAAACATTGAAGACATTCAACAGGTTATTTCCGGAGCGAAAGTGATTATCGATTCTTCGGCTTTAGCCTGGCAGCATCCGGGAGGCGGAAGAAAGTTGACCGAGGGAGAGCTTTTGGTGGAAGAGCTTGAGCAAAACGGCATCAGCGCCGGTTTGATCGGATTGGCTATGAATACTTCTCAGCGCCTCGTATGGATCTCTACGAATGCCACTGAAAACATGCTTTTGCGTCTGAATGAAGCGGATAAAGCTATTCTTCTGGATGAAATAGACGGGCGCGCCCGGCGATTGTTGGAATATACAAAAGAAAATCTTTCCAATAAAAATCGCTATGATAAAGGTTTCCTTGAGAAAGATCTAACCGATCATCCTCCGGCGCGATTTCCATTGCCGGAAAAACCGGACCAATTATTCAATTATGCGGAAAAATTCAGTTACAATTATTCAAAATTCGTGGGTCAGCGGCTTCTCGAGCTTATTCACGAGGAATCAGGAAAGGATATCCGCGTGCTTATGGTTTCGGACGTGTATGGATCGGGACAATCGATCGACGCGTCCTTATTAAAAGAAAAGGGCGGTCTAAGGAGGCTTCAGGTTTTCCTTGCGGCTTATTCGGCCGTTCAGAGGAAAGATGTTTCTTGGATTCCAAACCATGGTTTCAAAATCAGCGAAAGCGGAAATATTCTTCAAAATATTTGGAAAGATTATGTTTCTCCGACTTATGTAAGCGATGTTGTTAGAATGATGCTGCGCGCCTCAATCATGGGCAAGCCGGGCAAAGTTGTGTTTAAGGTCAGCGCGCCTGCCTTATCCAACCGGGAATTGGCCGAAAAAACTTTGGAATGGGTAAAAAAAGCTTCAGAAAGACCTAAAACAAACGTTTCAATCATTGAGGAAGAAGGGTCTGAGCGTTTTCGGAAACCGGAAGGTCAGGATGAAGATTTAAAATATCTGGGAATAAAATTAACGTCTTTAGATAAAGGTCTTCAGCGATGGTTCGAATCAGAAACTTCTCAAAAATCTCTCGGTGCCCGTCTTCGCGGCGTCAAGGAGACAAGCGATTCATTTGTCCGGCCCATTCAAACAGCCCATGATTTATCTGCTTCCGATAGAGAAGCGGTCGAAGTTTTTGTCGCCGCCCTTTACGGCTCGAGGTTGACAGAATTTAAAGCAGGAAAGAAATTTGCAATCGCATGGATGATAGGGCTCTTAATCTTTATCCCTTCTGTCTCGGGCGACGGTTCCGTTCAGGTGTTTCTTGCCGATCAAAGAAACAGGCCATTTTTAACGCTGACTCATGACCAGATAGGGCAAAAGAACGTGGTTCTTGCCAGGCAAGTTCGAGAAAATCAGACGCTTATTCAAGGCGCTCTCACAACCTTTGATCTTGAAGACCAATCTTTTGTTCGTGGGCTTATGGGTCCTGAAGGTTTGAATCAAACCGGGGAAGCGGTTAAAATTTCTTATTCTCTCGATATTTTTCCAAAAGATATGGAGCCGTCTTTAAGACGGCTTGAAATGGAACTTTTTGTTAAACGTTATCTGGCTATTCAAAGAACGGTTTCTGGCAGAAATGTCAGCTTTGGTTTTCATGGTGGTAATGAGAGTCTAAAGTCTGAATTGGACCGTGTACTCGCTAAAAATCCTGAGTATCAAAAAATAGAATATTTCTTTAAAGCTCCCGAGAACGCGGCCATGTTCGATTTGCCAGGCGCTGACGTTTCGGGATACACGCGGAGCCAAATCGCCATTTCTATTGCCCCTATTGATATCAAAAAGGGTCTTGGAGACCCTTATCTGAGTTCACTTTTGGCCATTAAAATCGGCCGCAGTTATTTGGTTGATGGCAAGATAGATCTTTCAAGAGCCAGCGTGAAGAATGCCGAAGATGACATTCTTTCAGGTATGACGTTTCTTCTCACTCAAAAGGGCGTACGTGCGTATCGTGCTGATATCCATAGTCTTCTAACCCATGCGCCAGGCAGTCAATCTCTCAGAGAACTGCTTGCATTGACGGTCATAAGGCCCCTGCCGGTCAATATTGGGGCCAGACTGGCTATTGCAGAAATCATGCGTCTAATGATCCGGCAATCGGCATAACTTTCTCCGCGCCTGTCTCAAACGAAATCACTCTTGACAATAGCTTGATTTACGCTAAGATTTTGACTACGCGTCATTCTGAGTCCGCCGGAGGCGGGCCTCCTCAGGATGACAAGGGGACACATGAAAAAAGCCTTGATAACGGGAATCACCGGCCAGGACGGTTCGTATCTGGCTGAGTTTCTTTTACAGAAAAATTATGAGGTTTACGGCATTGTCCGGCGCTCGAGTTCCATTAACACGGCGCGCATCGACGGTATTTATGAAGAACCGCAGGCGCTTCACCGGCGGCTGAAATTGGTGTATGGCGATCTCAATGATGCCAGTTCCATCAACCGCATTATCCGGACTGTAAAACCCGATGAAATTTACAACCTCGCGGCCCAAAGCCATGTGAAAGTGAGTTTTGAAATCCCCGAATACACCGCCGAGGTGACGGGGGTTGGAGTTTTAAGGATTCTCGAGGCCATCCGGGAAACGGGCGTCAAAACAAAATTTTACCAGGCATCCTCGAGCGAGCTCTACGGCCGATCCGAAGTGGTGCCTCAAAATGAAAAAACGCCTTTCAGGCCTGTGAGTCCCTATGGGGCCGCGAAGCTTTTCGCTTACTGGACGACGGTCAATTACCGGGAAAGCTACGGACTTTTCGCCTGTAACGGTATCCTCTTCAATCACGAGTCCCCGCGCCGCGGCGAGACTTTTGTGACACGCAAGATCACCAGGGCGTTGGCCCGGATTAAACTTGGCCTGCAGGATAAATTGTATCTGGGCAATTTGGATGCCAAGAGAGACTGGGGCTACGCGAAGGATTATGTCGAAGCCATGTGGCTCATGCTCCAACAAAAAAAGGCCGATGATTTTGTGATCGCGACCGGCGAAACGCACACCGTGAGGGAATTTCTCATCGAGGCCTTTGGTTATGCGGGGATCGACTATAAAAAGTACGTATGCATCGATAAGCGTTATTTCCGGCCTTTGGAAGTGAACATTCTCTGCGGGGATTATAAAAAGGCGAAGAAAAAACTTGGCTGGAAACCCAAGACCAGCTTCAAGGCACTCGTGCGTCTCATGGTGGACGCCGATATCCGGGCGCTTCAAAGAGGGCACGCATGAGTTTTTGGAAGAATAAAAAAGTTCTCATAACAGGCGGCGCGGGTTTTATCGGTTCGTATCTCACCGGGCTTTTGGTGGAGGCCGGCGCCAAAGTCACCGTTGCGGATAATCTCAAGCGCGGCACAAAATCACGCATCAAAAATATCTTAAACGACATCAGCCTGAAAACCGTGGACCTTTGCGACGCAGAAAACTGCCTCAATGTTTGCAGGGGCCAAGAGGTTGTGCTCAATCTTGCGGCAAAGGTCACCGGCATCGAATACAACCGTTTCAACATGGCGGACATGTTTGAGTCCAACATGAAGCTTCAGATGAATGTGCTTCACGCCGCCTGGCTGCGCAAGGCCAAACGATTTTTGCAAGTCAGCACGGCCTGTATTTATCCGCACGATGCGAAAGTTCCCACGCCCGAGTCGGAAGGCGAAAGGATCTCACCCGAGCCGACCAACGAAGGGTATGGGTTTGCGAAGCTGATGGGGGAGAAACTTGCCCAGTATTACGCCCGAGAGAAAAAAATGCACGTGGTGATTGGCCGTCCGTTTAATGCCTACGGCCCAAAAGACCATTTTGATGAGACGACGTCTCACGTGATCCCGGCGATCATGAAACGGATACTCGACGGGGATGACCCGGTTACGATTTGGGGGACGGGCAACCAGTCGAGAGTTTTTGTACACGCCAAGGATGTCGCGTGGGGTATGATGCTGATCGCAGAAAAAGCGCCTGTTGCGCAGCCGATCAATATAGGGCATGATAAAGAAGTCACGATCAAAGAACTCTTTCAGGTTATTTGTCAGGTCGTCGGAAAATATCCAAAACCGTTTTATGATACTTCAAAACCGGACGGCTATCCGCGCCGCGCGGCGGACACGACACTCCTCAAAAAATATACGGGATTTACGCCGTCTATTTCTTTGAAGGAAGGCGTCAAGGAAATGTATGAGTCTGTTGTTTGAAGAGCGGTCTTGGGGTTCTTATCGGGTTATCCATGAGGAAAAGGACGTTCATGTCAAACGCATTGAGGTGAAGCCCCATCTGCGGTTCAGCCTGCAGAAACATTTGAGGCGTGCGGAAAAATGGGTCGTGATCGCGGGCGCCGGCATTGCGACCATCGGAAAAAAAGAAATCGTGGTGAAAAAAGGCTCTTTTGCGGACATCCCTTTGGGGGAGATTCATCGCATGCACAACACGGGAGACACGCCGCTTGTTTTTATCGAGGTCCAATTTGGGGAATATCTGGGAGAAGATGATATCATCCGGTTTGAAGACGATTTTGGGAGAAAATGAATAGAAAGTCAGCTCTTTTTATTTTTTTAATCGCGGCCGTTTTTTTAGTCAACGGCTGCGCGAGGGTTCCCAGACGTCCGTCACATCGGGCGATGATTTCCCAGGGAGTGGTTCCGCCGACGGGAATATATATCACTGTTGAGCGGGGACAGACGCTTTACCGGATCGCCAAGAAGTACAGCATCGATGTCAATGAGCTGATGCGGGTGAATGGGATTTTCAATCCGAGTCAGCTCGTGGTCGGTCAGCGGGTTTTTATTCCGACGGCACCCGCCGGGGCGCCAGGGATGGCCGGTTTCGAGCCTGGCAAAGTGGCGCTCATCGGGAGTCTTGTGGGCTCAAGGCATCCTTTGTCCGACTGGCGGACGATCACGGTGCATCACAGCGGCACGACGCAAGGAAGCGCCAAGCTCTTCGACCGAGACCATCACCGCCGCCACATGGGAGGGCTTTTTTATCACTTTGTGATCGGCAACGGCACCAACACCGGCGATGGCGAAGTGGAAGTCGGCTGGCGCTGGCAAAGCCAGGTGAAGGCCAACCGGCCTTATGATGTCCAGATCTGCCTTGTCGGCAATTTCGACGAACAGCAGGTTTCCGAAGCGCAGTTCAATTCTTTGGTCATTCTCATCAACACGCTGCGCGCCGAATACAGCATTCCGATCCAAAATATCCGCCAGCACCGTGACATCAAAGGCAAACACACGGATTGTCCCGGGAAAAATTTTCCGTTTCACCGGCTGATATCAACTTTATCCTCATCACGCGTTTAGTTTTTCTAGTTCACGAAAGGAGACAGGAAACCAATGACAGACCTATTACCTGAAAAGTGGATGAAAGGTGTGGCGGTCACGACAACCGTACTCGCGGTGCTCACGGCGATCGCGGCTTCGCGCGGCGCGGCGTTCGGCGCGAAGATACAGCTTTTGACCGCGCTCGAAGGCAGTCAGTGGAGCTACTATCAGGCCAAGAGCATTAAACATCACTTGATGGAAACGCAGCAAGATGCTTTTAAGGGAGCGGCACTGGGCACGGTTACGCCGGAACAAAAGGCTTTTTATGAGAGCAAACTCGTTTTTCTGAAGGATGAGATCGCGCGTTACGACAAAGAAAAAAATGAGATCAAAGCCCAGGCCGAAAATACCGGCAAACAAAACGTGCTCTTCGGAAGGAAGGCCAATCAGATTTCCTTGTCGGTAGTCATTTTCCAGATAGCGATCATGCTCTCGTCGGTGAGCGCGCTCATCAAACGCAAGGAGATGTGGATCTCCGGCATCCTCTTTGGCTGTGTCGCCATCGTGTTCTTGGCAAACGGGTTGCTACTGTTTTTCTAAGCGGTTATTTTAAATCTGCCGGGAAATAATTCGTGAAAAAGCGATCCTGCCCCTGGCCGAACAACGACCCCCTTATGCAAATCTACCACGACACTGAATGGGGCATGCCGCTGCGTGATGATAGAAAGCTTTTTGAATTTCTCATTCTGGAAACCATGCAGGCGGGTTTGAGCTGGCGTTGTGTCCTGTACAAGCGGGAAAATTTCCGGAAGGCGTTCCATGGTTTTGATCCCGTGAAAGTGGCGCGCTACGGTGCGGCGGATATCAAGCGGCTCCTGGATGACGTGGGCATTATTCGCAACCGGTTGAAGATCGAAGCGGCCGTGTCCAACGCGCGTGCGTTTCTCGCAATCAGCAAAAAGCACGGGTCGTTTGCTGCGTATCTCTGGAAATTTATAAAAGGCAAGCCCATTGTCCGCCGACGCAAGTCACTCAAGGAACTGCCGGCGACGTCACGTGAATCGGATGTCATAAGCCGGGCGATGAAGCGGGACGGTTTTAAATTTGTAGGCTCAACCGTGATCTACGCCCATATGCAGGCAACGGGAATGGTCAACGACCACCTTGTTTCATGTTTCCGACACGGGGAGTGCCGCTAACCCACCCGCCATCCGTGTGCTTATATAGCTTGTATAGTTCTCCGAATAGAGGACAATAGGGTCCAACCAAGGAGAACATCATGAAAGCCCAGACCCTGTATAGAGGCGAACCCAAAAAGGCCAAGCTCACCAAAATGGAAAAGGCCTATAACTATGTTGCAAAGATGAAACACCGCGCGGAAATCAAAAAAAAGGAAGCGGTGGTTTAACGACGAATAAACCGCATACTACTCCCACCATATCCTTTCCGATCAGCCGGCTCCCGGTCGTTAGCTCTAAAATTTTTTAACTGCCCTTTAAAATTTTTCGATGTTAAAATAACCATGGTTTCATAATCATATTCTTTAATTTATTGACCCTGAGGATAAAGCATGTTGAGCCATCGAGTGTGTAAGTTATTTCTATTGGCCGTTTTCATTCTCTCATTTCCGGCAGTGGTATTGGCCGATACCGTGCAGGGCCGGGTGGCCGCCATCAGTTCTAGCGCGCTGGATCTCATCGTTTATGACACTCAAGGCAGGCCTTATCCCAATAGACTTCATTTAAAAGTCGATAGTCATACACGCGCGAACGGTGTTCCGTCCGTCGCCGCTTTCCGGAAACAGGATCCGGTGAGCGCCAATGTGCGCCAGGAAAAAGCGGGTGTGTGGCACGCGGATTCTATCAGTCTTCTGCAGGGGGCGGCAACCGTTCAGCCGGCCTCGGTGTCGTCTTCTTTAATGGACGCGCTTAAGAGCCCTACCGGTCAAAAGGTAATCCGTGGAGGCCTGACGGGTGCGATTACCGGCGCGGTCGCTTCGGGGGCCTCCGGCGGCAAGGCCGGCAAGGGCGCTCTGATCGGCGCCGGCGTCGGCGCGGTCGGAGGATTTCTCGAAGGCCTTTTTAGCCAGCGTTCCCAGTCTCAAAATTCTTCCACGACGGTTACCAACCAAGAAGACGCAAGACGGTGATTGATTACGCCTAGTGAAACATTGTCCTCATTGCGGTGAGCGCCTCGTCGACACGGCCGTGCGCTGCCGCTCCTGCCGTTTGCCGGTTTCGATCGCTGAAGATGAAATAAAAACATTCACCGACACCGCTTCCAAGAAAGTCAGAGGCTGGATGGGACTGGCTTTTCCGAAAGAAAAACAGAAATGTCCCTGGAACGTGTGGGAGATCCTGCTTCTTTGGGGGCTTGTGTTTGCGGGATACTGGGGCCTTGAAAATCTGGAATGGACCCTTCGGATCGTTCACGCCCTTCAGGAAAATTTCTTCATTTTTACCAAAGAGCCGCTTCTTAAGCAGTATGTCTATGTCATCGTCGACACGTTTTTCTTGAAGCTTGGCGCGTGCCTGGCCATCGCCTTTCTCGTCTTATTCAGAAAAACGGATTTTGGGCTTCTTTGGAGCGGAGCCGAAGGCGGCAGAAAGACACGCCTTTTGACTTTTTTCTTTTTTTTATTTTCGCTGGTTATCTCTTTGTCAGAAAGTTTCGACCCTTTATCGCAGAACCTTCCGACAAACCTTTTTTTCAAAGAATCGGCGTGGATAGGCAATTCGCTCATGATATTTTCGATCGTGATTGTCGCACCCGTCACAGAGGAAATCTTTTTTCGGGGTTTTATGTATCCGGGTTTCCGGAAGACATGGGGGGCTTTACCCGCGGTATTTCTGACAAGTTTTTTATTCGCGGTCGTGCACTGGCCCCAGCTTCAGGGAAGCATCGGGTCGTTTCTTGTTATTTTGGCGGGGGGATTTCTCCTCACCTCCGCCAGGGCCGTATCGGGATCGACGCGGTATTCGGCCTGGCTTCATATGATTTATAACGGCACGATCGTCGGGGCCGGGATCATCCGGTATCTGATCAATGGTTATTGATAAAAAGATTTTTTCGGTTTATCTTTTATTTTTGAACTTATTTTTCGGATCCGTTTTCGCGGAAGAAAACGTTTCATATCCTCAAGCCATCCTTTCCGGAGACGGCGCGCTTTTCGCCAAGGATTACGGAAAAGCCAAAGACGACTATGAACTCGCCGCGCAAAAAAAACCGGGCGAAGCGCTGCCGCATATCAAGCTTGGAAATCTTTATTATGAACAGTTTCATTTTATGGCAGCGCTCGCGGAGTTTGAAAAAGCTTTCACGCTTCACGCCGATTCTTTCTCAAAAAAATTTTTAAGCGGCGCGATCCAAAAGATCAAACAAAACCAGACGCTTCTGGGTCAGATCGAGGCCATTACAACTCAGGGCTCCGGCAACACGGTGCTTTTGGTCCCGCTTCACGCGCAGGCCGTGCTCAAGCTCCAGGAGGGCGGGGCCTACATGATGCTTTTGTCGCCCCACATGGAGTATCTTCTTTCAGTCGATCCGAACAACACTTCGATCTTGAAGGCGCTGGCCGAAGGGCATTATCTGGCGCAGAACCTGCCGAAAGCCGCGAAGTATTATGAGCGTTTGGCGCGGTTTCTTCCGCATGATGCGGCGCTTGAGAGGCGCACAGCCGACACCTTTGCGGCGATCGGAGACCTGGGCAGGGCCAGTTTGTATTATCGGAAGGCTCTTCGTGAAACACTAAGAGCTTCGGCGCATGATCGCGCCAGACGCAAGGCGGCCCAGCGTTCTATCCGGGAGATCAAAGAACTGATCCATTCGCTTCCCAAGTCCGAGGCTTATATTTGGGAGTGGATTCAAAACGAAGAATATGAAAAAGCCGCCTCCGAGCTTAAACGTTATCTTTCGAAAAATCCGGCCGATATCTGGGCCATGACCACGATGGGCGCGCTCTTTGAGGAAATGGATGAAAACGCTCAGGCCGAGAGGATTTACAAGAAAGCGATGAAAATAAACCCTGACCATCCGCTCCCGTATTTTTACTGGGGGCGTTACCTGCTTTTAAAAAAGAAAGAATTTTGGGAGGCGCTTCAAGCGTTCGAAAAATACCGGACCAAACTCAAGGAGAACGCGGCTCTCGTGGACGATCCGGAAAGAAAAAAGCGCGTGACCGAGCATGCCGCCCAAGCGGCACGTTATGTCGCTTCTATTTATATGGAAACCTTGAATAAGCCGCAGTTCGCCGTGCAAGCGCTTGAGGAAGCCGTAAAAGAAAGTCCGAAGGACGCGGAGATTTATTATGACTTGGGCGTAGCCTATGTCCGGGTCAAGAAAAGAATCTCGGCGATTCAAACCTTTCGCAAAGTGATTGAGTTGAAGCCTGATTCAAAGCTCGCAAAAGATGCGGAGATCGCCATCAACCAAACGCGTTCCATGACGGATGAGATCTGATGGCCAAAGTCCTGCTTCAGCTCAATGAGATCCGAAAGAGTTACGGCGCGCGGGTGATTCTGGACGACGCAACCGTTTCATTTTCTGAAAATCAAAAAATTGGGGTGATCGGCCGGAACGGCGCCGGTAAGTCCACGCTTTGCAAGATCATCACAGGTCATGAAGAGGCCGACGGCGGTACCCTCACGAAAAGTCCGGAACTCAGGCTCAGCTATCTTGAACAACACGAGCCTTATTCACTGGATGAAACGGTTATCGCATTTCTCATGCGTTATACGGGCCAGGAAGAATGGCGGTGCGGCAAGGTGGCCGGACGCTTTCAGCTGAAAAATGAAATCTTGGAGGCGAAGATCGGGAGTCTCTCCGGCGGTTATCGCACGCGGGTGAAGCTCGCATCGATGCTTTTGGCGGAGCCCAATTTTCTGCTTCTCGACGAACCGACCAATTATCTCGACCTCAAGACGCTCATTCTTCTCGAAGAATTTTTTCAGGGTTATAACGGCGGCTTTTTGATTGTTTCCCACGATAGGGAGTTTTTAAAAAAAACCTGCAGGTATACGCTCGAAGTGGAAAATGGAAGCTGTCTTCTTTATCCGGGCACGGTGGAGGATTACCTGATTTTCAAGGAAGAGCAGAAGGAGCAGGCGGTCAACTACAACAAAAACATCGAGGCTAAGCAAAAACAGCTTCAGCGTTTCGTCGACCGCTTTCGCGCCAAGGCCTCGAAGGCCAGCCAGGCTCGGTCCAAGATGCGTCAGATCGAGAAACTCAAAAAAATCGATGTGGACCATCCACTCTCGAACGTGCATATCCG
>Ga0209515_10008506_pt1 | contig 11956 bp, 15 predicted proteins | sample Subgroupgradi54m_FD_187454 | JGI IMG/M metagenome (GOLD analysis project Ga0209515, IMG submission 187454) | Subsurface groundwater microbial communities from S. Glens Falls, New York, USA - GMW60B uncontaminated upgradient, 5.4 m (SPAdes)... ... | reverse complement strand
TTTTATAAGAGAATTTAAAAAATCTGCCTTCTTTTTTGTTGACTCACATAGAGTAAATTTCCACTCGGATTTCATTATTGCAAGTGGTATTGCAGGAAAGCCACCTCCAGAACCAATATCAAATACCGTTGGGGCAAAGGGCCCTTTGCCCCAACGCAAATTTTCAATTTCTGGCAAAAATAAAATGGAGTCCAAAAAATGCTTTTCAATTATTGGGTTATTTTCTTCAGAAATGCTTTCAATCAGGCTTCTGCTTATAAGATTTATCTTTTTATTCCAATCCAGTAATATTTCGTAATATTTTATAAAAAGTTCTGATTGATTATTATTGATTTCAATGCCAAAATGTTTGGATACAGATTTAAAATCATTAAAGTCTTTAATTTGAAATGAAAGAGCTTTTTCCATGGCTTCTGATGAAAATATTACCTCAGTTTTGTTAGAAAGTAGAACTTTTAACCCAAGTTCTGATTTTGCTAAGAATGCAAATCTAACAAAAGAACACTATGACAAGCTTGTATTAAAAGCAAATACTGATTTTGAAGGTTTTTGGACTGAGCTTGCTGATAAAAACATACATTGGTTTAAGAAATGGGAGAAGGTTTTACAGTGGAGTGAACCATTTAGTAAGTGGTTTATAGGTGGAAAAACAAATGTTTCTTTTAATTGTCTTGATAGGCATATTGAAAGCAAAGGAAACAAAAATGCACTTATTTGGATAGGAGAAGATGGCAAGAAGAAAAGTATTACTTACAAGGAATTACTTGACGAAGTTAAAAGATTCAGCAATGTGCTTTTAGAGCTTGGAGTAAAAGAACTTGATCGTGTAGTCATTTATATGCCGCTGATTCCAGAAGCGGTTGTGGCTATGCTTGCATGTACAAGAATAGGTGCTGTTCATAGCATTGTTTTTGGTGGTTTTAGCCAAGAAGCAATTGCTGATAGAGTAAATGATGCAAAAGCAAAACTGATTATAACCAGTGATGGAGGTTATCGTCGTGGAGAAATAATTCCTTTAAAAAGCAATGTAGATGAAGCCTTAAAAAAGTGTCCTACCGTTAAGAACGTAATAGTTGTAAAACGTGTAGGGGCTTGTCGAGACAAGCCCTTGAATTTCAATGTGCCCTTTCAAGAAGGCAGAGATTTTTGGTACCATGAGTTAATTTCAAAAGCATCAAGTGAAAATGATGCAAAAGAGCTTGACTCTGAGTATCCATTATTTATTCTCTATACCTCAGGCACTACAGGAAAACCAAAAGGTATTTTGCATACTACAGCTGGTTATTTACTTTGGGCAACTTTAACTACAAAATGGATTTTTGATATTAAAGACAATGATACTTACTGGTGTACAGCTGATATTGGCTGGATTACAGGACATAGTTATGTCGTTTATGGTCCTTTAAGCTGTGGAGCTACAATTGTTTTATATGAAGGCGCCCCGAACCATCCTGATTGGGGAAGGTTTTGGAAAATAATAGAAGAAAATAAAATTTCAATTTTTTATACTGCTCCAACTGCTATTCGTGCATTTATGAAAGCAGGAGATGAATGGGTTAAAAAGTATAATCTTTCAAGTTTAAGACTCCTTGGTTCTGTTGGAGAGCCAATCAATCCTGAAGCATGGATTTGGTACCACAAAAATATTGGCAAAGAAAAATGTCCCATAGTTGATACTTGGTGGCAGACTGAAACAGGAGGAATATTGATTTCACCACTTCCGGGTGTCACTACTACAAAGCCAGGTTCAGCTACATTCCCTCTTCCTGGGATTTTTGCTGATGTTGTTGATCAAGATGGAAATTCTTTAAAAGCTGATCAGGGAGGATATTTAGTTATTAAAAAACCTTGGCCTTCAATGGTGAGAACTATTTATGGGGATGATGAACGATATAAAAAAACGTATTGGAGTCGTGTTAAAGGAATGTATTTTACTGGTGACGGTGCACGCAAAGATAAAGATGGATATTTTTGGGTTTTAGGAAGAGTTGATGATGTAATAAAAGTTTCAGGGCATCTTTTAAGCACTATGGAAGTAGAGTCATCTCTTGTTAGTCATCCTGCTGTTGCTGAAGCAGCAGTGGTTGGCTATCCACATGACATAAAAGGGAATGGGATCTGTGCTTTCGTTGTATTGCGTAAGGGTGCACCCGCGGTGCACCATGATAATGTTAGCGATCTAGCTAATGAACTAAAACAACATGTCTCAAAAGAAATTGGTCCTATTGCCAAACCCGATAAAATTCACTTTACAGAGACTCTTCCAAAAACCAGATCTGGAAAAATTATGAGAAGACTTTTACGTGACATTGCCAGCGGCAAACAGACCACTGGTGATACCACAACTCTTGAAGATGCAGGAGTGCTTGAAAAATTACGTATGGAAGAAGAGTAAAAAATTATATTTGATACTCGCTTGTAGATTTTTGAGCATCTGTAGCTTTTGATCTTAATGCTTGACTTAAAATAAGAAAAGTTAAACCAATTCCTCCCAAAGTTGCTGCTGGTAAAAATCTTCTATATTCTCTAGCTCTCATTCTTTCCTGGTAGGCTTTTTCATTAAGATCTATAGTGTCTTGGAGTCGCCCATCACCATCTGCTTTTGTTGTACTTGCTGCAGTTCCTAAACCAGCCAGTCCGAGGCCTGCTGCTCTTAAAAAATCTCTCCGGCTTACTGTTTGTGTTGTTATTGAAGTCATTTTTCTCCTTTTAGCTTTTTATATAATTCCCTTAATTCTCTAGTTTTGATCTCTAATTCAATCCTTTTTGTGGATAATCTCTGAGCATCATGTCCTCTTTCTGCTTGAATTTCTCTTTCAGGAACACCGCTTTTTCTAAGGCGTTCAAAAAATTTATTTGACTCTCTTGCATCCTCACTTAGTCCTTGCATTGCTAGTCTTATTATTTCTAGCTGGTCTCTTACTTCTTTCTCGCCAATGAGATTATTTTGTTTACAACAACTTAGTGTTAATGCAGTACCAGCTAATAATGGTCCTATAATCTTAAATGCAATTCTCATATTTGGTAGCAGCCTTTTCTGGCTTCATTTAATTCTTCTGCCTTTTGTAAAATTCTTTGGCATTCTTCATTGTGTACTGTTGATTCAGAACGTAGTTTACCAAGATCATATCCAACCTTACCTGCTACTACAACGTAAGCTAAACCTAGTAAAGTCAGAAGATGTAGATCTCTAGAATTAATTTCTGTGGCTTGATTAGATGATTGCTTTGGTGCACCATATTCGAGATCTACATAAGCTGCTTTTGCAGAGCTAGTTGCTCCTAAAGTACCTAATCCTAGTGCTGTTCCAAGTGCTACCCTTTGCACTACATTTTTTATTGCAGTCATAATTTCTCCTTATTAATACTTAGTTGTTAAAGTATTATAGCTATTAATACTTTTTAGTTTTTGTATTATTAGAGAAATTTAATATTAGGAACTGTTATGAGGACAAAGCATAAATCTTTATACTTTGTCTTTAGGAGCAGTGCTTGGTTTATTACTATCTTCTACTCCTTCATCAGTATTTTCAGCTTCCAATGCTTCATTCTTATCTCTTAGACTTCGAAGTAATTTTTCCATTAGAACACCTGAAACATATCCAATAGCGAGCTTTCCACTTCCTGAACAATGGTGTTCTGTTGCTGGTTTTTCCTGTTGCTCAACCTGAACTGCAACTGGTTGATCAGGTGGAGGTGGAACATTTTCTTGTGGAAGAACGGCTGCACGTGCTGCTCCTCCTCCAAAAGCTATTGCAGAACCTAAAGCTAGTGCTTGTAGAGCTTTAGCTACTTTGCTAGAACGGTGTTGATGTAATCCAGATGATGGTGAAGTTATAGAACTTGTTTGAATAGACATAAGAGCCTCCTTTTTTTATTTAAATTTTTTAAACATATAACCTGAGTGCATTTAAAAGTGCAGTTAGAAAATTCTCTGTTTTACTTTGAGTTTTTTCTGTTCTTAACGGAGTTGAACTTTGAGCTTCTCTTGTTTGAGAAGCTTGTGGATTTTGTCCACTAAGAGCATGTGTAGGTAAGGGTATACTAGTAATAACAGGTCTAACAGAACTAGCCATAATTGCCTCCATTTCTTCAAATTTCTAATTTATTTAAGCTGAGATATATAATAGCAAAATACTGTTTAATGGCCTACAATAAAGCTAAATACATTTACAAAAACTTTACAAAAGTCAAATTACTTTTTTCTCAGACAAACAATTCTATCTATTTGCAATCCTTGATTTGTACTTAGAAAAGATGAGTTGTAGCGTTTTGTAGGTGGAATGTCATCGTTAATTATTAGATCTACTTCAAAGCCGGCTTTTTTTGCTTCTGTAGTAATTACGTTGCTTGTTCTTATGATTATTTTTTCTTCGCCGGATTTTTTATTTACATCTCCAACAATTACAAAAGCTCTTTTACCTGGTTTTAGAACTCTATGTGCTTCTTTTAAAAACTCAAACATTGCAAAAGAATATTTTTCATAACTTGCTGTTTGTGTAGTTTGTTTTCTTACATCTTTAAAGTCAAATCCTAAAAGCCATTCACGAAGCCAGTTATCCCATGCATAGCTTTGTGCTGTGAAATAAGGAGGGGAAGTAATTATCAAATCAAATTTTTCTTCCCAGCTTTTTGGTAGTTCTTGTGCTTTTCCCAGATAAGCTTTTCCGCTTACTCTTGCAATACCGGCGCTTTGTAAATAATACGATTTTTCAATCATGCATTGCTTGACATTGCGATCGGGTTTTTTAAGATTATGTTCTTTTGCATATTTTTTTGTATAGCTTGGTGCCATTGAAAAAGAATGAGAGCATGGCAGACTTAAGCTTGAAGTTGAAGAACCATGTAATATTCCAACTAATATTCCAAACCAATATTGTGCAAGTTGTGCTTTTTTTGTTTTTGCATAATGAGAAACATTGCCTTCTTCATAATTTATTTTTCCGGGCTCAAACTCTAAGTCTTCAAGAAGCCTTTCCTTAATAACTAGAATTTGAGCTAGTGTTTTTGTTGAAAAGAAAATCTTTACGTTTGGATCTACATCTTTTATATTTGTTTTGGATATACCGAACTTTATTGACTTTAAATAATCTATTGCTTCATCGTGCTTTACCGTATGTACTTTTGCTCCTGTAAGCATATATGCTTCAGGTGTTACATCGACCCCTATTCCGATTCGGTCAAGCAAGCAAGCTTGGTATGGCGCAGTACCTTTTCCGGAATAAGGATCCAATATAAGGTCACCAACCTTTGAAAAATTGTTTATAAAATAATCTGCAAGTGCTGGTGGAAATGAGCCAGATCTTGATGCCATACTGTGCATAGGGTGTCCCCAGTTCCTTGGGTTTTTACGCCAGGAATCCTTTAATAAAAAACTGCTTGTATACAAGCAGCTGGTACCATCAAATACTTCTGATTCAGTAGAATTTGAATCAGCTATTTTTAATAAATCCCCGTTAAGAAAAGAAATACCTTGCTTTTGCTCACGGATTCTTGTTTTGAGCATATTTTAAATTATTTATTTTTCTGAAAATTATTTACTTTTATTCATGTCGTAAAAAAGAAAATCCTAGTTCCTTTTGAAAGCCGCTTCCTGTGCCGATTATCAATAATCGTTTGTGATAATAGAAAAACTTTTTAAAATTTTAAATTTAAGTTTTGATAATAAATTTGTTCCGCAAGAGTTCCCAGAGAAAAAATTCAAGCAAAAGTAATTGCAAAAAACTTTCAGGTAAAAGACAAATACAAAAACAAATATGTATATTTTGTCAAATAAGATGATAAATAAAACCAATAGACAAAACCTTTTTTGTATTTATAAAGAAAGTAGTAATTGGGGCTTGATTTTTGATTTTTTTTAATACAATTATCTTTGGTTTGAATAATAAAACCTATAAATAACAGGTTAATTTTAAGGAACTATTTAGATAAAATGTTTTTTTCTGACGAAGAAAATTCAGCAAGTAAAAATTTTATTATCACAGCGGTTTTTTGGCTTGTAATTGGAATGACTCTTGGTTTAACAGGAGCAATTGAGTTTACTGCACCTGACATTAGTTCAGGAATTCCACAGCTGACTTTTTCAAGAATTAGGCCTGCTCATGTAAACACTGTTGCTTTTGGATGGCTGTCAATGGCAAACATAGGAATAGTTCTTTACGTTGTTCCAACCCTTACAAAATCAAAACTTTTTAGTAATAAGATTGCTAACTTTGTTTGTCTAGTTTGGAATATTGTAATTCTTGCTGGTGGACTTTGTCTTGTTAACGGATATTCTGAAGGCCGAGAATATGCTGAATATCCAGTTCCTATAGATGTAATGGTTTTAATTGGTTTACTGTCACTTTCATTTGTTGTTTATATGACAGCAATTACAAGAACAGTCAAGAAACTATATGTCAGTCTTTGGTATATGCTTGGCGCATTTTTCTGGATGCCTCTTGTTTACTTTATTGGAAACAGAACATTTGTTAGATTAGACGGATTAAATGATGGTATTGTAAATTGGTTTTATGGACATAATATTTTAGGAATGTGGTTTACAACTCTTGGAGTTGGCATTGCTTATTACATGATTCCAAAACTTACTGGAAGACCATTGTGGAGTCACAGTCTTTCAATGTTAGGATTCTGGACCATAGCATTTTTCTATGCACCAACAGGAACTCACCATATTTTGCAATCACCTGTTCCTGAATGGCTGAAAGCTCTTGCTGTTGTATTCAGTGTTGCTCTTGTAATTCCTGTAATCACTGTTCTAACAAATTTCTTTATGACAATGAAAGGGAACTGGTGGCAATTAGCAAATAATTTACCTCTTAGATTTGTTCTTACCGGAGCACTCTTTTATTTCATTACTTGTATTCAAGGTCCTTTTCAGGCAACAAGATCAATTAACTGGTACCTTCACTTTACACAGTGGGTTGTAGGACATGCTCACGTAGCATTGCTTGGTACATTTACATTTTTTGATTTTGGAGCAATCTATTATATACTTCCAAGAATTTTAAAGAGACAAATTTATAGTTTTGGTCTTGCCCGTGCACATTATTGGTTTACATTTATTGGTTTTCTTATTTTCTTTGCATCAATGACTATTGGTGGGCTTGTTCAGTCTGCAGGATGGCATGCAGGTATACCAGTAAATATTTGGGGAATTGAAATGGTCCCTTATTGGATCTTACGTGCTATTGGTGGTTTTCTAATGTGGTTTGGAAATGTTTTATTTCTTTTAAATGTGATTCAAACAGTTAGAGGTGTTAAACCTCTTGATTCACCTGAGGAAGAACCAGCAATGGCACCTGCAAAAGGCTAGGATGGGAGATAGAAAATAAAATGAATAAAAACTATATACTCCCAGCTACAGTACTCTTGCTTTCATTCAGCATGATTATTTTTTCAACAGTTCTTTTACCAAACATGATTTTTAAACCAGCACCATCTGAGTTTGCTGTGAAATATAATCCTACTGAAGCAAAAGGAAGAAACATATATAGAAGAGAAGGATGTGTTTATTGTCACAGTCAGTTTGTAAGACCTCAGGATAGAGATTTTGGGCCGCTTGTTATGGCAGGAGATTATGTATACGATACTCCAAACTTGCTTGGCACAATAAGAACAGGTCCTGATTTATCCAATGAAGGCGGAAAACATCCTGATGCCTGGCACAAAGCACACTTTAAAAATCCAAGAACAACAACACCGGGTTCAGTTATGCCTCCCTTTAGTTATTTAAAAGATGATGAAGTAGAAGCTCTTGTTGCATATGTTCAGTCCTTGGGCAAAAAGAGAATTGTAAAATATCAACGCATTTATCACCCTGATGAAATGGAAAAAGTTTTAGATAAAAGAAAAGTAAATGTAGACAGTTCAGCAGCAGCTAATGCAGGTCGTGGGATCTTCCAGCAAAACTGTGCTACCTGCCACGGTACACATGGGCTTGGAAATGGACCAAATGCAATTGCAATTTCTAAAAAACCTGCAAACTTTTCAAGACCGTTCTTTAAAGATTATGATGATGTAACCTGGTTCTGGAGAATTACCGAAGGTGTTCCTGGAACAAGAATGCCTCAGTGGGGAAAATTACTTACAGAAGAACAAAGATGGTATCTTGTTGCATTCTTAAAAACTTTGCCTAGAGAAACAGAAGTTTATCCAAAAGGATATGAATCACTTGATCCTGAAAAATGGGTTGAACAAAATATGATTTCAGCAGCAGAGCTAAATTCAGCAAAACCTGCAATGATAATTGAAACAAAAGGTCCGCCACCTGGCGCTGGAGGAGGACATTAAAATGAATGTAACAGCACAAGAAGTAATTCATGATCTAATAGCTCAACCAGGGCTTGGAATGTTTGCATGGTTGTGTTTTGTTTATTTTGTAGCTGCACTTGTTATTTTTGTGTGGGCTATTAAAGCTGGACAAATGAACGATCTTGAACAAAGTAAATTTGATATGTTAGAAGACAATCCTAAAAAGGAGGTTCATAACAATGGCTGATACTAATGGACAAAGACATGAATATGAACCATTGTGCCAGGTTCCAAAGGTTACTAAGCCTGAAGAATACCGTATGGGAGAACATAAACCTCCAACATTTCTAATTGTTCTTTTCTTTTTGGTTTTTGTATGGGCTTTAATCTCATGGATTCCATTTTTTGGATATTAGGTGAAATAAATGAAGAAAAATAAGCAAGCAGCAGAAATACTCAGATCAATAACATTAGTTATGTGTATTATTCTTGTTGGATTGCTGATTAGTGCATGTCAGTCAAGCCTTGAGTTTAAAAAGATTGGCTTACCATCTTCTGATAAACCTCTTATAAACAAAAAAGCTCAGGAAGAAGATTTTGGATATCCTACAAAAGATCCTTCAGTTGAAGACGGAAAGAAATTATTTGCCCAGAACTGTGCAAGCTGTCATGGACTTGGTAGTGAGTCGGGTAAAAACAACATCACTCTTAAATATATAAACAGTGTTCCACCATCTCAATTATTTAAAATTATTTCAAGTGATAAGAAGCATCCTTCTTTTAAAGATACATTGACCCAAATGGAAAGATGGGATGTTGTTATGTATGTTAGATTTGCAATTTTTGGATTGCCGAAAGATTTTGAAGATATAAAAACAAAGTTTGGAAGTAATTGTGCTGTATGTCATGGTACTAGAGGATTTGCAGATGGTAACATTCACTACTTTTTAAATCCTCTTCCTGCAAACTTCAATCAGTTTGACAGACTGTATGAAAAAACCGACGAAAAGATTTTTGATGAGATTTCAAATGGTATTCCCTGGACTGCAATGCCTCCATGGGCAGGTAGGGTTGACAAGGATAAACACTTTGAGTTTGATGAAAAATTTAGATGGGAGCTTGTAAAGTATGTAAGGCAGTTTGGCTATACCACAGAAGCTGATCCTTTAAGAGCTGAAGAATTATTTGAAGAAAAGGAAAAGAAATAAGATGATGGACATGGAAACAACAAGACGAAATGTATTAAAAGGAATGCTTGCAGTTCCAGTATTGGGAACGCTACTTGCTGCATTATCTCCTTTTATGAGGTTTTTAAAGCCTACTGTAAAACCTTTAAATTATATGCAGGGTCCAGATTTACCTACATCATTAAAGCCCGTTGTGTTTGATCTTTCATTATTTCCAAATGCATTTGATGCCCAGTCTTTTAACTTTACTCAGATAAATAAAGAATACACAGCATTAGGCACTCAAAAAAGAGATGTCCCTGGTTATGCTGTAAAACTTCCAAGCGGTGATTTTGCTGTTTACAGTAGAATATGCCCTCACCTTGGATGTGTTTTTAATTATGTTCCAAATCCTGATGATGTTGCAAAGGGCTATAATTTCAGACCTGATGGACCTGTTTTTGCATGTCCTTGTCACCTAAGTGTATTTGATATTCAGCATGAAGGAAAAGTTGTTTCTGGTCCAGCACCTCGTCCACCTCGTAAGTTTGTTTATAAGGTTGAAAACAATCAGTTGGTTATTTCTGATCTTGAATCAGGAGGGGTTGCATGATATTCACGTCATTGCGAGGAGCAGAGCGACGAAGCAATCTTATAAATGTTTTAGAGATTGCCACGCCTCACTTTGTTCGGTTCGCAATGACATTCAAGAGTTAGATTTATGATTGAAAACATAAAACAAATTGGAATAAAGCAATTTAACACCGGAAAAAAATGGGTTGAAGATCATATTAATGGAATTGATATTTTTGATGAACATTATATAGATAAAGCAAAAACGGACCCATGGTATACCCTTGGTTCACTTGTGTGGCTCTTTTGGATGCTGACCATAGTATCTGGTTGTCTTTTAATGGCAATTTATATCCCTTCAATTAATGAAGCTTATGATTCAATAGTAAAAATCCAGTTTCAAATTCCATTTGGAGCAATTATTCGTGGAATTCATAAGTATGGAGCTGATGCAGTTATTATTGCTGCAACAATGAGACTTTATAGAATTTTTATTGCATGTGACTATAAACCAAACAGAGAGTTTAATGTAGCCATTGCTCTTATTACATTGCTTTTTGGAATGTATTCTGGACTGACAGGATATCTTTTGATCTGGAATCAAAGAGCATTCTGGGCTACCAAGGTTTTTGCAACCTTTCCTACTTATGTTGAGCAGTTTTACCTTATGGGTCCTACTCACATTGGTATAAATACTTCACAAATCCTTCTTGGCGGCAGTTCAATTGGTCAGGCAACGATGACTAGATTTTATTCATTTCATACTGCATTTACTTTGCTTGCATTAATTGCTTATGAACTTTATATCTATAAAACCGGACATAAGAGGCTGAATATTTCCTGGAAATTAGCATCTATTCCAATAGCAATGGTAGTAATTACAGCAATAATACTTCCTGCACAAATTGGTCACAGAGCAGATCCAAACGTTACACCTCTACCAATTTTATCTGACTGGTATTTTCTGGCTCTCTATCAATTCTTAAAATATATGGAACCGGTTTGGGCAACAGCACTTACAGTGCTTATTCCGTTAACTGTAATTGTTCTTCCTTTCTTTGATCTTGGTCCTGAAACTAGACTTTTAAAAAGACCAATATTTTTAATGGTAGTAATAATGGGTTTCTTAGAGTTTTTAATTTTCTCAGGATTAATTATTATGAACATTGCAAACATTCACAGAGATCCGCCGATATGGAGAATTGGTACGTGGATTTTAATTGCAATTGGTGTTATCTGGCAGTATATTAATCAAAAAATTGAAAGACCTGAAAAATTCCCGATTGCAATAATGGATTTTATTGCTTATGTAATTTGTCCACTTTTTGTAATGTATTGGGCATTTCCTACCTTATTAAACGGTTGGATAACTTTAAAACAACAGCTTGTTGGTGTTGGGATTTGCATGGTGCCAACAGTAATAGCTTATACTTGGCATCTCATTATAAGGAAAAAACTTATTAAGGTTGGGGAGACAGTAGCGGTATGAGGAATATAAAACCTCTAAGACTATTTGTATTTTTCATATCAGTGATTGCACTGTCAAAATTCTTTGAAGCAGGTAGGTTGATTTCTTCTGAATTAACCTTTTCTCATCTTGGAATATCAATACTTTCACTTTTAATTTTTGTTTCAAGCCTGTTAATGATGGGATACTGGGTTTATGTAGATGAAAAAGAGAAGAAGAATTTGAGAATGAAATTTGGTTTATATGAATGGATGCATGAAAAGTTGTCTTCAAGGAGTGCACAAAAATGAAGAACCTTGTTCAAATAGCCATTGGACTTTTTACTGTTGTAGCATCTCTTGTATTGTTATTCTTAATGGCTACATCTGAGCTTAGCTTTCATGATCTTACTTTTGCGTTTTATTTTGCTGCCTTTTCATCTATAGCAGCAATTGCATTTTTTGCCCTTACAAGAAATGATGATAATGAAGAAACTAACCCTGGAAAGGAGAAGGCCA
>Ga0209515_10008505_pt1 | contig 11960 bp, 6 predicted proteins | sample Subgroupgradi54m_FD_187454 | JGI IMG/M metagenome (GOLD analysis project Ga0209515, IMG submission 187454) | Subsurface groundwater microbial communities from S. Glens Falls, New York, USA - GMW60B uncontaminated upgradient, 5.4 m (SPAdes)... ... | reverse complement strand
CGGTTAACACAATAACCGACATTCCCCGAATACCGATGGTGACATGACTTCCTTTGGGGGCATAGCCTCCCCCTCCAGCCACTTTGGCCAACACAACACTGACATTGGGATTAGCTCTGCGATAAGCATGACGTGGATCCCCTGCCGCCGCTTTGTAGACAGCACGAAATTTAGCGCCATATTGGACAAGGGATTTGACTCCCGTTTTTAAATTAGCCCCATAGTTGATCTCTTCCACGTTCAGGATCGGCATCCCGACAATATCATTCCCCTCTCGATCGTTGTTGGCATATTCAATGTAACGGGCCGTGAGATCTCCATCATCTTTATCAAAATAAACATACTTCCCTATGTTAATAAGATCGGGAGTCACCAAAAGACTCCGGCGTCCTCCTACAAGACCAATGACTCCACGAATACGAACATCTTGTCGCTTCGGATCGTAATCAGCCTCAGTAACCCGCTCGTTGGCTTGGCCCAGATTTTCAACAACGATTTCACGAAGAACGACGATTTCCTGAAGTCGTCTTTCGGAATCAAAAAAGAGTTCCGCTTGCTGGCGCGGGCTATAGGCCCCAGTCCTATTTAACTGAGTCTCGGCCGTTTCGTAGGGATAATGAGGTTGAACCGTTTCGTTGGAAGCATCCACTTGTTGTATCGGATTAATCCCCTGAGCCGCAGGCCGCCAAGTAAACACCTGGTTAGGTGTTGGTGCGTCGCCATTCAGCGCGCGGAAATGGACTGAGGCTTTATCGATATCCAAACCTGAAAAAAGTTGGCGAAAGTGATAAGCCAAAAACGCCATCCCACGCGCGTCAACATGGATCGGTTCCTGAACAAAAACCTGCACCCGATTGTTGAAATGGGCCTGATGAGTCCCTTCGGTTTCGCGCAACCGAAGAAGATCGACAATCTGCCGACTAAAGGTTTCTTCCAACTCTGGCACATAATAAATAATTCCATCTAAACCGGTACAGATACGTTCAATAACCTCGTCATTAATCAAACCGCTTGATCGAAGAGCCAGGATAGAATCGTTGAGTCTGGCAGGATCGGTAATCACCCCTGCTTCATAAAGAGCCCAACGGAAAAGATCTTGGAGACGTTGCGGCAGATCCCGTGGAACCGTTAATGCTTCGTCTCTTTCATGCAAAAGAGTTTCCTCCGCCCGTAGGTCACCATTGGCTAAAGCTTGAATATATTGGCGAAGCAGTGTGGCATCAAGCCTCACCTGCTCTGGCTCGTGACGCAAAAGAGCCCCCAAAATATAACGCTGGTCGGCAGGATTGCTTCGTGCGGTCACTTCCGTCACTTGGACTCCCCGGTGCGACGAGGTAACAGGACGCCGTCTGAATTCGATCCATCGCCATTGCTCCATTTGTTCGGCCCCCATCGGATGAATATGCCTGGGAGAAGCTTCTTCGTACTTGCCATCAACTCCCGTGGGACGGAAGGTATAGAAACCATCTCCCGGTTGATAAGCAGGATCCCCAACGCGGCTATAAATATTAAAAGTCACCCGACGGAGAAGAACCCCCGGGTGAATCACCCCTGCCATTTTTGCATTGACTACTTGTCCCAACAAAGTCGCAAAGGCCTTGTCATCCCCCATTTGAGGAACGGTCACTTCAATCACATCATCCCCTCCGATAGACCCTTGCCGTTGCCGTAAAAGAGTCAAAGCCCGATCGAGCTCTGTGCCAATAGCCTCGCCCAAAGTAGCCTTGGCCACATTTTCTGTTGCCGAAACTCTTAACCAAACAACGTGCCGAATCCCCTCAACACGACGGACAACCCACATCTCGGGATCGTCGTGGAAAGTTCCGTAGATGACTGGAGATTCACCATCGCTCACCATTTCGTATGAGTCGACATGATGAAAACGGGTGTCGTAATAGCGGTGGAAAAGAATTTCGTAGGCTAGAGAACGAACCTGTTGTTGAAGTTCGGGATTGTCATGATGATAAAGGGTCATCAACGCCACCTCAGTACCTAAGCTGTAAGGGGAATGAGCCAGTTGTGAAACAAAGCGGTCACGGGTTTCTGTATTTTCTCCCGCCACAACAGCCATGTCGATAAAGGTTTGCTGGAGTTCGCCACGACGAGCGTTACGTTCGGCTTCCGGAAGGGTTTTATCTGCCAGCTTTTTAAGAAGTTCAAAATAATTATCCGCTGACGCTTTGGCCATGTGGGGACGGACTCGAATAATATAATCCCCTTCCGCATTACGAAGGGTCACCTCTTTATGTTCATTATCAATATCAGCTTCCAGCGTGATCGAAGGCAATCCACGCAAAGTAAACCGGAAAGGGGGATAATGCCCCTCGGCATTATGGGCCAGATTGATGGAAGCCGTGGCTCCCGTTGCTAAATCGGTTACCGTTCCATGAATGGTATTATAAGTCAGATTGATTCTTAACAAATGCGAAACCCCCATCGTCTCCAAGGAAACAATCATAGACACGGGAAGATCTTGCCGGTTATAAAGCACGGCATTCAAAACATTTCCCTGAGGATCTACGGCCACCCCCACACGATGCCCACGAGTTCCCATCTGTAAGTCACCAGCAGCAAAGAGTCCTTCCAAAGTAAGCCCTTCCCGGCTCTGACTCATCCTCAGCAAATGACTAGCCAGTAAACCATGATAATTCGCGGGATGACGGAAAACCTCGGGAGTGTCCCCATCAATAACGTGCGGATCATCGCGATGAACGGCATAAACAACAGGAACTTCCAAACCCTCGTGCGATTGGCGCATCAGGGCAGGATAAGGGCTGGCATCAAGTTTGCTCCCTTTACGCAACATGTCGGTAACCCAATCCACATGTCGGCCTGCCAAAACTCCCCGGGCATGACGTCGACTCTCCGGCGCTTGGAGAATACGAACATGTGCCGAAATATTTGTTTCGACCTCTCCGATGACTCCTTTAAGGGATTGCTGCTCTCCTCGGATCCGCACCCGACCCAGCACTTCCAGCGAAGCCCGACGCAACAGTTCGTAAGCCTGATCTTCAAAACCGGCCTCGGGCTTGACGCAGACAATTAATTTAGCAAAATTGGGATCTTGGTTAATCAGTCGATCCCCTGCCTCGAACCCACTATCCCAACGTACTTTCAATGCCGCAATTCCTGTTACTCCTTGAGCTTTGAGTCCCGCAACGATCTCTGCAATTTCAGCCTCTGAAAGAGGAACAGCAAGTTCAGAAAAATTAACGTAATTAGGAGGAAGAAAAGTTCCCGGTTTTTTATCGCGGTGGTTCGGTGTTACAGCATCCCACGTTTCAGCATTAATCCGAAATTCACGCGCCACAAAACCGTTGAGCACAATCTGCTCTTGCGTAAAATCGATCGGCTTCCCCTCGGCAATAGCATATTGCAACTGTACCAGGTTAAGCGGCTCTCGAGTTCCATCGGCACGGGTAATGTTGATCGTCTCTTCGGTAACGGGAGTTTCCACCTGAAGACGGGTATTCATTTCCAAAAAATAAAAATGGCCATCTTTGAACATCAGCTCGACAGTCCCCGCCCCCACATAACCCAAATCATTGGCGATTTTGGCCGCCAAATCCATCATGACTTGACCTAATTGGGGATACTTCCTCAAAATGGCGGGGGGAGCTTCTTCCTGAACTTTTTGGGAGGAACGCTGCTCGGTACAATCCCGCTGAAAAAAACAAACCGTGTGACCATATCGGTCGCGAGCCAAAGGGACTTCCACATGAACCGTCTCGGGAATATTCTGCTCGAACATTACCCCTGGCGTCCATCGTTTCGATTGAATTTCGGCTCGTACCTGATCAATGGCTTTCGGGAGAGTACTTAAACCTTCAACAACAACCTGCCCTCCCCCTCCTCCTCCATTGGCCGCCTTTAAGCGTCCCGGCAAAATAAATTTGCCGAGCTGATATCCCTCAACAACTTGCGCATGAATAGCTTCCGGATCATCCGAGGCAATGGTGATCCCGGGAGTAATATGATCGGGAGCATGCCTGCCAGCTATGGTGCGAAAATTACGTTTGTCTCCCCCTTGCACCACCACATCTTCCATCGGTCCCACAAAAACAATTCCGGCTTGGCGGAAAGCTGCAATGGCCCCGTCATTCTCAGCAAAACCCCCATAGCCAGGGTAAAGAGCGGCACGAGCTAATTCCGCAGCGGCAGCATCCCCAAATCGTTCTTGAAAAGTTGTCCGAACTCGTTGGATGACGAGAGGCGCATTGGCATAAACTGAACCCGAATTCCCCGGAGCTGAAATGGCAAAACCTCCTCCTGCTTCTGCCAAGCGTTTCGGAAGGGAGTCGGGATCATCTTGTTGGCTATAAACAATAACGGGAATTTTCCCGGCAGAAATCGCTTCGCTCACGGCACGAGCTCCCATTTCTCCCTTGATCGGAATAATCACATATTTCATTTCTCCGGCCGAAACGGTGGTGGCGGGATAGCGGGTGATGTCATAGGTGGCGAGATAAAGAAGATCGGTGGCTTGCGGGTGATCGCGGTAAAGTTCCACAGCCCGTTCACGCAACTGAACTTGGGCCGCTTGCCTGATTTCGGGGTGACGTTGTTCAGCCACGAGAAAACGGAGAGTATCATCGTCGGTGCGATCCACTGTCGTATCCATAAATCGAGTAACGACCCCAGCGATGGCTTCTGGCGACGTATCTACCTCTTCGGCTGCTATCGTGCGAATACGTTCCACCAAAGTTCTGATTACCTCAATTTGGGGCTCTGTGACTCCCCGGCTTCGAAGGGGTATCTGCCAATTAAAATGACTTTCCCAAAAATCCCCGTTGGCCACAATAAAACGCAACGCCACCAAACGGGCTCCGGGTGCACCTCCGGGAAGGGTTCCCAAATTTGAAAAGTGGATTTGAGGAAGCCCTAAATAAACTCCAAAAGCTTCGGTTGAAGATGAAACTTTGTCCAAGGCTACAATCGAAGCTCCGCGCGAAGCTTCGTATCTTGTAGTAGAAGATACTGATGTCGTAACACCGGGTGGAGGATTTTCATACCAGCGTACCGCGGCTCTTGCAAGATCCTCTGCTGTGGGAGGTGTATCAAATTTGATCTGAAACTTTTCAGCCAGAATGCGAAGAGCCAAAGGGCTCTGCGCTGCCGCCTTTAAGAGAGCGCTCGGCAATACATGAATTGGCGCTGGCTGGGCTTTAATAGCCTCAACGAGGCTGGAAAAGCCAGGATCGTCGGCATAGGGAGCCAATTCATCGGTATAGCAACCTAAACCAGGTTGTTGTTTCAATAAATCGGTAAGTGTTGACATAGAAATTCCTTAAAATTTGATTTCCTCTTTCATCGGCTGTATGCAAAAAAAGTTGCTAAGAATTTACAACCTTGTCTCTTTTTTTTTGAGTAGAAGTTGAGGGATCTAGCGAATTGGGGCGGGGGTTGTCAAGGAGAGAAGGCTTTTTTCCAAATCTTCCACTTGGCGCCTTTCAAAATGATCCTCAGCCACCTGGAGAATAGCGAGGGCCAATCGACATTGGACAGTTCCACCGTTTTCGAAGGACATCAACAATTTAAGGGGATTAATACCGCAGTTTGGCCATCAGGGCGATTGTTCCCGCATTAAACTACACCCACCGCTTTGGGAGGCAACGCTGGTACCGGTGTCACCGGTTGAAGAGGTTGCACTGCTGCTGACATATTCATAAGAGCCGATATCGCAAGCGGCGTCTCGGGTTACCCCACGGGCATCGGTCGTGATGCTGTTTCCCAAAACATCCAAGCAGGTTCCCATATCTTTGGCACTGCTGGAGCTGGAAATCGCCTGGGTCTTCACAGCTCCGCCATTATCCGCCAGACTTGAAAGTTCCGCGTTTGAACTGGTGCTGTCTGTCACGGTAGTCGCGGCCTTGGTGTCATCGAGAGTACAGCCGCTGGTATCGGAAAATAAATTCGTCCCCCAGGTGTAAATTGTTTGATAACAATTGAGCCCTTTGGAGGTGGTTGTCCCCGAAACTGTATTATCCACCAGCAGGGTGTTGATGATATTAATCGTTCCAGAGATGGTGCCGGTGCTATCGGCTGGAAAATGGGAAATCCCTCCACCATAGGCATTGGAGCCGGTGGCTTGATTATCAGCAAGGGTACTGTGAGAAATATTAATAGTCGAGTCGAGCTTCGTAAAAAACCCGCCACCGTAAGCGTCATCCTTGGCTTGTGACTTATTCCCGCTAATCGTTGTATTCAGAATGTTGGCCAGCTTTCCATAAATATAAACTCCACCGCCATAGGCGTCCGAGCTGGTGGACGTAGCCGTCCCTGTGTGGATCGCTTCATTATTGGAAAATGTGGAACTGGTAATCGTCACCATGTCATTGCCACTGGCAAAAAACCCGCCGCCATAGGCCCCCTTGTCGGTCACGGCGGTTGTACTTTGGTTTTGATCGAATGTCGAATTCTCAACGGTGATCGAATGGCACAGAACGGCAGACACTCCACCGCCAAAGGCTCGATCCCCAGTGGCCGAAGCCAAGTTACTGTCAACGTGGGTATTTGTCAGGGTGAGCGACTCACAGTTATGGGCATAAATTCCGCCGCCGTTTGCACCGAGAGTGTTTGTGTTGATAGCTTGATTGGAGAGTATTTGACTTTGACTTAAATGCAGTGTTGAAAGCCCTTCCAAATAAATTCCACCGCCACCTGTCGTATTGATTCCCCCCTGAAGTATAAGATCGTTTAAGTTAACGGTGATGCCATCGGTAATAACAGAGACAATACGGCTCTGGCTTGCCGTTGTGCAACTCGTAGAGCTGCCATTGCCGCCGTCTAATGTCGTGGCGCCGCCACTGACTCCCGCTAAGGTGACTGAATTCCTGATAAACAATTCAGAGACAAGGCAGTAAGTGGCACTCTCGAGTTGGATGACATTATCAGAAGCACTAACCGTGCCGCAGCTGGTATCTGTGGCTGTGCCGTCATTGGCACTCGCCACAGCCTCGCGCAGCGAACATTTGCCATCGCTGGCACTTTCGACATCACTTGTCGTATTGACTACGAGTGTGGCGGCTTGAAGTGACGCCGACAGGCCAAGGATAAGAAGAAATAGGAAGTAAAGGTTTATGGAAATTCTTTTAAATTTTGTCAAATCCACAAGTGAATCTTAACATAATGATCCCTACGTCGCTACTGCTTCCGATAGGCCCAACCTTCCCCGATCACTGGATCAACCATGAATTGTCTAGCCAATAAAACATCTTATTAAGTCATATTATCGAGATAAATAGCTTTGACAAGTCATTTTATCTGACTTATACTTTAGGCCATGAAAGCAATTAAAAAAAGATTGTTGGACTTAAAGCTCCCGAAGAATCGTTCTGCATTTTTATGGGGGCCTCGTAAAAGCGGGAAATCTTATTGGCTTAAACATCATTACCCTCAAGCCCCTTTAGTGGATCTTTTAAAAACCCGCGAATACAGTGAATACGCCACACAGCCCAACCTTTTGAGCGAACGTTACAAAGATCACAGTGGCCTTATTATTATCGATGAAATACAAAAAATTCCGGCCTTGCTTGATGAAGTTCATTGGTTGATAGAAAACAGTAAAAATCACTTTATCCTCACCGGATCAAGCGCCAGAAAGTTAAAAAGGGGCAAGGCGAATTTATTAGGCGGAAGAGCTTGGCGTTATCACATGACACCTTTAAGTTTTATGGAAGTTGATGGTTTTAATCTTGAAGAAGCTATGGTCTCCGGCCTGCTTCCTCCGCACTATTTATCACCTCAACCGCTTAAAGATTTGGAGGCTTATGTTTATGATTATCTCAAAGAGGAAATTGCCGAGGAGGCTCTTACCCGGAATCTTCCAGCGTTTCATGAGTTTTTGAAAGTAGCGGCGATCACCAGCAGTGAATTGCTTAACTATGCGAATGTGGCTAGCGAATGCGGAGTGTCGCCTAAAATTGTCAGAACCTATTTTGATATTCTGGAAGACACTTATTTGGGATTTCGGGTTAAACCTTGGGGAAAGTCAAAAGAAAGGCGTCTGATACAAACGGAGAAATTTTACTTCTTTGATGTTGGCGTTAAAAATTATCTGGCAAAATCACAGCCCAAAATAGGTTCTGCTGAATTCGGAAAATCTTTTGAACATTACATCCTCATGGAATTGAAGACCTATCAGGCTTATAAAAATCCAGAAATGGATATCCATTTCTGGCGCACAGCCAACGACCAGGAAGTTGATTTTATTCTGGGAGATAAAATAGCGGCCCTTGAAATCAAAGCAAGCACGAGAGTATCATCCAAAGATATGCGCCACTTGGAGGTGCTCCTTGAAGATGGACCCATCAAACATAAATTCATCGTTTGCGGAGAGCGCCAACCGCGTACGGTGAAAGGAATTAAAATAATCCCCTGGAAATATTTTTTAGAAAGCCTTTGGGAAGGAGAAATATTTTAAGTGGGATATTGGGGATATTGGGGTCAACTCTTGAAACTTGAAATATTTTCCTTCCATTGTTCTATTTGCTGTTTAATGGACTTGTCCTTTTTCTGCACTTGATCCAAACGTGCCAACAGGTGAGTAATGGTGCTGCCGTCTTTATAGCCATAACTTTTGGCCACATCAATTTTACTTTCTCCTCCTAATACCACTCGAAGCCAAATTTTTAGACGGTCATCGTGTTCTTTTTTAAGGTAACGTTGCAACACCATGATCCTGCTGTTTTTTGTTTGTCCTTGAGTCCATCGGATTTCGTCGGCTCCCTCTTTTTGGGAAATAAAGGACTTCACTTTATCGAATAAACTGTCCGATCCTAATACCAACCCAGCTTTTAGCCCATCCCATGGCGATTCCGTTTTCTTCCCAAAAAAATGATCCATTTCTTCCCTATACTTTTGATGCGCCTTTTTCTTTTGAGCTGACCAGTAGGAGAGCCACTCCATATTGAGCCAAGCAGGAGCCGGCCTGTTCCCCGCATAAAAATGATGGCTGCTCCAGGAATATTTTGAAAAATATTCTCTCTTCTCCTTGGCAATAACCGCTGTTTTATCTTTGGGCCTGACGGGATTTAAATGAATATAGCGCACAAGCTGCTGGGCGTATTCATTCTCTTCCACAAGATGCGCTTTGTACCTTCCTTGAAAAAGATGGCCGATGCGTTTGTGCCGACGATTCATTCGAATGGTAAAAGTCGTTTGTAACCATCCCATGGCCTTTGACAGATTGGCCTGCGGGGTTCTCACAGCCAGGTGATAGTGGTTGGGCATCAGACAGTAGATATGAAGAGACAAATCAAATTTTTCAATGGCCTCAGCAAGAGTTTTCAGAAAGAGATGTCGATCGTTATCCGAAAAAAATATCGGCTTCCTCTCATTGCCCCGTGCCATGACATGATAACAAGCGTTTTCAAACTCAACTCGAATCGGACGTGCCATAAGAAAACACCTTAGTGGAAAAATTGTAATTATTCAAGTTTCAAGAGTTGACAGTTTCAAGAGTTGACCCTAAATATACCCTAAATACCCTAAATAAACAGAGAAACTGCGTCAAAAAAATAGAGGAAATTTTAGCAATTATTAAGGAAAATATTCGGATAGGATTTGATCTAGGTCTTTGGGGTGGTTGCAGTAATCCTGTAAGGCCTCCAAACCTTCATAGTGGCTGAACACGAATTGCATGTTGAATATAATCTCGAAATCAGAGTTCCCGTTCCCCAAGCCTTGAGTTCCAACAGCCCATCCATCAGACTTCATCGCTTCCGCTTTAAATGCTGAATCAGAGAGCCCATCAACATTATGAAGAGTACCAAGCACAATCCTCGCAAAATTATTCGATTCTTCATTCGATTCTTCTCCTTGATCTGAACTCAAATTCTGTTCACAATCTCGAGACATGGAGGCCATTTTGTTTAGGGTATCTGGATTAACCGATCCGGGAATATCTTCGTTCAACATAATAAGGCCATCCGTCAACTGTTCCTGTTCTTCTGGAGAAATGTTTGGCCTCTCCTGTTGCAAGTAGGCTGTAATTCCGTTTTCAATAGCAAAGACTTCTTCAGATTGTTCCTTGGAGTCATAAGTCCCAATATTCCCCTTCGTAAAATCAAGATAATATCCGGGAAACTCCCTGTAAAAATCGTCAGCCAAGAGGGCACCACCTTCTACACGAGTATACTTCATCGCTTCATCAGGGCTGATTTTATTATCGCCGTGCACCAAGCATTGGGTGGAGGAATAATAATCGTTGGCCCGAAGATAATCTTTCATCTTGTTGGTTAAATCTTCCTGACCGGGGCCGAGATTGATGCCGGAAATAAAAATATCTTTCTCGCCGGAAGAATTTTGGGAGGTGGGTTTTGGTTTTTTTGGGTGAGCCGAGCTTGGGTGCTGATCTTCAGGCGGAGCAACGCAACCCCAAAGGGGCGAGGCGGACAAGAGTGTTAGGAAAGTAGGCATAACTATCTCCTCCTTTATAACAGGAGTATCGGCTTATCCCAAAAAAAGTTGCGTGGAAAAAGAAAAAAGTGTCTTGAAAAGAATCGCGAAAAAGTTAGGAATTAGGAACCAAGAAGTGTGTGGAGCAGTTGACTAATTTGCTCTTTATCTTTTTTTCCAAATTCACCGAGTGTATTTAAAATGAGAGTTTTTTCGATGGTTGTAAAAACCGGCTTAACGACAGACGGTTTGAGAAGACCGGCTTCCTTCCATTCGAGAATAAGATGTTCCACAGATTTTTGCTCGGCTCTGATTCGACTCGTAATGGCCATAAGAACTAGATCGGGCCGTTGTTGATGATATAAAGTAGAACTAATGACAACAGCAGGGCGCTTTTTGGTGGCAGATTGATTGGTAAACGGAAAGGGAACCAAAACTACATCTCCAAATTCATAGTTTGTCATAGGCAGAATCTTCCGTATTATCCCAAATTTTTTCAAAAACTTTCTCTGATGTCTTAGATGCCGCCTTTATCAAATGTCGATCGTTATCCCGTTGAAACAAAAAATCGACAAAGTCTTCTACCTCGGCCAATTTTCCTTGAGGCAAAAATTGAATTTTGTGGATAAGGTCTTGTTTTTTTATTTTTATATCCCGTGCGGGCATATTATGAATGATAAACCCTTCAGTGCTTTTCGTCGAGTGAAAAATTTAGCGATTATTGGTCAGGAAAATATTCGGACATGATGTCATCGATATCTTCGGGGTGGTTGCAATAGTCTTGTAGGGCTTCCCATGTTTCTGAGTTAGAGGTAGATTGCGCAAAGAATATACTACTAAACAAGTTTTGATCTTCAGAAGAATCAAAAAAGTCCTTAGATTTTTGCTGCACCTTCGCCCAATTGAACATCATCTGCCATGCAGTGGGAAGATCCACGGGAGGAGAAGGCTGCGTTGTCAAAATTTTCGTAAAATCTTCTTTCATTTTTTCAGGAGGATCCCATGTCATCAAAGTATTTCCCGATCCCCCCAACTTTTGCTGACAATCTCGAAAAGTAAAGGCCATCTGATTTATGTTCCCAGCATCCACGTCCATTCCTGATTCGCGCAAATCAATAAAACCATCTATAAATTGATCCTGTAGTTCTCGAGATTTGTCTTGAGCTAATAAGGTGGCCATCCCTCTTTCAATAGCAGAGAAAGCCTCTTCTTCAGATTGTTCCTTGGAATCATAAGTCCCAATATTCCCCTTCGTAAAATCAAGATAATATCCGGGAAACTCGGTGTAAAAATCGTCAGCCAGAAGAGGCGGACCACCACCAATTTGCAGGGGAACACCATCCTCCACGCGAGTATACTTCATCGCTTCATTAGGGGTGATTTTATTATCATCGTTTGCCAGAGGGGTTTGCAGACATTGGGTAGAGGAATAATAATCGTTGGCCAAAAGATACTCTTTCATCTCGTCGGTTAAATCTTCCTTCCCCGGGCCAAGATTTATTCTGGAAATAAAAATATCTTTTTCGCCGGAAGAATGTTGGGAGGTGGGTTTTGGTTTTGTG
>Ga0209515_10008504_pt1 | contig 11960 bp, 8 predicted proteins | sample Subgroupgradi54m_FD_187454 | JGI IMG/M metagenome (GOLD analysis project Ga0209515, IMG submission 187454) | Subsurface groundwater microbial communities from S. Glens Falls, New York, USA - GMW60B uncontaminated upgradient, 5.4 m (SPAdes)... ... | reverse complement strand
TGTGGAAGATACCAGAATAAAAGCTACTACTCCTAAGGCTGCTACAAGCAAAAGAATATGGGCAACACCCTTCTGGGTAGATTTTTTCATCTCTTATAAGCAAAACACATAATAGATACTTTAGTCAAGAGGGCAATTTGCAAAGACTACTTTTATGGGTAATTTGGGTGGGCCATGTAGCAAAAAAATATGGGATTTGAATATGTTGCGATGAAAAAGCTCAGCGATATTCAAAATAGCCATTACAATGGAGCCACTCAGATTGTTTAAAGCCTGATCTACAACCTGTAGCAGCATTCCATGTACCTGTGGAGTAGACTGACGGTGCCTCTGATTGATAATCCACCCCATCTATATTTATCCTATCTATAACTAAGTTCCTATCATTTCTGAATCCCCCATTGCTATCATTAGTAAATCTAACCCTTACTTGTTCATGAGAAACTCTTATTGGAGAGCTGTAACTAAACTCAAGGAAATTCCTGGTATTTGGATCTCCTCTTACACTATTAAATGATCTAACTGTTGTACCATTTATTATTAAACTCATATTAGGATATAGACTATTACTGGGTGTACCAGCGGCATAAATTCTCACTGTTGATCCGCCCACTGGAGCGGGAGTAGAGGTAGGAATTGGGGTTGGAGATGGGGTTGGAGATGGACAATTTGGCAACAGGAAGCTTGTGACCGGACTATGACCATTATTTGGATCATTGTTATATAACCTCACAAAGTAAGTAGCATTAGGGTTAATTGTCAGTATGGTGGTTCTTTGAGGATACAGAGCAAAGCCTGAAGCGCCGTTCGTTGAGGTGCCTGAGACAGCTTTATTGTAAAAACTACTAAAGATAGAACTACTTGATAAATCTACCCAAGATACAGGATTGCCACCGACTGGATTAACCCAGGAGATTCTAACTACATCAGCTGAAGTAGCACTACTAAGGCATGAAACAAGTGGTGTGATAGTCGGGGCACCAGGCAGTAGAGACCCTATGGGAGTAGGTGTGAGGGTCGGTGGAGATGTGGGGGTGGGGGTGGATACTGGTGTGGACGTAGGAACTATAGTAGGCGCCGGGGTAGAGCTTGGAGTAACGCCGGCTCTAGGCCCAATATCAGAGTGTTGTGATGTAAAGGTTGTTAGAGCAGTAAAATCAACTGTTAGACGGTCATTAGTTCTATCAGAGAAGAGTGACCATGCCCAAGCTCCCGCATAACCATTATTATATAAGGTATTTAAATTGTTCAGCGGGTTAGCATCCGAGCCAGCATATATCTCACCAATTACAATTGGCTTGTTGCCAATACTTGGCCATCTGGCTCTTATTTGGTCCGTAGTTTGACAGATGGCACAACCATTCCCGGTCATGCTGGGATACCAATGGGGTGAGTAATAATCAAGATTGACAGAGGACCACATTGGCAAACCATCAATGGTGGCTTGGCCCAAGGTTGCATAAGCATTAGAGTTAGTATGAATAGAATCTGCAATCACTGCTGCTGTTGCTACAGTGTTAGCTTGTCCTATCAGGTTATTCCAGATTTGCCATTCAGGCTCATTAAAGATCTCCCAACTCATCACCCTTGGGTTATCTCTATATCTGGCAAATAAAGGTCCTAGGACTTGAGCTAATTGGGCTCTTTGGGTTGGGTCATCTATCCAAGATCTGGGTGGGTGAGTCGCTGCACTAAAGAGTACGAAGTCATAGTACAGATCATACTGTTCAGCCAGCTGCAATGCAGCATCAAAATCAGCATAGATAGAGGGGTTTAGTCCTGTGGGAGCACCAGATGAATCTCTGGTTATTTGCCAAGGATCACCTGGGAAAACCCACCATCTAGCTACATGTACTCCTGCATCCCTAAGTCTTTGAAATCCAACTGAAAGAGTAGTTCTGGTTGACATTACTCCACCATTATTGTTACATCCAAAATCACATGCCCAGTTATACCAGGGAACATTAGCTCCTGTGACATTCCAGTTGCTTCCAATCCAGGAAAGCTTGGCAGGATTTGAGTTCACTGGTGCAGCTTGTGAAGCTTGTTTAGGAAAAAGTGTAGAAAAAATTTGATCCTTAAACTCAGCTGAAGCAGAAACTAAAATAAAGCCAACCACCCCAACTGCCGCGACCAGGAGTAAGATATGGGCAACTCCACTCTGGGCAGATATCTTCATGTAACCTAAGCAAAACATATCAGGGGTACTTTAGTCAAGTATAAGACCGACTGTTATGGGGTTGGTACAAATTCTATGTAGTCAACACTAGCATACTCTCCACCGTTTCTGGTTCCGGTAATAGTAATTGTTGCTCCATTTGAAATGGTTAACCTTGTGACCACAGTTCTGGAACGGGCATTGGCAGAAGCAGGCATATTAGAACTGGTTGCTTCATTCAGAGTCCATGCATCTACTTGTTGACCAGCGATACTGACTGAAAGAGTAGAGTTGCCATCATTTTCATCAAAATAGCCAACTATCACATTATATCTTCCTGAACTCCCAGAAAATGAGGTTGTAGCAGTACCAGATGTAGCCTGTGATGAAAATAAGTTAATGTAGGCTCCTCCGGAAGCAAAACTGCCAGTTCTGATTCTATATCCGCTTGTTAGAGTCATTTGTTCTGCTTGGATGCGGACAGGGGTTGGGGTTGGTGTGGGCACAGGAGTTGAAGTGGGCACAGGAGTTGGAGTTGGGGTTGGTGTTGGTGTTGGTGCAGGGGTTGGGGTAGGAGTAGGTAGTGGAGTACCACCTGAGGCTAAGGCGAGGGCTACCAATTGACCTACATTATTCCAGGGTTGGTTAGCATTACCAGTTCTACTTCCTGTTGAGCCAGCTGTTGTCAGACGTTGATCTGCTACCTCTGAGACAGTTCCAGATGAAACCAAGGCATTTACCTCAGCTCCCTCTGTCATTCCGCTAGGAGCTGTTACTGTAGTATTGGTAGTCGAAGTGCCAACTCTGTTGGTAGTAGAGGCAAAGTATAAAAGCATATCACCACTTGATGCTGTAATTGATGGAGCAGTAATGGCTGTTGTACTAGCATTGACTTGGCCACTATATGATCTTATTGGAGATGATGTATTGACACCGGAGTAGGCAATCAAAACTCCTGAGGCTTGTTGCGAACTATTAAAACTCCAAGTATAGCTTCCGGGCTCTGAAGCAGTAGCGACACGGTAGAATAACCAACTACTGACGTGCGAGGCTGTGGAATAACGAGGGGTAATTGCACTCCAACCAGCCGGTGTTGCTACGCTTGTAGCAGTTCCTCCACGTACAGTCACTTGGGCAACCATCACATCTCCAGCGTCAGTTCCTGTCGTATTTAGGGTAAGTGAGCTTGATCCACTTCCGTTGTTTCCGGGATTAGTTGCGCTAAGTGCACTCCTTGGGCCAACATACGTAAATGGTTCTGCTGTTGAATCTCTATCACCGGTAAAACCCAAAGGATCAGATTGAGCAACAGAGAAACCAGTGCCACTTGTTATCAAATTTCTAATACTGGCCACCCCAGCAGCATCAGTGGCTATGGCATTTCTAGCAAAATACAAAGCCAAAGCGCCAGTAACATGCGGTGTGGCCATGCTGGTTCCACTCATGGTGGCAAATGTTCCTCCCCTATAGGTTGAGAAAATATCTATTCCAGGAGCTGCAATATCAACTACCGATCCAAAATTAGAAAGGCTGGCCAGAGTGTCATCTGGGCCGTAGCTTGTGACAGAACCCTGTCCTCCAGGTTGACCATTTGAATCTGCCATGGCTGAAACTGTTAAGACCTCACTATATGCTGCCGGCATAAAACCGCTGGCATCCTGATTACTATTACCTGCTGCTGCCACATAAACCACACCTCTTTGGACTGAGTTGCAAATTGCTTGATGAACTGGATCATTGTTAGTTAAACCACAGTTACCGTCATCAGAACCCCCACTGCCCAAGCTCATATTTGCCACTGCTATATCATTAGTTGTATCAGCATCGCTGCGAGTAGCAGTAGCCCAATCAATGCCGCAGATGACGTTACTCCAAGAACCGAAGCCATCATCTCCTAGAACCCTCACCGACCAAATCCTGACTCCAGGTGCTACACCGACAACGCCATCATTATTATCCAACGCACCCAAGATTCCCGCTACATGAGTCCCATGACCAAAGCCATCATTGTATGTTCCCAAACCAGTACAATCAACTCCTCCAACTACATTCAAATCAGGATGGGTAGAGTCTACCCCGGTATCAATAACTGCCACATTAACATTGATCCGCTCATCACTATTATTTATCGCAGCCACATCATTTCGGTCGGCATCTATTCTATCCACTCCCGTGGGCAGAGTTTGGGCAAAAGCTTGAATTCTATAGTCTGGTATAACTGCCACTACATCAGGATCACGGGAAATCTCATCTGCATCCTGCTTAGAACCTCTAAAGGAGAAACCCTTAAGAGCATTATCATAGACATGTCTGGCTCTTACTCTCCGAGTCCTTTCAACACGATCAGAAACATCTCTGGCTCTGGCTACCCTTTTTTCATTCAAAACAACAATATATTGGTCAGGAATTGCCTCAGGTATGGTACTTAAAGATGTAGCCAGAACCGGTATATTTGGATAATCTGCAGGATTGGCAGCTTTGGGCAAAAGATTAGTTTGCTGCTGGACTAAATAAACACCTACAATTAATCCTGCTAAAAGTGTAATCATAAGTAATATATGGGCAAACCCATTTTGGCTTAACCTGGGCATTAACTTAAGTAAGACACAATCAATAAAGACTTGTCAATATTACCTAAAAATTTAAAAATAAACAATACTTAGAATTTATCTTTCCACCCTACCTGTAAATCCCGAGGATTCAACTATCTTTTGAGTTATATTTTGAGGAACCTGCTCATAGTGGTCAGCTTCCATATAATAGGTAGCTCTACCTTGGCTCATACTCCTTATGGCTGTTGCATAACCATGCATCTCCGCCAAAGGAACTAAAGATATAACTACTCTGGCATTATTCTTCGTTTCAGAAGATAAAATTTGAGCTCTTTTTGAAGATAAATCTCCAATAATATCCCCTAAAAATTCTTCAGGTGTCGTAACCTCCACCTTCATAATAGGCTCAAGTAAAATCATCTCAGCTTGCCTTGCAGCCTCAGATAGACCCAAAGATGCAGCAATCTTAAATGCTATCTCAGATGAATCAACGTCATGGAATGAACCATCATAAACAGTTACTTTAATATCAGTCAGCGGGTAGCCAGCCAAAATACCAGTATCCTCTTTTTCAATAACTCCTTTTTCAATTGGGGGAATAAACTCTCTGGGGATTGCCCCACCAACAACTTTGGATTCAAACTCTCGACCAGAGCCACGAGGAAGTGGTTCAATACGTAGTAAACAATGCCCATATTGTCCCCTACCACCTGTTTGACGGATATATTTACCTTCACCTGTTGCTTCTTTTGTAATAGTTTCTTTATAAGCAACCTGCGGCTTTCCAACATTGGCCTCAACCTTAAACTCCCGCTTCATACGGTCAACTAAAATCTCAAGTTGTAACTCCCCCATGCCGGCAATTATAGTTTGACCTGTTTCTTGGTCAGACTTAATCCTAAAAGTTGGGTCTTCCTCGGCGAGCCGCTGCAGGGCATAACCCAACTTCTCCTGATCAGATTTAGTTTTTGGTTCAATTGCCAAAGAAATAACAGGGTCAGGAAATGTGATATTTTCCAAAATAATTGCCGCAGTTTCGCCGCAAAGAGTATCTCCTGTAACCGTATCTTTCAAACCAACCGCTGCCACTATTTCTCCGGCAAAAGCTTCCTCAATCTCTTCCCTGTCATTAGCATGCATCAAAAGAAGTCTTCCAACTCTTTCCTTAATTCTCTTTGTTGAATTGTAAATATATGTCCCACTCTTTAAAGTTCCTGAGTAAATCCTGATAAAAGTAAGTTTCCCAACGTGTGGATCAACTTGAATCTTAAAAGCTAAAGCAGATAACGGAGCCTCGGGATTTGTCTTTCTTTCTTCCAACTCCTCAGTTTTAGGATTTATTCCGGATACAGTAGCAATATCTTGAGGCGAGGGGAGATACTCCACAACTGCATCAAGCATGAGTTGAACACCTTTATTGCGAAGAGACGATCCGGCCAAGACCGGAACGATCTTATTAGCAATTACCGCTTTTCTTAAGGCAGCTTTAAGTTCCTCTATAGAAATCTCTTGTCCACCCAGATACTTTTCCATTAAGGTATCATCTGTTCCTGAAATTTCCTCAACCAACTTTTCTCTTTTATTTTCCACTTCCGCCTTCATCTCTGCCGGAATTTCAACTTCGTGGAATTTAGCTCCCGTATCATCCCCTTCCCCGCCTGCATCGCTTTGCCCGCCAGAAACGCTGTTATCTTTGCGGGCTGGCGAAGCATTGCGGGCAGGCCAGATATATGCCTTTTTAGTCAGTAAATCTACTACTCCTTTGAATTCATTTTCGCGCCCTATGGGCAGATTGTAAGCTAGGGCGTTTGCGCCTAATTTGTCTCTTGCTGACTGAATTGTACCCAGAAAATCTGCGCCAACAACATCCATTTTGTTGGCGAAAGCAATCAAAGGGACACTATATTTATTAGCCTGTCTCCAGACAGTTTCTGTTTGAGATTGAACACCAGAGGAGGAATCAAGAACAATTACTCCACCATCTAAAACACGAAGAGACCTCTCAACTTCTGCGGTAAAATCTACATGACCAGGTGTATCAATTAAATTAATCCTCGTCTCCATATCCTTAAATGGACCAGACTTTGGAATCCAAAAAGTAGTAATTGCAGCAGAAACAATGGTAATTCCACGTTCCCGCTCCTGCTCCATCCAGTCAGTGACTGTAGTTCCTTCATCAATATTGCCTATTTTGTAGGTTTTTCCGGTGTAAAAAAGGATCCGCTCAGTGGTGGTGGTTTTACCAGCATCAATGTGAGCAATAATACCAATATTGCGGATTCTTTCTAAAGGGAAGTCACGTTTCGTTTTCTGAACTGGCATATCACTGACCTTTCTCTAAATCTCTAATAATCTTTTTTACTTCCTCAATTCTTACTCTTGTTGTAACTGCATCTTCAATTGCCATAGTATAGGCTGCATTCTCAGATAAATCTCCTTCTTGAGCTGCAGCACCTTTTTTAAGCAAAATAACCTCCAGCTCCTTCTCAAGCTGTACTAAGTTACCTTTCCACATCTTCAATTTTTCTTGTCTAAGTTTGTTATCCATTCTTATTAAAATAAGCCTCCCTCAATCTGGGAGGCCACAGTTAAATATTAAGCTTTTTGATCCCAAAAGTCAACTAACTAAGCTGATGGCTCAAGTTTTTATCTATAGACTTCTCTTCTGTGTTTAACCTTGATAATAACAACAGTCTTCACTTAAGTGGATTTTTACCGAATCTTTTCTTTAGATATTTATCCATGGAAACTGTAGGTTCATTTTTTTCTAAATGCTTTATATAAACCATAAATTGCTATCAAGACCCAGATTGCATTTGAACCTATATTTGGATTTGCCCCTTTGACAAAGGCATTGAATCCAACCCCAATAGCTCCCAAAAGATTCATCAAATGATAAATTTTAGAGCGGGAAGAAATCTTATTTGTGGCTAACAAAAAATATGCAGACACTACTATGCCTACACCAATCCACCCAATTATTTCATCCATGAAATAATTTTACCATTTGTAACTCCATCCTGGTTGCCATTTGAAGGGAGTTGTGACCAAAGTTGTTAAGGGAAGCTTATTTATCCAATATTCTAATCCATATTGAGTTGCTCTATGGCCAATAATCAATACTTTTTTATTATTATAATTTTTCTTTAAATCATCCAAAAATTCTTTCATTCTTTGGTTAGTTTGCTCATAACTTTCTCCATTTGGAAAAGGGTCGGTTATGTGGTCCACCTTGAGTAGCACCACTTCATCTGAGGGGTGACCAGTTAAATCCCCATAATCACATTCTCTTAACCTTTTATCTTTTTTAACTGGAAATCTTTTTCCAAATGCAATTTCTGCGGTTTTATATGATCTTTGCAAATCAGAGCAAAAAATGGCATCAAAATAATCCTCTTTATAACGCTCTCCCAACTCTTTTGCCTGAGCAATACCAAGAGGAGAAAGCGCTACATCATTATGCCCGGAAGAAAGATGACTTTCATTATCCAAAGTAGTACTATGTGCTTCAAAAATTATGGTAATCACTTAGAATCTAAAATGAGCAAAGGCACGATTGGCATTTGCAACTTTTTGAGTATCATCTCTCTTTTTAATAGCCAAACCAGTTCCATTTGCAGCATCTACAATCTCTGCTGCCAGTTTTTTATCAAAGCTGTGGAACTCTTTATTTGATTTTGATTTTGCTCCGGCCAAAATCCACCTAATTGCCAGCGCTTCTTTTCTATCTCCTCTTACCTCAACTGGTATTTGATATGAGGCTCCCCCAATTCTTCTAGGGCGAACTTCCATTTTAGGAGAAACATTTTGTATAGCTTTTTCAAAAACCGCAACAGGATCCTGTTTTGATTGCTCTTTTATTAAATCCAGAGCCTGATAAACTAATTTCGAAGCAGTGGATTTTTTACCATCTCTCAAAACTTTATTAATAAATCTACTCACTAGCCTTGATCCATAAATAGGATCCTGGGTAAGGATTCTTTTTGGAGCTTTCTTACTTCTCATTGTGTCACTGCCTCCACAGGTGCAACTACTGGAGCTGTTTTAGGCGCAGCTACTCCTCCGGCCTTGGTGCCATATCTAGATCTACCTTGCTTTCTACCTACTACTCCTGCCAGATCATATTTACCTCTAACCAAATGATATTTGACTCCTGGCAAATCCTTAACTCTACCTCCTCTGACAAGTACTATTCCATGCTCTGCTAGGGTGTGACCTTCACCCTGAATATAGGCTGTAACTTCTGTTCTATTAGAAAGTCTCACTCTGGCAACTTTCCGAAGAGCTGAATTTGGCTTCCTGGGAGTCATCGTCTTAACTAAAGTCACAACTCCCCTTTTTTGGGGGTTAAAATCTTGAGTGTATCTTCTATCTTTGGCATTAAAACCACGGCGCAAGGCTGTAGCTTTAACCTTTTTAACAATCTTTTTTCTACCAATTCTAGCAAGTTGATTTATAGTCGGCATAGCTTACCTCATTAATTTTCAATCCTTGCCCGCTCAGGGCTGGTTGGTATCAAACGTCCAATTATAACATTTTCTTTTAAGCCTACCAGTTTGTCTACTTTACCGGCAATAGCAGCATCCGCCAAAACTGAAGTGGTTTCCTGGAATGAAGCAGCAGATAAAAAGCTCTCTGTTTGCAAGCTAGCTCTTGTTATACCGAGTATTACCACCTCAGCTGTGGCTGGTTCTCCACCTTCTGCCAAAACCCTCTTGTTTTCCCCCTCAAATCTAAGCTTATCAATAATCTCACCCGGCAAAAGATTAGTATCACCTTGAGTTTCAACTCTAACTTTATCGGACATTTTTCTAACAATTACCTCAAAGTGTTTTTCGTTGATAGGTACACCCTGTGACTCATAAACTTCTCTTACCTGATCAACTATATATCTTTGCGCAGCCTGCAAACCTTGAATTCTAAGCGTTTCTTTCACATCTATATGACCTGTTGCAAGAGTTGTCCCGGCATCAATCAACTGTCCTTCCACAACCAAAAGAGTGGAAGTTGCCGGGATAATATATTCTCTTTCCTCATGAGGTTTATGGGTTGTTCTAACTCTTACCCTCATGCCCGCATCTGCAGTCTCAATTATTGAAACCTTACCTGCAATCTCAGACATTGGAGATACAACTTTAGGTGTTCTAGCTTCAAATAACTCTTCTACCCTCGGCAAACCTTGAGTAATATCCAACCCCACAATTCCTCCTGTGTGGAAGGTACGCATTGTCAACTGTGTTCCTGGCTCACCAATTGCTTGAGCAGCTACTACCCCAACAGGTGTACCAATTTTGACTATCTGCCTGGTGGTAAGATCGAAACCATAACAAGCCCTGCAAATTCCATAACGCGCCTCACAACTTAGAGGTGAACGCGCGGAAACCGAAGTTACTCCGGCTTTCATAATTTTGCTAATAATCTCTTCTGTAAGAAGTGTATCTTTCTTAACTACCGCCTTTCTGGTTTTGGGCTCGTAAACAACTTCTGCAACCCGTCTTCCCAGTAACTTCTCTCGAGCTATGTTGAAATTAGCTTTTGAGATATCATAATCTAGCGCCAGATTTGTTCTACAATCCTCCATCCTAATAATGACATCGTGAGCTACATCAACAAGTCTTCTGGTCAAATATCCTGCATCAGCTGTTTTTAAGGCTTTATCGGCAACACCTTTTCTAGCTCCTCTTGCTGAGGTGAAATATTCAAACACAGATAAGCCTTGTCTATAATTTGACTTAGTTGGCAGTTCCACAATCTTACCGGTTGGGTCTGTTGATAATCCTCGCATAGCAGAGAGCTGCTTGGCCTGATCGCGGGAACCTCTTGCTCCGGCCTCCACCATCATCCTAATCGGATTATCCACTCCCAAATATTCCCAGGTAGCATTTGCTAACTCCTCAGTTACCTTAATCCATACCATTTGAGAAAGTTGAGATTTTTCTTGTGGAGTGATCAGCCCTTTCGAAACATTACTTTCTATTCCTTCAATTTCTTTCTCTGCAGAGTCTAAATATTTTTGCTTATCCGGTACAACCTTAGCATCAAATATTGAGATAGATATTCCAGCAATTGTTGCTCCCCAAAAACCGACAGATTTAATATTATCTATAATGTCACTTACTTCTTCTTTACCAAAGGTCTCCATAGCCCGAAGAATAATGTCACGAATCGTGAGTCCTTTGACAACTGAATTAAGAAATCTCATCTCCGGAGGTAATACCCTGTTAAAAATTATCCTTCCGCAAGAGGTCTCAATAACCTCTTCATTTATTTTAATCTGAATTTTTTCCTTAATACCTAATTTACCTACTGTATAAGCTCTTATTACATCTTCTTCGTCTACAAAACTCTTAACTTGATCTTTACTCTCGTCAAGCAAAGTCAGATAATAACACCCCAGTGCCATTTCTCTATTTGGCACTGTGATTGGTTGAGCATTGGCCGGACCAAAAATGTTTTCTTTGGCCATCATCAACTCTTTAGCTTCTTCTTGTGCTTTAGAAGATAAGGGAACATGGATTGCCATCTGGTCTCCATCAAAATCAGCATTAAATCCTGCACAAACACAAGGGTGTATTGCAATTGCATTGCCATCAACCAGTATTGGATAAAAGGCTTGAATACCCAGACGATGTAGCGTCGGAGCCCGGTTGATTAAAATAGGATGACCTTCAATGATTTCTTCTAAAATATCCCAAACCTCAGCAGGTCTTGCTTCCAATACATTCTTTGCCCCTTTGACATTTGCAGACATTCCTCTAGCTATCATCTCACGCAAAACAAATGGTTTGAACATTTCCAAAGCCATTTCCTTAGGAAGTCCCACCTGGTTAAGTTTTAACTTTGGCCCTACTACAATCACTGACCTTCCAGAATAATCCACTCTTTTACCCAAAAGATTTTGTCTAAATCTTCCTTGTTTGCCTCTCAACATATCTGACAGGGAACGAAGTACGTGTTGCGTAACAGGTCCTCCCCGTCTTGAGGTGCGGGCTGAGGCATCAATCAAACTGTCAACAGCTTCTTGAAGCATTCTTTTTTCATTTCGTAAAATTATTTCCGGAGCTCCAAGATTAATTAACCTGTTTAAACGATTGTTTCTGTTAATTACTCTTCTATAAAGATCATTTAAGTCCGAGGTTGCAAATCTTCCTCCGGGCAGTTGCACCATAGGTCTAAGATCCGGCGGTAAAATTGGTAATACCCGCAAAATTAACCACTGCGGTGAAATCCCTGATGATCTCATGCCTTCA
>Ga0209515_10008502_pt1 | contig 11963 bp, 12 predicted proteins | sample Subgroupgradi54m_FD_187454 | JGI IMG/M metagenome (GOLD analysis project Ga0209515, IMG submission 187454) | Subsurface groundwater microbial communities from S. Glens Falls, New York, USA - GMW60B uncontaminated upgradient, 5.4 m (SPAdes)... ... | reverse complement strand
CGCCCACAAGGGTTATTTCATCTTTATCATCCACCGCTTTGTCGGTATCGATAAACACTGTCCCGTTCACGGCAACTTTCTCTTCTTTGATAATCGCCTGCGCTCGTGCACGCGAAGGAACAAGCCCACGTAATACGAGCGCTTTATCGAGTCGAATTTTTGCAATTTTTTCCATGGTGAAATAAAAATATTCTGAACGTCGAACGTCCAGAATATTTTTTAAAGTTAGTTTCCGCCGACGAATGTCAGCGCAACACCCTTCTTTCCGGCGCGTCCAGTACGACCAATGCGGTGCACGTAGTCATCGTAGGTTTGTGGCACTTCGTAGTTGATGACGTGAGTGACATTGGGAATGTCGAGTCCGCGTGCGGCAACATCGGTTGCAACAAACACATTTGCCTTGCCATCTTTAAATGCTTTGAGTGCTGCTTGGCGTTGTGGTTGGGATTTATTGCCATGAATCGAAACGGTCTTGAATCCTTCACGTGAAAGCATCATTCCCAACTTTTCCACACCATGCTTCGTACGACCAAAAACAATCACCTTTGAAAATTCATCCTGCTTCAAGAGCTCGCAAAGCTTTGTAAACTTCTGATCTCCTCCGGCAACACGAATCACATCCTGCTCGATATTCTTTGACGTATCATGCTTCTTCACCGAAATCTTGAGTGGATCACGCAAAAGTGTATGTGCAAGATGTTCGATCTCACGAGAGAATGTCGCTGAAAAGTACAGCGTGTGACGCTCAGGAGGAATCTCTGCAATAATGGTCTTAATGTCATGAATGAATCCCATGTCGAGCATACGGTCTGCTTCATCGAGGACAAGATTGTGCGTGGTGTTTAACTTGAGTGCACCGCGTTCCATCATATCTTTGATGCGACCGGGAGTACCGATCACCATGCGGACATTGCGACGCAAACGCTCTGCTTGCATTGAAATTGAAGCACCACCAACCAAGAGCACTGAGTAGATCCCGAGACCACGAGAGAATCCCATGAACTCTTCGTCGATCTGGAGTGCAAGCTCACGTGTCGGCACCATGACCAAGACACGTGCCTCGGGGTTCTTCAGCATCTTATTGATAAGCGGAATGAGAAATGCCGCAGTCTTTCCTTCGCCGGTATTTGCGACACCAATCACATCGCGACCCTTGAGGACGTCCGGGATTGCACGATCTTGAATCGCCGTCGGAATAACATAATTTTTGCGTTCAATATTTGCCATCAACTTTTCGTCAATCGCAAAATCACTGAATTTGTGTGTGGGAATGTATGGCTTTTCTTCTTCGACGATAACCGACTTGTTCACAAAACGTGAGACATCGATATTCTCTCCGGAATTCTTTTTGCCACCACGACCACGGCTAAAACCACCACTGCGTGATCCTCCGCCATCGCGAGGTGTGCCGTAGCCACCACGAGAACCGCCGCTACGAAAAGTGCCACTCTGTGCACCGCCACCAAATCCGCTTCCACCACCCGAAGAGCGACGACGTGGTTCATAACGTCCGCCCCCACCGATACCACCTAAGGCAACAGCTTTGCGCGTTCCACCGGAACGCTCTTTTCCTTGATACATAATATTTTTTGTTAGAGACTCGAGATGAGTCTGTTGAATAGAGACCCCACAAAAACCCCGTACCACCTTGTGCAATCTGCGTTTGTGGAAGTCCCTCTTGTTTCGACTGAGAGAGGAGTCTTATGAGGTTTCAAGTGTAGCATAGATTGACTTCTCTGTCAAAATATGAAATAATGCGCACGGAATTGTTTGTTTTAACTTTTTTAATTTAAGGAACTCACATATGACAACCCCCCCCCCACTCACCCATCTGATGGTTCGTGACACACTCACTACTTATTGTAAGGCATGGTCCACGCAAGACTCCGATCTTATCCTGACCATCTTCACTCCTGATGCGACATACCAGGAAGGACCTTTTGCAATACCGATGAAAGGTCACGAAGAAATTCGGCGGTACTGGGAAACCAAAGTCGTGAGCGAGCAAAGTGATATCAGCGCAGCAATCAGGAATATCGTCGTCGAAGGAAACACTGCTGTCGCAGAATGGATGGCATACTTCAACGACCTTGTGAAAAATGAACGTGTCGAACTCTATGAAGTTGCCTTTCTCACCTTCCAAGATGGGAAGATCGCAAGCCTCAAAGAAACGTGGCGCTCACGAAGAACTCCACTTTAAAAAAAGAAGTCAAAAAAAACCGCGATAGTAAATCGCGGTTTTTTTATTTTTCAAAATATGCTTCGCCTTTTTGCACAAGCTCGGGTAAGTCATGCTGTACGGTAAACCAAACTTGATCAAGATCGAGATTAAAATATTCATGTACCGCCATATTGCGAAAGCCGATAATCATCCGCCAAGGAAGGTTGATTGCTTCAATTATTTCAGGAGGTAACTTGCGGGCTTCTTCGCCAACGACAATTAACTTCATTACCACAGCGCTTTGCAACATTTTATTCTGTAAAAAATCTTCAAGTGTTTTATCTGCACAAAATTCAATTGCCTCATTTGCCTTATCGATAATATTTCGCAAATAGATAGTATTATCCTTTTTCATAAAGTGTCACAAGATCATGAGTAATATATGGCTCAATATATTTGTTTACCGCACTTTTTGAAACAAGGTCGACATCTCGTCCAATGACATTTTCAAGTTTCTCTTGAAGTTCCATAAACTTGTATACACCAATTGGCTGCTCAAGTGTAACCAGAATATCAACATCACTCTCAGCAAGCTCTTCTCCCCGTGCAACTGAGCCAAATACACCTGCGTAATCAACGCCGTATTCCTCCAAGACGGGTATTATTTTCTGCTTAATCTCTGCAATAGACATGCACTCATCATAACAGATAAAATAAAAAACCGCGATCGCGGTTTTTTTCAGTGCGTCTTTCAATAGACTTGCTCTTGGAGCGAGGGTTTCTGTTTTTTTTGAACCCCCCGCAGGGCTCCTCTCGGAGCGAGGGTTTCTGTTTTTTTTGAACCCCCCGCAGGGCTTCCCGAGGACTGGTTCAAAAAAAACAGAAACCCGAGCGACTAATCTTTGCGCTTGTATTTTGAACGCTCCGTCTCAGTGAGATACTGCTTGCGGAGGCGAACTGATTTTGGAGTAATTTCGAGATACTCGTCCTTCTCCATGATCTCAAGACCGTTCTCGATACCGACTGCTTGTGGCGGGACAAGATTAAGTGCGTCGTCAGTTCCTGATGCGCGCATATTGGTAAGCTGTTTGCCCTTTGTTGGATTCACCGGCATTTCGTCGCCCTTTGAAGTGTTGCCGATAACCATTCCCTCGTAGACTTCGACATTTGGAGCAATATAAAGCTCGCCGCGCTCCTGAAGATTTGCAAGTGAATAACCGAGTGCCTTTCCTGTTGCCATTGAGACCATTGACCCTGCAGCGCGACGAGTGATCGCTCCAGCATAAGGCTTGAAACCAATCACGCGTGATGCCATGATACCCTCACCCTTCGTATCAACGACAAACTGATTGCGATAGCCCAAAAGTCCGCGTGTTGGTCCCTCGAAAATCATGCGAATGGTGTTGTGTGTCTGCGTCATGTTGGACATCACTGCGCCACGTTCACCCAAGCGCTGGATAACCACACCCTGCGACTCGCTCGGTACATCAATAGTGACTTCTTCAAATGGCTCGCACTTCACTCCGTCGATATCTTTGATGATAACTTGTGGCTGCGAGACTTGAATTTCAAATCCTTCACGGCGCATGTTCTCAAGCAAAATCGCAACATGGAGTTCTCCGCGACCGGCAACTTTGAAAGTGTCTCCCGCTGAACTTGCAAAATCGACACGAAGTCCCACGTTCACCTCAAGTTCTTTCTCGAGTCGCTCGCGAATCTGGCGCGAAGTGACAAACTTTCCTTCCTTTCCGGCAAATGGAGAATTGTTCACAAGAAAATTGAGTTCAATGGTTGGCTCATCAACGGTAATAGCCGGAAGTGCCTCGACGTCTCCCGTATGTGAAATAGTTTCTCCAATAAAAATCTCGGGAATACCTGCAACGATACCAATGTCTCCTGCGACAATCTCCGTCACTTCTTCGCGATTGATACCCTTGAATGTGAAAAGTTTGGTTACTTTGCCTTTGTATGTTGTGCCATCATTCTTTTGCATGACGACATTGTCAGCAAGCTTAATGGTGCCGTCAACAACACGCACGATAGCGAGGCGACCGAGGTAGTTATCGTATGCAAGATTGAATGGCTGTGCACGCAGTGGGAGTGCCGCCTGTCCTTCGGTTGAAGCGAGAGGCACATGCTCAAGTACGAGGTCGAGCATCGGAGCCAAATCCTTGCGTTCATCATCAAGCTTGCGCATTGCGACACCTTCGCGTCCAATCGCATAGACAATCGGGAAATCGAGCTGTTCGTTTGTTGCACCAAGGTCCATGAAAAGTTCAAAGACTTTCTCTTCAACTTCATCAGGATTTGCTGCAGGCTTGTCGATTTTATTAATCACCACAATAGGCTTGAGCCCAAGCTCGAGAGACTTCTTGAGCACAAAGCGTGTCTGTGGCATTGGACCTTCCTGTGCATCGACAATAAGAAGCACGCAGTCAATCGAACGAAGTACGCGCTCAACTTCGGAGCCGAAGTCGGCGTGACCGGGGGTGTCAACGATGTTGATCTTTGTCCCCTTCCAGATTGCTGAAGTGTTTTTGGAGTAAATCGTAATACCGCGCTCTTGCTCAAGTGCATTTGAGTCCATGCTTTCTCCTTCGGCAAACATTCCGGTTTGGCGCATCAAAGAGTCGGTCAAGGTAGTCTTGCCGTGGTCAACGTGAGCAATGATTGCGATATTTCTGATTTCCATATTGGTTGTATGAGGTGTGCACGAGGGGTAATTTTGGCGTCCTGCAATGTTCTTTTTCTGCGGAGTTGCGTGGTGGTAGATTACTACAACCACTGCAACATTCCTCAAAAAAGCAACATCGCATTACATCCAAAATTTCATCCTCGTGCCTGTGTTTTTAACTTATTTTAGTAATTTAAGATAAGTTTATATTTGATAAAAAATAAAAACTCGCACGGCGAGCGTTGAGTGGGGATAATGTAACACATTTCATGAAACTTTGCAATATCTTTCAAACTGTGTCAGAATGCGCCCTATGAACAAGTATCAATCAAAGCACGGAGGAAACAGCGGAAGATCTCCTTTCCGCGGCAAGCCATCTTCCCCTCGACCTTACTCATCGCGTAACAGTGATTCCCCTCGCCAAGAAGGAAATTTTAATCCCAAAGCAAGATGGGCTCGTCCTGCCGCCCCGGGAGCTCGCCCATTTGGCGGAGCAGGAAAATTTGGACAGGCAAGAGACAGTTACCAATCGAGAGATTCACGCCCACAAAGAGAAGGAGAAGGTGCGCCTGTGCGCTTTGGCGGAAAACCTTCTTTTGCGCGACCTGCGCGGTCAGACTCACGACCGTTTGCAAAACCATTTACTCCACGCGAAGGTGGTTTTGCTCCCCGACCATTTCAAGGGGGTGCGCGCGCACCATTTCGCCCCCAAGGTGGAACACCAAGTAGAGATCGCGAAACATCGCGACCGTTTGCTCCCCGTACTCCGCGACCATTCTCAGGTGCCGACGACCGCTACGAAACACGACCATTCACTCCACGCGGAAACCGCAATGACAAGCCAAGCTTTCACCGCGGTGATGCAACACGCTTTGATGGATTCAATCGTGGATACAAAAGAGGTGGTGAGGAGAAAAAAGAATTTGCACCGACACGTCCACGCACCACGACCCGTGCTTCATATACACCAAAGAAAATAGAAAACGGAACAGAGGGAGCGCCGACCTCGTGGGGTGGCGTTGCACAGTGGTACGACGAACACTTGAAGACCGACAACACGTACCACCAAAAAGTAATTCTTCCCAATGTTCTGCGCCTTGTTGATCCAAAAAAGGATGAAACCATTCTCGACCTCGCATGTGGACAAGGATTTTTTGCTCGCGCATTTCACGAAAAGGGTGCAACAGTTATCGGAGTTGAAATTGGCGAAGAGCTCGTCAAGCTTGCTCGACAAGAGTCTGCGGGTATTACCTATCATGTGGGAAGCGCAGAGGAGCTTACCATGATTCCCGATCATTCTATTGATAAAATAAACATCACTCTCGCGATTCAAAATATTGCAAAGGTTGGCGCAGTCTGCACTGAGGCGGCACGCGTGCTCAAGTTGGGTGGTGCATTTCATATTGTCATGAATCATCCCGCATTTCGCATCCCCAAGCGCTCGACATGGGGCTACGATGATAAAGCGGGTGTACAATTTCGTCGCATTGATTCCTATGTTGCTGAATCAAAGGAGGCAATCGAAATGCACCCAGGAATGCAAAATTCCCCAACGACAATCTCTTTCCATCGCCCTCTGCAGTACTACTTCAAGGCACTTGCAAAGGCAGGGTTTGCGGTCGACCGTCTCGAAGAGTGGACATCGCACAAAGTGAGCGACTCCGGCCCTCGTGCAAAAGCAGAGAACCTCGCACGCAAAGAAATTCCTCTCTTTCTTTACCTTCGCGCAGTAGTGCAATAAAAAAACACCACTCAAAACGAGTGGTGTTTTTTTATTTTACTCGAGCTTGGTCATACTGCGCTCCGCCACGTGATGACCAAAAATGGTAAAACAAAAGCTTCACCACTTCGGTAGACATGAAATAAAATAATGTAAGCAATAATGCAACACCAAGATTGTGCATCGTCGGTGTCACAAAACCAAAGAACGCCTGCATAATTGGAAGGAACGGAATAATAACGGTGAATGTCATCACCGAAAATGATAGCAGCATGACAAAAGTACTGGGCCGTTTCGCTTTCCAAAACGGTAATGAAGTACGGATTGAATAAAAGAAGATAAGTTCTGTCAACACACTCCCCACAAACCACATCGTCTGTAATACTGCCTTATCAAAACGCATAAAATACCCAAAGAAAGCAAAATCAAAGAGTGTGCTGACTGCACCGAGGATAATGGCGATAGCGGTGAGCTCCCCCATTTGATACCCACGTGGACGCTCAAGCTCAAGGTCATCAACGGTATCGGTCGCAATCGATATCATCGGAAAATCAGAAAGGAGATTGAGCAAAAGTACTTGAATAGGAAGCATCGGAAGATAAGGAATAAACAAAGAAGAGAATGCGAGTGCGTAAAAGTTCCCGAAATTGGACGTTAGTACAGTGCGAATATACTTTATTGAATTTGCAAAGATTGTTCTTCCTTCTTTGATACCATCAATAATTACCTCAAGTGAAGGATTGAGTAAGATAATATCCGAAGCATCCTGCGCAATGTCCGACGCGTTTTCCACCGCAAGTCCGACATGAGCAATCTTAAGCGCTGGTGCATCATTAAATCCTTCACCGAGAAAACCGACGAGATTTTTTTGCTGTAATAATTCAATAATCTCATATTTTTGGAGCGGCATCGTGCGGGCAAAAATGTGGTACTTTTCTACGGCGACTAATTTTTCTGGGAGTGAGAGTTTTTCAAACTCGCTGCCGTCGATAACATCTTCGGGAGAATTGACTATTCCTGCTTCAAAGCCCACCCATCCTGCGACCTCCTTACTATCACCAGTAACAATCTTCACCTGCACGCCAAGTTTTGCCGCATGGGCAATTGCTGTTTTTGTTGACGGCTTCAGTGGATCGGCAAACGCAACCATTCCGAGTATGGCAAATCCTTTCTCGTCGCTTTCTTTAATGACCGAAGACATGCTCTTTGGTGCCTGCTTGAATGCAACCGCAAGGACACGATTACCACGACGACCTTGTGCTTCTTCCCATGCCAACGCTTCCTTGGTCATCTTCCCCTTACAAGCTTCGTATACTTGCGCCGGTGCGCCACGCATCACCAATATTCTTCCTTCGTCGCTACTCACGAATAAAGTGTCACGCCGGCGCAATGGGTCGAAAGGAAGCTCGTGAATGCGAAGGTATTTTTTTGCCATATCCGCGCAAGCAGTACCTGCATGAGCAAGGAGCGCAGTATCGAAAACGCTATTTTGCGCATTATTAACCATTGGTGCGGCACATGGTGCCACCAATGCATAACGCAACACTTCATCTTCATTGCCATATATTGAGTTGACCGAAAGTTTGTTCTCAGTTATTGTTCCCGTCTTATCACTGCAGAGTACATTAATTGAGCCAAGGTCTTCTATCGCGGAGAGGCGACGTGGCACAACATGCTTCTTTGCAAGGAGGAGTGCCCCGCGAGAAAGTGAGATGGTGGTTACCAGCGGGAGTGCCTCAGGAATTGCTGAGATGGTCAGTGCAATAGAAAAGAGGAGAAAATCTCCGAGACTCACATGTTCTCCTTGGATGACCGTATGCAAAACAAAAACAATCGGAACGGTGACGAGGATGAGTTTTAAGGTAAATTTACTAAAATGATTGACTCCTTCTTCAAAAGCATTTGGGCTTTCAACCTCGTTCATCTTCTCTGCGATTAATCCTACTTCGGTTTTTTCTCCTGTTGCAAAAAGGACGAGCACTGCATTTCCCGAAAGCAATGTTGTTTGGGAAAAACCGATATTCGTCGCACCGTAAAATCCTGAAGGGGCAATCGTGAGCGCTCCCGCACTCTTTTTTACCGGCTTGCTTTCTCCAGTCATGGGCGACTCATCAACGGTCACATTTTCTGCATGAAGAAAATATCCATCCGCGGGAATCATGTCTCCTGCATCAAGAAGAACAATGTCTCCAGGAACAACTTGTGATACTGAGATAATTTGCTCAACACCATCACGACGAACGCGCGTTTTGCGATCAACAAAACTCTTGAGGAGTTGGAGTGCATGCTCAGCACGGTACTCTTGAAAAAAACCAAGGAAAGAATTGATGAGCAAAAAAAGTGTGATGATACCCGCATCGAGATATTCTCCGAGATAAATAGCGATCGCAGAAGCAGCAACCAAAAGATAGATGAATGCTGATTTGAATTGACGCAAAAGAATTTCTTGCCAGTGCGACTCCTTTCCTTTTACTTTGTTTTGCCCAAATTGACCAATGCGTTCCGCGGCGCCGGCGTCAGTAAGACCATCTTCATTGGACGACACACGAAGGAGTACTGCCTCATGATCAAGTAATGCTGCCTCACGAAAAGAAAGTGGATCCATATAAGTGTATTCTATCAAAGGAAGCGTCTTTCGTCTTTCAATCTCTTGTGGAGAAGTATAAAGTAGACATAAAGAAATTATGGTACGATTAAAGTCATCAACAATACTATGAACGAAAATCAAAAAACAATTCTCATCGTCGAAAATGACACCATACTTTCAAGCATGCTCATGAACGCACTCACACTCGCGGAGTTTCGCGTTGTGCAAGCATTCAATGGAGTTGAGGGTATTGATGCGGTGCACACCTACAAGCCTGATCTCATGCTCCTCGATATTGATATGCCCGAAATGAACGGCATTGTCATGCTCCAAAAATTACACGAAGAGGGCAACCACACCCCTGCAATCATCCTCACCAACATGAATACCCCCGAGCAAGTTGCCAATGCAACTGAAGAGGGTGCTTATGAGTATCTGGTTAAAGCAGACTGGGAGCTCGATCAAATTGTGGAGCAAATAAAATCAAAGCTGAAGGTGTAACAATACTCACCATGTTCAAAACAAAAAATATTTTTAATGAACTCAAGCTCGGTGAAAAATGTCGCGAACTCGGTGTCGACCTATGGTCATGTCCGCGTTTTATTTTTGTCATTATGGGCGCAGTGATTATTACTGCGATCGTTGTCACCTATGTTGTGGGACAGCACTATGTAAGCCCTGACGCAATTATTCTTCTTGTCTCGCTTCTCACAGTCTTCCTTCTTGTTGTCGGACAAACCATTGTCAGCGCGTTTGAGCGTGTCGTCGTTGGACGCAATCGTGAAATTGCTCATGTCAAAGAAATTATCGAGCTGCGTGATCAGTTTGTCTACATTGCCATTCACGACCTTGCCTCTGCGGCGACCGCAATGAAATGGGGAATGCGCACCCTTGAGCCAAAAATTTATTCTCATCTCCCTCCTGCCGAAAAAGAACTCTTCGCACATTTGCGCCTCCGCAATGAGCGTCTCATCGGCCTTTCTCGACAAATTTTAAATATCACCAAACTGGAATCAGTAAATATTATTTTGCGCAATGAAACAATTGATCCTATTGCCTTCATTTCCGGAGAACTCGCATCGGCAGGACGCAACTTCACCTCAAAGGGTGTTTCCGTGATCTACAATCCACCAAGTGAATGCCCACTCATTGAAATAGATCCGAAATATTTTACCGACCTTTTACGCACACTCTTAAATGAAGCGAGTGATCATGCAGCAAAGCCAACAGGAACAGTGCATATCTTTTTGTCGCACACAACTGACACCATCTCCATCACTATCGAAAATGACGGCCCCGCACTCGACCCCCTCGCACAACAACATATCTTTGAAAAACTCTGGAAGGATGAAAATGGTTCGCGCATTGAGGGTCTTGGATTTGGTTTTTATATTGCAAAGAAAATTACGGATCTTTTCAAGGGGAAGATTTCATTTACCTCGATTCCTGATCATACCGTTTTCGTAATCACCCTCCCCCTCCATCCCATCCAATAGTTTCACCACCACAAAGAGTACTTCCATTTTCATCTCCTTTCAGTCGTGAAAATTAGGTCGCTACTTTGTTGCGGGATTATTGAACAGGCGCTTCTTCTTTGTTTACATCAACTGGAACCATCGGCACCTGATTATATTTAAACTTCAACTCGTTACCCTCCTCGGTGCCGTAGTTGATGAGAATATGATCGTTGTTTTGAATTTCATAAAAAGCAAGTTCATTGATGGGCACCTCAAGACCATTGACCATTGCGCGGAGCGTGCGCCCACCACCATTGCAATGACGTTCATTCCAAGGAAATGTGATGCACTCACTTGTGAGCTGTGTCCCCACTGAAGCAAGGAAGGTTTGGAAGGTCACCCCTTTCGCATGCTTATGAATCACCTGACAGTCATTATTTTCCATGTGGACATGTTGATCGCGGAGCATATATTTTGCACTGCAATAATCAGCAACATCAGTGCCGATAAAAATGAGAAATGTTGCATGAACATGCGTTGATCCTGGCGCACCAATGAACGGAATGCTCCGTGGGAGTACCGCGGGCTTCTCTAAAAAGAATTTATACACGAATGCACCGCCAGCAATCATGAGTGCGCAACTGAAAGCAATCGTGTAAGTCCTTCGTAAATCCTTATTCATGCAAGTAGTATACTACGTCAGGTAAAAATCTGCCTCTTTGTGTCGATAACTCAGAATCTCTGAAATGGCTTTAGATACGAGGCGCGGGAGAGATGGTGAGCGACCAATTTTTCTTAGCGGTATTCCGCTTAGAAAAATAGAAGTCCCTGTGGGGGAAGGCGTATTCTTATACGTTGACCGAGGCATCTGGGACCCGCAACAAAGTAGATGAAGTCATTTCAGAGATTCTGCAAAACAAAACACCCCAGATTACTCTGGGGTGTTTTGTGAAGGTAATCGGAGATTACCGACCTCCTTGCCATTCACGGCGTGGACCACGGTCAGAAGAGCGCTCCTCCTTAGGACGAGCGATGTTCACAGTGAGCATACGCCCACCGAACTCCTTTCCATGCCACATGTCGATAGCCGCATTGGCTTCCGCCTCTGACGACATTTCAACAAAACCGAATCCGCGTGAGCGGTTGGTCATTCGGTCGATAACGATTGTCGCTGACACGACCGCACCAGCAGCTGCGAAAGCATCTGCAAGTTCCTGATCAGTTGTCGAATACGGCAATCCACCGACGTACAGCTTTTGAGCCATTGTGATGAAACTAAAACTTTAAAATCATCGCGCACGACCTTCTCGAAACGGTGCACTTGAGATGAACTCAAACTACTGCACGAGAAAACACACGAATAG
>Ga0209515_10008501_pt1 | contig 11964 bp, 14 predicted proteins | sample Subgroupgradi54m_FD_187454 | JGI IMG/M metagenome (GOLD analysis project Ga0209515, IMG submission 187454) | Subsurface groundwater microbial communities from S. Glens Falls, New York, USA - GMW60B uncontaminated upgradient, 5.4 m (SPAdes)... ... | reverse complement strand
GGATGACGAGCCGGCGCGCCGCTTGCGGCGCGGCCGTGTTGAGCGCTGGGTTGGGCGTCTTCTACGCCGACGCGAGCTTCGCAACCCGAAGCTGCTTCCGACGCTGCTCGGCGTGCCAAAGGTCGTACTGCGTTTGCTGGTTGAGCCAACTCTCGGCGGAGGTGCCAAAGGCAATGGATAGACGGACCGCCATCTCAGGGCTGATCCCGGCACGGCCATTCAGAATGGCAGAAAGGGTCTTACGGCTTACTCCCAGGGCTTCTGCGGCTTGCGTGACGGTGACGCCGAGTGGCTCAAGGCAAAGGGCCTTGATGATCTCTCCCGGATGAGGTGGGTTGTGCATACGCATCGCTACTCCTCTCAGTGATAATCCTCGTATTCGACGGAATCAGCATCCTTACCAACGAACTTGAACGTCACCCGCCAGTTGCCGCTCACCGATACCGCCCACGTGCCCTTGCGGTCACCCTTGAGCGGATGAAGGTCCAGTCCCGGAAGTGCCATATCTCGTGGGGCCGTGGCGGCGCTCAAGCGGCCCAAGATCAGGCGCAGCCGTTCGGCGTGTTGTGCCTGGACGCCGGCCTTTAAGCCGGTCTCGAAAAACTTGGCCAACCCCTTGTGCTTGAACCCGCGGATCACCCCGATGAGTGTAACCCAGACCGTTACAGATCACAAGACGCCCGACGCGATCTCCCTTGAACTGCGTTATACCGCGGCGCAGTTCTGTATAGCACGCTCACCACAGCTGAGGGGGGTCCGGCGGCGTCTGAGTTTCCGCCACGTTGCCAGACACGCCCCGGCTTGCTGTCCCTGATACACAGCGAGGTGCTGCAAGGTATCACCGGAGCCGCGGGGGCGCCTCCCGAGGATGTGGCATACGAGAACGGGCGGCTCGACCGAAGCCCCACGAAGCTGCGCACGGCGAGCGAATCGGCCGCGCGCCAGGCGATGCCGCGCTCCGCGTCGAGCCCTTCGAAGTACCCGAGCAGCAGCAACCGGAAGTACCGCCCCGACGGCAGGCCGGGCCGGCCCATCACCGGCGCGTAGAACTGCCAGCACTGCTCCTCCGCGAACCGGTCGAAGCCGGCCTCATCGAGGATGGCGTTCAGTCGCGCATAGAATGGATGGCCCGGCGAGACCGGCAGGTCGGTGGTCGAAATCCACATCGGTGCTTGCTCGCTCGTGCGTTTGCCCATCGCCATGGCCGCAGTGTACGTTCTCACCCTCACTTCTGGCGATGGATCTTTCACCACGGGCTGATGGGCTCTGCCCCGGACGCCGCGAGCGCTGACGTGGCCCATCTCGCTGCTTCCTTCAGTGCTCTTCACGCTTCCTCGCTGAGCGTCGAGACCGGCCCCGCGACGCCGACCATTGCAGCCCTCCACCCGATTGTTCACTTCGGTCGTGCGCCGAACGCAACGTATCAGCCGCGGCGCGCCCTGCGCGCCATCGGCTGGATGCGTCTGTTCGGCGGCCGCTTCGGCAGCACGGAGCGCCTCATCTCTTCCAACGACAGCGTGCGACCAGCGGCGAACTCGGCGCGTGACTGCGCGATGAGCTCCAGGAACTCCGGATGGTGGCTCAGCGCTAGCGATTCTCGATCGACGTTCTTGAGCGGCACGATTGCCGCGACCGCACGGTTGCGCTTCGTGAGGAGAACGATCTCGTCACCTAAGTCTGCCGCATACTCGGCCAGCGGCCGATCGGCCGAAGACAGGTTGATCCTCTTCACAACTGTATCTCCTTGCCGCCAATGATGACGGCACTCCGGCGCTTCCGCCCGACAGCGAGGCTACGAACCACGCCGGTCTCACCGCCGGTCACGTCGTAGAACACCCGCAGCGGCCCCACACGCAGTTCCCACGGGGCGATCGGATTGGGCCGCAGCGGGTTTCCGATGCCGTGTTTCCTTCAGGGGCTCGTGGAGCAGGTGGCGTTCAATCGTGTCCAGCACGGTCACCCGTTCCCGCGCTGTCAGCGCGCGGAAGTGGGTCTGGACCGATTCCGCGAATTCGATCTCGTAGGCCACCCGCCTCCCAACGATGCGGTCGTCAACGCATTATCACCCGTTCCCCGCCGTGCTGCTATGCTGTCTGTTCGCCGAACGTTCACGGTGAGCGGCCGGCGCAGCCGGTCCGCTCGAACGTGTTGTTCGCCGACTCACCGCCAAGGGCTCCCGTATGTGGCGATGAACTCATCGGCGGTCATGATCTTATTAATAGTGTTGAACCGTTCTTCGAGGACGGCACGTCTACCGCCGTCAATGAACCCCCGAGAGTCGTTGGTTACCACGATGTCGCGGTGTGCCCGAACGTGCGCACAGAAGATCATCGCATCTCTCAACTGCGGACGTTGCCCAGGCGTAAGGTTGCCGCGCTGTTCTCGCCCCGGAAACGCCTTGTTGCTGATGATCGCCAGCGCCTCCTCGAAGCAGTCCGCGTCGCGCGAACCCCCGAGGACCGCCTGCCCGAGAACACTCTCACCCAGCACCCAGGTTTCCAGGACTCGGCCAACCGATGCGACGGACAGCTGGACGGTGGACCCGGAGAGCTCCCGGTCGGTGACGGAGATGACCGCAAAATCAAAGTCAGACGCAGGTACGGCAGCCGTAACTCGCTCCACAGGCGCGATGTTCGTATCGAGCGTAACGGTCTTCATACACATCTACCTCGCGGACTCACAGCCACAGTCGGCGAACGCCAGGGGTCAGCCGCTGGGAACAGCGGGAGCGAGGTACGAGCGGACGCTGTTCCCAGTCGGCTGCACCCCCTTGTTAGCCCGTCCCGTCAAACGGCATAGAACCCTGACCACTAGCCCGTGTAGTTACGCTTTTACTGCCTCAATGACCCCCAGGAGTTGCGACGCGGGATACCGGGTCCTGACGTAGTGCCACCCCGCCTCATGGAACAGCGCCGCGTACTCCTCTTCGGTGCGCTCCCGACCAGTCAAGACACACATCATATGGATATCAAACAGCTTCGCAAAATGCGGTGTGTCAGGTCCCGGCACAACGAATTCGGCCACAAACGCTCGCGCATGCGTCGGGGCGGCCCGGTACATGTTGGTGAGAATCTGCACACATTCCGCGTCGCTCCAGTCGTGCAGAATGCTCTTCAAGAGATACGCGTCCGCTTCTGGGACCTCGCGAAACATATCCCCAGCGACATAGACGCAGCGCTCACCGAGACCCATCTTGGGTGCCCAAAGGCGGGCGGGGTCCGCGGTCACGCTGGCCAGTTCATAGACGGTCCCGTGCAGCGCGGGATGCTGGGTCAGCAAGCTGCACAACAGATGCCCATGGCCGCCGCCGACATCGCACACGTGGGTGATGGAGGAAAAGTCGTAGGGTGCCAGGGCCTCCAGCACCATGGGCGTCAGGCTGTTGGCATAACTGCTCATCGCCGTGTCGAACACCGCCCCGTACTCTGGCTCCTCCATGGCACGCACGAAGAGGGGCTGGCCAAACTCGCGGACAAACCCATCCTGCTGACCATCACGCAGGATGGCACATAGGTGTTTCCAGGCGGCGTAATGCTCCGGGCCCTCTTCCAGCAGGGCCACGCCGTGCAACGTTTGCGGATGATCCGTCCGCAAATATGCACCACAGGTGGTGAGGGCGAACGACCGCTGCGTATCCTCGTGGAGGAGACCCAAGGAGGCAAGCGCACGTAGAAGCCGATAGGTCAACGCAGGGTCGAGATGCAGCGCCTCTGCGATGTCGGATGACGTCCTGGAGGCGCCACTGAGGGCATCGAAGATACCAAGCTTCACACCAGCATACAGGATTTGGCTGCGCCATCTGCCAAAGATGAGTTCTACGACAATTTGGCTTGGATCATTCATCATGTTGTTCCCTTTAATCTGCTGTGAAGAGTTGCTGGCTAACTAGTTTCTGTCGCGAACTGAAGAACCAGTTGTCATTCTCGTCACTTAGCGGCCACTCGGGCCCTCTGAAGTGGGTATCCGCGCGAGCGGGGACGCCGCGGAAATCGCGGCGTCCCGCGTGCCCACGCGTGGAATATTCGCTCCCAAGAGGCAGCGCGGGGACCGAGTGCCTCGCGGTTGTTCGCCCGGAAATTTTTCATTGACCGGGTGTGGGGTAGTATGGATACTATCCCACATGGCGCGCGCTCTGGACACCAGCCCCGCGGGCCGGCGGATCCTGGCGCGCCTGCGCACCCTCGGGCCCTTTCTCGAAGGCTCGCTCACCGTCGGCACCAAGCGGTGTGGGCGGCCCACCTGCCGGTGCGCGACGGAGGGGCCGCTCCACGAGACGGCGCTGTTGACCTGGAAGGAAGAGCAGAAAACCCACACGCTGTACATCCCGATCGCCTGGCGCGAGACGGTTGCCGCCTGGGTCGAGGAGGGCAAGCGGCTCAAGGCGCTGAGCCACGCGATGTCGGTGGCCCAGCGGCAGTTCCTGATCGCGCAGCGAGGCCGCGCGAGCCAGTGAGGCCGCGGACCCGGCCACTCACCTTCGCCGATTTCGAATTGCGGTCCCAAGGGCTCGCCCTCGAGGCGACCCTGCAGGCCCTCGCCGACTTCCTCGACGAGCACGCGGAGCTCGTCACGCTCGTCCACGACGATCTGGTGCGTGGGCTCACGCGCCCCCGAACGGGGCGCGACGGCCTGAGCGCCGCCCAGGTCCTCCGGGCCTTCGTGCTCCAGCGGGTGAAGGCCTGGGATCTCCGCGAACTGCGCGAGCGTATCGCCGACGGCTACTCGCTGCGGCTCTTCACGACCTTCGACGGCCAGCCCGTGCCCAAGCACGACGCCTTTCACCGCGCCTTCTGCCGCCTGATGCCCGCCACGATCCGCGCCCTCAACGGCGCCGTCGTCCAGGCGGCCGTCGCGCTCGGCCTCGAGGATGGCGCCCGGCTCCGCGTCGACACCGCCGTCGTGGAGACGGACATCCATTGGCCGACCGACAGCGCGCTGCTCTGGGATGCGGTGCGGGTGCTCACCCGGCTGGTCAAGCGCCTGGGCGAGCAGGTGCCGAGCGCGCTGAGCGGGTGGGCCGACCGCACCCGTCGGGCGCGGCGGCGCATGCAGGAGATCCACCGCCTGAGCACGGCGGAGCGGCCGCGGCAGCAGACGCGCACGTATCGCGATCTCCTCGGCGTCACGGCGGGCGTCGTCGCGACCGCGCGCGCCGCGGTGGCCACGGCGCGGACGGCCCCGCTCAGCGATCCGCTCGCAGCCGCCCTCGTCACCGGCCTGGGGGGCGAGATCGAGCACTTCTGTGACCTGGCTGATCGCGTCATCGCGCAAACCCGGCGCCGGGTCCTCGATGGCGAACAGGTCCCCGTGCACCAGAAGCTCTTCTCGATCTTCGAACCCCACACGGATCTCATCAAGCGCGGCAAGGTGCAGCGCCCGGTCGAGTTCGGCCACAAGGTGTTTCTGGCCGAGAGTGGCCGCGGCCTCATCACGGACTACCGCGTGCTGGACGGCAATCCCACCGATGAGGGGCACGTCGCGCCGTCGCTGGCCCAACACGACGCGACCTTTGGGCACGCCCCCGCCCTCTCCGCGGCCGACCGCGGGTTCTCCACGCCGGCCAACCTCGAGGCCGTCACCGCCGCGGGCGTGACCACCGAGTGTGTCCCCCAGCGGGGCGGACGCAAGACGCCCGAGCGCGCCGCGTACGAGAAGCGTCGAGTGTTCAAGCAGGGGCAGCGCTTCCGCGCGGGCATCGAAGGCCGCATCTCGGTCCTCCTGCGCGGCCGCGGCATGCGCCGCTGCCCGCTGGAGGGGCGCGAGCGGTTCGAGGTGTTCGTCGGCGCGGCGGTGCTGGCGAACAACCTCCTGCGGATCGCCCACCTCCTGCGTCAGCGCGCCGCCCGACGCCGCCGCGCCGCGTAGCGGCCGGGAGCCGCGCTGACGGGCGCCCAGCGGGGCGTTCTCTCGCGCCGACGAGCGCGCGGCGCCAGCGCTCGCAGAAGTGATCACCACGGCGCTGTCGACCCGCTCACGGCTCGAATTTCCGATCGACCGCGACTGTCCTCGCACGCCGCGCCGGGGTTTGTGTGCGACAATCTCCCGAGATTTGCTCACGAAACCCAGTTTCGCGACAGAAACTAGCTAGCCTAGCGCAAGTCGTCGGACAGGACGGCGTGCCGGACGGCATACAGCCGGGCCACATCGACACGCCGTCGCCGGTCAGCCTCGCCCAGTGCGTCCCGTACTCGCGGACTTGGCCCGCGTAGCGCTCGCTCAGCGTCTCGATCCCCGCCTGGTCGGTCTTGTAGTCGATCAGCTCCCAGCCTTCCGGCGTCTTGAACGCCGTCCCATCCGCCAGTGGGTCCTGACCTTACCCATCCCGCTCCGCTGCCGGCTTCGACCACGCCGTGAGCAGCGCCATCCTCGCCCTCTTCCTGCGCCCCGTCTTCGCCGGGCTCCGCATAAAAGGGGATCACGCCGGGGCACGCGGGCGCGGTCACCATCATTCAGCGCGGGGGCGGATCCTTGGAACCTCACCTTCACTTCCACTGCCTGGTCCTCGATGGCGTCTTCATCCGTCCCGATCCCCAGGCCGCCTCGATCTTCCACGCCACCCCGGCGCCCACCGACGACGAGATCGCCGCCATCCTCGAGACTGTTTCGCCAGCGCGTCCTGCGCCTGCTCCAGCGTCGCGGCCTCCGGCAAGAGGCCGCCGACCGTGTTGATCCCTTCGTCGAAGCAGCTGGCCGCGCTCGTGCCGGCTTCGCGCGTGCCCTCGTCAGGTTCCACGGCGTGCTCGCGCCCCCTGGCGTCCAGACGTCGTGCCCCAGCCGGCGTCGCCCAGCGGGGCAGGGGCTGAGCCTGCGAGCCCACCCCTGCGCACCAGCATGGGTGCCCGCCCACCGTCCTCGCTTCCTGGGCGGCCCTGCTCGCCCGGGTGTTCGCCGTCGATGTCCTGACGTGCGCCCGCTGCGGAGGACCGCCCCGGCTCATCGCTGTGATCACGGACCCCGGCGTCCTGCGTCCCATCCTCGCCCGGCTGGGCCTGCCCCCGAGTCGCCGCCACGCGCCCCGGCTCGGCCACCTCCGCAGCCGCCGCTGGACTTCCTCGAGCCCGCGTACCCGTCACGCTCCGCACCGGGCGCACTCTCGTCGCACCCGTTGGCGTGACACCGCCCCCGTGTGCCCTGAGGCGCGCTGCGGGGGCGGAGGCGGAGTTCTCGGGAGTCGATCGTCCGCTTCCACCGCCGATCGCCCCGTTCAGGACGACTACATGGGGCCCCTTGAGCGCGCCGTTTCAGAAGCGGCTGCCGGGCGGATATGCGGGGCGGCAGCTGGAGCAGCCCACGGCGAGGCGGAACCGGGCGCTCGCCGGGTTCTCCTGGGCGCAGTGCGCGCAGCGGGCAGCGGTGCTCAGGTCAGCTCGGTCTTCAGGTACCGGCCGATGCTCGCCAGATACTCGTCGAAGTCACCGAGATTCTCGCGGATGATGCGGTGGACCTCGCGGTCGTCCAGCCTCGAGTAGAGATGGACCACAGTACGCTCCTTAACCGCGCCACCACATTTCATGACCGTCGATGATAGGACCTTCAGTCCGGTTCGGCCAGCCATCCCGGGGCAGCCCGGACCACGCGCGGCGTGCGGCAGCAGAGCCAGGGGCAGCGCCACGTCCCTAGCGCGGATCATTCACGAACGTCGCGCCCAGCGGCGGGCGGGTCCTGTCGCGGCAGACGGGCCCGTCCGTCCTCGCTCGATACCCCACTCGCTGCGGGCGGGCGGGCTTGCCTGCCGCGCCACCCGCCCGGCTCCCCGTGGTGCCCTTCGTGAATACTGCGCGCTCTTGGTGGAAATCGTACAGCTCCAGCGCGTGGCGGAGGGCGAAGACGTGTCCGAGTTTCTCGTCCAGCAGGTGGGACGGCCCGCACAGATCACTTTCCTAAACGGGATCGCCTGACGGCGTCACCACTATCAAAGGGTGCAGGGGATGGTTGTCAAGGCGAGGCGCCCGCCTTGACTGGCCGGTACTTTCCTGCTATCGGGTTCTGGCTGTTTCGCCGTTCGCGCCGATAGTGTCGCGGATCGCGTCGCCTGCCGGGCGCGCGCCGTCGAGCGAGCCGGGGCCGACACCAGCTTCCCGAAGAGTTCAAGGGAGGGCGCCATGGCTGTCCAGATGCCGTCACCCGAGCAGATGCGCGACGTGGCCCGGCGGTGCGGCCTGTCGCTGAGCGAGGCCGACCTCGCCTCGTTCCGCGGCCTCTTCGCCGGCTACGTCGCCGCCTACAACCTCGTCGACGCCATGCCCGACGAGGTCCCCGCGGTGAAATACCCGCGGACCCCCGGCTACCGGCCGAAGGCGGAGGAGAACCCGCGCAACGCCTGGTACCGCAAGACGTCGATCAAGGGCGCGGCGGGCGGGAAGCTCAAGGGCAAGCGGGTCGCCATCAAGGACAACGTCATGGTGGCCGGCGTGCCCATGATGAACGGCGCCTCGACGCTGGAAGGGTACGTCCCCGACTTCGACGCCACCATCGTCACGCGGATCCTCGACGAGGGCGGCGAGATCGTCGGGAAGACGCACTGCGAGTGCTTCTCCTCTCGGGCGGCAGCCACACCAACGCCACCGGGCCCGTGCACAACCCGCACAAGATGGGGTACTCGGCCGGCGGTTCCTCGTCGGGGAGCGCCGTCGTGGTGGCCCTCGGTGAGGCCGACATGGCGATCGGCTGTGACCAGGGCGGCTCGATCCGGATGCCCTCCTCGTTCTCGGGCATCTGCGGCATGAAGCCGACGTGGGGGCTTGTGCCCTACACCGGCATCATGCCCATCGAGATCTTCGTGGACCACACGGGGCCCATGACCGCGACCGTGGCCGACAACGCCCTGCTCCTCGAGGTGATCGCCGGCGACGACGGGTACGACCCGCGCATCAAGGCCCCCACGGTCCACCCCTACACGCGCATGCTCGACGGCGGGGTCACGGGCCTGAAGATCGGCGTCGTCAAGGAGGGCTTCCAGCAGGCCGGCGCCGAGAAGATGGTCAACGAGAAGGTGCACGCGGCGGCGGCCCGGCTGGGGAGCCTCGGCGCGAAGGTCGAGGAGGTCTCGATCCCCATGCACCTGCTCGCCCCCGCGATCTGGACGCCCATCGGCGTCGAGGGGCTGACGCAGACCATGATGTGGGGCGACGGCTACGGGCTGAGCCGCTCCGACCTCTACGCCGTGTCGCTCATGGACGTCCATCGCGGCTGGCGGCAGCGCGCCAACGAGCTGTCGGAGACGACCAAGCTCTTCCTGATGTTCGGCACCTACATCACGGGGCCCACGGCTCCCGCTACTACGGCAAGGCGATGAACATCGCGCGCCGGCTGACGGCCGCCTACGATCAGGTGCTCGCGCGGGTCGACCTGCTGCTCATGCCGACGACTCCGATGAAGGCGACGCCGCTGCCCGGCCCCGAGGCGAGCCGCGAAGAGTACGTCCAGCGGGCGCTGGAGATGATCGGCAACACGGCGCCGTTCGACATCACCCACCATCCGGCCATGTCGGTGCCCTGCGGCATGGCCGACGGCCTGCCGGTGGGGATGATGCTGGTGGGCAAGCACTTCGACGAGCCGACGATCTACCGCGCGGCCCACGCCTTCGAGCGGTCGGGCGACTGGAAGAAGATGTAGCGCCATGCGCCGGGCTCCCCGGTTGCGCGGCGGCGCGGGCGGGCGGTGATGGAGAGCGCCGTCACCGCGGTCTTCGAGGTCCTGAACTTCGGCGCGATCATCATCCTCGTCGTGCTCGGCCTCGGCGTCATCGCGGGCATGATGGGCATCTTCAACTTCGCCCACGGCGAGTTCGTGCTCCTGGGCGCCTACTGGGTCTTCCTCTTCCACGAATGGAATCTGCCGATCTGGCTCGGGATGCTGACCGCGCCGGCGGTGGTGGCGGCGGTGGCGCTGGTGCTGGAGCGTCTCGTCATCCGGCGGTTCTACGCCGCGCCCCTCATCGCCATGCTGGGGACCTACGCCCTCGGCCTGGCCATCCGCGAGACGGTGCGCGCGCTGATCGGGGGCCTCTACCGCGCGGTCCCCGAGCCGCTGGTGGGCTCGCTCACGTTCGGCGCCGTGCACCTGTCGAAGTGGCGCCTGGCCATCGTGGTCATCACGATCCTGGTGATGGTGGCCAGCTATCTCCTGCTGACGCGGACGTCGTTCGGGTTGCGGGTGCGGGCCGCCCTCGAGAACCCGTCGCTGGCCCGCGTGTCCGGCATCTCCACCAGCCGGATCTACGCCCTCACCTTCGCGTTCGGCGCGGCCCTGGCCGGCCTGGCGGGGGCGCTGGTGGTGCCCGTGTTCTCCCTCTCCGCCGACCTGGGGATCCGGTTCCTGATCCAGGGCTTCCTGGCGGTGATGCTGGCGGCGTGGGCACGTTCGAGGGATCGGTGGTCGGGGGTGGGGTGATCGGGATCCTGAGCGCGGCGCTGCCGTGGGCGGTGGCGCCGGTCCTCGCCGATGTCCTGGTCTTCGTCATCGCGGTGGTCCTCGTCAAGCTGTGGCCGCGAGGGTTGACCGCGGGAAGGACGGTGTGAGCCATGCGCGACAACGAGCGTCTGCACAGCGCGTCCGGAATGAGCCGCCGGGATGTGTTGAAGACCGCGGCCTGGCTGTCGGGAGCGATCGCCACCGGGGCCGGGAGCTGGGTGATCCGCCCGCCGTGGGCCCACGCGGCGGACCCGATCAAGGTGGGCATCGCGACCGACCTGACGGGGGCGATCGGCTATGCCGGCAACGCCAACGCGAACGTGGCGAAGATGGTCGTGAAGGACATCAACACGAAGGGCGGCGTGCTGGGGCGGCCCCTCGAGCTGTTCATCGAGGACACGGCGTCCAACGAGTCCGTGGCCGTGGCCAACGTCCGCAAGCTCATCCAGCGCGAGAAGGTGGACGTCGTGCTGGGCGGGATCACCAGCTCCATGCGCAACGCGATCAAGGACGTGATCGTGACCCGCGGGCGGACCCTCTACATCTACCCGCAGCTCTACGAGGGCCTGGAGTGCACGCCCTACATCTTCTGCACGGGACCCACCCCGGCCCAGCAGTGCGACGAGTTCATCCCGTGGCTCATGAAGAACGGCGGCAAGCGCTTCGCGCTGCCCTCGGCCAACTACGTCTGGCCGCACGTGCTGAACCAGTATGCCGGAAGGTGATCGAGGGCAACGGCGGCGAGGTGATCTTCGAGGAGTACTACCCGCTCGACCAGGTGGAGTACAGCGCCACCGTGAACAAGATCATGACGAACAAGGTGGACGTGGTCTTCAACACGGTCATCCCGCCCGGCATCGGGCCATTCACGAAGCAGCTCTACGAGGCGGGGTTCACCAAGCGCGGCGGGCGGCTCTCCTGCGTGTACTACGACGAGAACACGCTGAACATCAACGCCCCTCACGAGATCGAGGGGCTGGCGAGCTGCCTCGACTACTTCCGGGCGGTGACGAAGCTGGACCCGGGGAGCGCCAAGATCCAGTCCGAATACGACAAGGCATTTCCCGGGAAGATCGTGTTCGCCGCCGGGAGCGCCGCCACCGGGATGTACCGCGGCCTCCGGCTCTGGGAGGCGGCGGTGAAGGAGGCGGGCAAGGTCGACCGCGACGCCGTCGCCGCCGCCCTGGACCACGCCAAGATCGCGGAGGGGCCGGGCGGCCCGGCCGAGATGGTGCCCGGGAAGCGGCACTGCAAGATGAAGATGTACACGGCCGTCGCCAAGAACGGCGCTTACGAGGTCGTCGCGCGCAGCAAGGGGCTCGTCGACCCGAAGGAGTGCTGAGGGCGGCGAGGCTCCGGTCCTGATCGGGAAGGCGGTGGGGGCCGCCCGCGCGGCGGCCCCCGCGCGGGCGTTTCCCCGGGCCTCGATGATCCCGGTGCTCGAGGTCTGCCTGCTCGTGATCTTCGCGGGGCTCCCCGTCGTCCTGAAGGACTTCTGGGTCGTCTTCGTCACCCGCGTGCTGATCCTCACGCTGCTCTCCCTAGATCGGA
>Ga0209515_10008499_pt1 | contig 11966 bp, 8 predicted proteins | sample Subgroupgradi54m_FD_187454 | JGI IMG/M metagenome (GOLD analysis project Ga0209515, IMG submission 187454) | Subsurface groundwater microbial communities from S. Glens Falls, New York, USA - GMW60B uncontaminated upgradient, 5.4 m (SPAdes)... ... | reverse complement strand
ACCCGACGCCGTATCCGAGCTTCAACATCAACCTGCAGGGCACCTACACGGAGAAGAAGGGCGGCGGCCGGCTCGACATCCAGTTCTCGCCGAAGACTCGTTTCACGTACCGCCAGAACCTGGAGCGCTCCTGGGATCCGTACGATGCGCGCTGGTCGGGCGGCAGCACCATCCACCCCTCGTCGCCGAGCTCGGTGCCCAAGACCGCCAACGACATCACGGCCAGACTCACGCACGTCATGGGCGCGTCCGCGGTCAACGAGGTTGCCTACAGCTGGGGCCGCTATTGGTGGCAGACGAACCCGGTGGTGAACTGGCCCAATCATCCGCAGGCCGCCGCGGGATTCAGTCACGGAACACCACGCATCCTGCTGCGCGGCTTCACCATCGGCCAGGCGCATACGCGCTCGCCGCAGGATCTCACCGATGGAGGGCCGAGCGTCCGCGACGACCTGTCGCTCTCGTTCGTCAAGGGCGGACGGCACGACGTGAAGACGGGCGCCGAATTCATCAACAGCGATTCGCCGATCTTCCTGTGCATCAATTGCGCCGGCACGCTCGACGCGCAGGGCGGCCCGATTCCGAGCAACATCGAGTCGCTGTTCCCCGTGTACAACGACGTCGCCTCGTGGAAACTCAACGCGCTGGCGCCGATCACCCGGTTCTACTCGCTGGCCGTCGGCGACTTCCACGTGGACAGCCCCATTCGCAGCTTCGCCACCTGGATGCAGGACGACTGGAGGCGCGGCAAGCTGACGATGAACCTCGGGGTTCGCTATGACCTCATCAAGGGAACGTGGGCCGAAGATCTGCCGTTCGATCGCTGGGTCCCGAAACGGTCGATCGACAGGAACAACATCCAGCCGCGACTCGGCTTTGCGTACAGCGTGAACGATCGCACGGTCGTCCGCGGCGGCTGGGGACTGTTTGCCGGCGGCGCCGTCAACTCGTCGCATGCGTACCGGGTCGATGCGCAGGTCGCGAACATCCAGGTGAATTACGACGGCCGTCCTGATTTCCCGCTGAACCCATTCAACGGCCCGATCCCAACCTATGCGCAGGCGGTCGCTACGTCGAATCAGCGCTCACCGTTCCTGACGCTGCCGGCGATACAGTCCAATCTGCCGTACTCGAACGAGGCCAACGTCGGTCTCCAGCGGCAGCTGGGGACGGCGATGTCGGTGGCGACAGACTTCGTGTACACGGCCAGCAAGGACGTTCTCAGCACGATGGACGTCAACCTTGCGTACAACCCCGCGACGGGCGCCAATTATCCGTTCACGGACCTTACTCGCCGGCCGGTCACGGGCTGGGGGACGGTGAACCAGAACATCCTGCAACCCAACGGCCTCCAGTCGTACGGCCTGCAGATGGAGCTTAACAAGCGCATGAGCAACAACTGGCAGCTCGCGGCGACGTATCTGCTGCAGTTCAACCACGATTATCAGTACGCTCCGATCAATACCGATCGCGGCTGCAAGTACCCCATCACGAACCCATCCCCCGGCGTGTTCACATGCGACGCACCGATGACGCTGCACCCGGTGCTTGCCGCCGAGCGGTTCCTGAACGGCGACCAGCGGAATCGCGCGACGGTCAACGGCATCTGGCAGCTCCCGGCGGGCTTCCAGGTGAGCGGCCTCTACTTCTTCGCCGACAACGGCAAGGCGACGCCGACCTCCGGGGTCGACGTGCTTGGCGTCGGCGGATCGGGCGGGCGGCTGCGCCGCGACGGCACGCTCATCGCGCGCAACAGCTTCGACCGCACGGACCTGCACCGCGTGGACATGCGGCTGCAGAAGCGGTTCAAGCTCAACTCGCGCATGACCCTCGACGGCATCGCCGAAGTGTTCAACATGTTCAACCACGCGAACTACAACTCGTTCGTGACCAGCGAAGTGGCCGCCAACTACCGGTCGCCGCAGTACGACTCCAACATCGCGTTCCAGCCGCGGACGATGCAGTTCGGGTTCAGGACCACGTTCTAACTTTCGCGAAAACCCGGTTGCGCTTCCGCGCAACCGGGCGCACGATTCGTGGGGCCACCAGACAACTCACGCGGAGAGATGCACATGACAAGTCGATCTTTTCGCTTCGGGATTGGTATCGCCGGCGCGCTGGCGCTGGCCCTCATCGGAACATCGTGGACGGCAGCTGCGCAGAACGCGGCGCCCGCATCTGCGACGCAGACTCCACGCACGGCGGATGGGCACCCCGACCTGAGCGGGTACTGGGGCGGCGGTGGCGGAGGAGGCGACGCGGGCGACGCCGACAAGCTGGAGGGGAACGACATCGTCTCGAACGTCGCCTCGCGGCGCTGCGCGCCGAACCAGGTCAAGTGCGACGAGCACACCAACCAGTCCTACGATGGCGAGTTCACGGCGCGGATGGACGCGAACCGGCCGCTCTACAAGCCGGAGTACTGGGATCGCGTGCAGTATCTCGACGTGAACACCAACAAGGAAGACCCGGTCTTCATCTGCCAGCCCTACGGGGTGCCGCGTGTGGGCCCTCCCGCGCGCATTCTTCAGACCGCCAGGGACGTGGTGTTCCTCTATGCCTCCGGGGGCGCCGGCACTCAGCCGACCGACTTCCGCATCATTCCGACCGACGGCCGCAAGCACGATCCCGTCAAATCCAAGGACGTGAGCTTCTACGGTGATTCGGTCGGCCGATGGGAAGGCGATACGCTCGCCGTCGATTCGATCGGTTTCAACGACCTCACGTGGCTCGCGCGCGGCGGCTATTTCCACACCGACAAGATGCACGTGATCGAGCGCTTCCGGCGCGAAGGAAGCGTCCTCCACTATCAAGTGACGGTCGAGGATCCCGATGTGCTGCTGCAGCCGTGGGTGATGAACGAGCGGCAGCTTCGATTGAATACGAATCCGAATGCCACCATTGCCGAAGGGTCGCCCTGCCGCGATTACGACTCCTCGAACATGGTGACGAAGATTCGCCACTGAACGAAGAGGACGCCGGACCATGCGAACGAAACTGGCGGTGACAACGGCAACCGTGGCGATGCTCATGCTGGCCGGCACCGGGCTGCTGGCGCAGCGCGGCGCCGGGCCCCGGCGCGACGTCGCGCGAGTACCGCCGGCATCGCCGGCGGCCGCTGCCGCCGGCGACGTCAAATCAGTGCTCTTCAACTGGATGTGGTACACGGGCATGCTCCGCGGCGTGCAGGAGATCGACGCGGTGGCGACGCTCGAACTGCAGGCCACGGGGATGATTCGCGTGGCGGGGCAGCCGTGCACCGTGACCACCGTTGCCGCACGGTGGACCGCGGAGGACGCGCCGAAGTCCGTCGGGTATCGCGTCAGCGTGAACTATCAGACTCCGGGCATGCGCGTGCAGTACACGTGCATGGGCGCGAATGGCCAGATGCGGAAGGGCATCGAGGTGGTCAGCGGGCAGTTTGCGTGGGACGAGGACATCGTGGGCGCAGGACTCGTTCCGGGCAAAGGCAAGGCGACGCCGATGCCGAACGCGCTCGACGAGCGGCTAATTCGTCTCTGGGCCAGCCCGCAGGGTGCGCCAAAAGCGGCGGCGGCCGCCGGCGCGAACACGAAGGTCGCTGTCGAAGGCGGCAAGGCCGTCGTGACGTTCCCGATTCCCGGTGTGGCCGGCGCAATGGCGAAGGCGACGCTGAGTGCCACCAATCAGGCGGAGCGTGTCGAAGTCCGGCAGGGAACCACGCTGACGGAATTCACGTACGACAAATACGCCGATTTCAATCCGCCCGACGACAGGATCGACGCGTTCTATGCGGGTCATATCGTCGAGAAACGCGACGGGATGGTCGTCCGCGATCTGACGACCGCGGAAACGGAAGTCGGCAATCTCTACGTCGTCATTCCCGTGCCCGAGAGCGTGAAGGCCGCTCCGACGCCGCGTGCGTCTGCTCCGTCGCTTTCGCCGCCGACGCCGCAGGCTGCGAATGGCAAACCGGATCTCAGCGGGATGTGGGGCGGTGGCTTCGGGGGCGGCGGTGATGCAGCCGACGCGGACAAAGTCGAAGGTGTAGACATCGTCTCGAGCGTCGCGTCGCGCCGGTGCGCGCCCAACCAGACCAAGTGCGATGAGCACACGAATCAGTCGTACGACGGCGAATTCACCGCGCGTATGGACACGAACAGGCCGCTCTACAAACCCGAGTACTGGGATCGCGTGCAGTACCTGGACGTGAACACCAACAAGGAAGATCCGATCTTCGAGTGCCAGTCGCAGGGCGTGCCGCGCCTGGGAGGCCCGACCAAGATCGTGCAGACGGCGAACGAGGTGATTCTCTTCTACGGCGGCGGCGACGTCCGGTTCGTTCCGACCGACGGCCGCGCCCACGATCCCGTCAAGGCTCGCGACGTGAGCTTCCTCGGCGATGCGATCGGCCGCTGGGAGGGAGACACGTTCGTCGTCGACTCGGTCGGCTTCAACGATCTCACGTGGCTCGCGAGAGGAGGCTATTTCCACACCGACAGGATGCACGTGGTCGAGCGGTTCCGGCGCGAGGGAAACACGCTCCACTACCAGGCGACAGTCGAGGACCCGCAGGTGCTCGTACAGCCGTGGGTCATGAACGAGCGGCAACTCCGGTTGAACACGAACCCGAAGGCGATGATTTCGGAGCCGGAGCCCTGTCATAACTACGATAAGTCCGAAATGGTGCTGAAGATTCGCCACTGACCCGCCCGGCAACTCTCGCGAGAACGGAGGAGATTCGATGTCATCGAGATCCCTCGGCCGTTTCGTCCTCATCGGCGCGCTGTTCGTTCTGTCCGCGGCGCCTGTCTTCGCGCAGGAAGCGACGATCAGCGGCACCATCACGGACCAGACCGGCGGCGTGCTGCCCGGCGTCGTGGTTCGGGCGGTTCATGTCGAATCCGGCAACAGCTTCGAAGCGGTCACCGACGGCGCCGGCGGCTACCGGATGATCGTCCGCATCGGGACCTATCGGATCCTCGCGCAGATCGCGGGCTTTGCGCCGCTCGAGCGGACGGGCGTGCAGCTGCTCGTCGGCCAGCAGGCCGTGATCAACCTGCAGATGGCGCCTGCGACGCTCCAGGAGTCGGTCACGGTCACCGGCGAGGCGCCGCTCGTTGACGTGACGGCGTCGCGACTTGGCGCGAACATCGACGCGAGACAGATGCAGGAGCTGCCGGTCAACGGCCGCAACTGGATGGACCTGACGCTGATGGCGGCAGGCAGCCGCCAGAACTCGGTGACGGAAACGCCGGCCGGAAATTTCCAGCTCAATGTTGACGGGCAGCAGGTCACCAACAACATCGTCCAGACGTTCGGTCAGCCGCGCTTCAGCAAGGACACGATCGCGGAGTTCGAGGTGATCACCAACCGCTTCGATGCCAGCCAGGGACATTCGAGCGGCATGCAGGTGAATGCCGTGACCAAGTCAGGAACCAACGCGCCGGCCGGGACTTTCTCCGGCTACTTCCGCAACGATCGGTTCAACGCCGAGGATTTCATTCAGAAGCGCAGAATTCCGTACTCGAACCAGCAGTTGAGCACGACTTTTGGCGGTCCAATCAAGAAGGACCGGATCCATTTCTTCCTCAACTACGAGTACGAGCACGAGCCGCAGACCGCCACGCATTCGAGCCCCTGGCCTGCCTTCAACATCGACCAGCACGACACGGCGTGGGAGGCCAAGGGCGGCTCGCGGCTCGATTTTCAGTTTTCACCGAAGACGCGTCTCGTGGCGCGCTACAACAGGTCGCATCAGTACCTGCCGTTTTCGAACTCGGGCGGCGCCACAAGGCATCCATCGGCGAAGACGGTGATCACCCGAATCAGCAATAACTTCACCACGCGGCTCACGCAGGTGATGGGCAGTTCGGCGGTCAACGAGGTGGCCTTCAGCTACGATGGCTACTGGTGGAACATCGACCCCGCCGTGCGCTGGCCGAACCACCCGCTTGCTCCGAAGCTGACGCACGGAACGCCGATCATCACGCTGCGCGGCTACACCATCGGGCAGGGTCAGGCCCGCTCCTACCAGGAGCTCGAGCAGAACGATCCGTCGATTCGTGACGACTATTCCCGCACGTTCAACAAAGCCGGCCGTCACGATGTGAAGCTGGGTGGCGAATACATCTGGGATTCACAGCCGACGTTCCTCTGCGGCGCGTGCATGGGCATGCTCGATGCCCAGGGTGGGCCGGTGCCGGCGAATATCGAGTCGCTGTTTCCGGTCTGGAGCGACGTATCGACGTGGAATCTCCGCGCGCTCTCTCCGATCGCCCGGTTCTACACGCTCGGTATCGGAACCTCGACGTGCGAGCAGCCCACGCACAAGTGCACGTCCTTCCAGATCAATAACCCCGTTACGAGCGCGGCCGGCTGGGTGCAGGACGACTGGTCCATCAGGTCGAACCTGACGCTGAACCTCGGGCTGCGCTACGACTACATGGTCGGGTCCTACGGAGAGGATCACCCCTTCGCGCCGTTCCTGGGGAATCATCGCGGGCACGACCTGGACAACATCGCGCCGCGACTGGGCTTCGCCTACACGCTGAACCCGCGGACCGTCGTCCGCGGCGGGTGGGGGCTGTTCTACGCTGCGGCAACGCATTCGGGCGTGCACGCCTACCATGTCGATTCAGCCGTCGCCGCCGCTCGAGTTCAGAATGACGGCCGGCCCGACTTTGCGTCCAACCCGTTCAACGGCCCGATGCCGACCTACGCGCAGGCGTCGGCGGGCGTCACGACGCTCCCTTCGGGTGTGGTCCTGCAGGAACGGAACATCCTGTACACGCTGCCGCTGGAACAGGCGGTGTATCCGTTCAGCCATCAGGCCTCGATCGGCCTGCAGAGGCAGATCGGCAACAGCGCGTCGGTTCAGGCCGATTACGTGTACACGGCGGATCGCGCCGGAGTGAACAGCATCGACGTCAATCTCGCGTACAATCCGGCCACGGGCGCCAACTATCCGTTCACGGACCTGACCAAGCGGCCGCTCAAAGGGTGGGGGACGGCGACGCAGCAGGTGCCCGCGCCCAAGATCGGCGAATACAAAGCATTGCAGTTCGCTTTTACCAAGCGCATGAGCCAGCACTGGCAGGCGTCGGCCACCTATTCATACGGGGCCGCGTGGAACTACCAGTACGAGCCGATCAACACCGGCAAAGGCTGCAGGTACCCGCTCACGACGCCGTCGCCGGGCGTGTTCACCTGCGACGCGCCCATTACGCTGCACCCGGTGCTGCAGTACGAGCACTTCATGGCCGGAGAACAGCACAATCGCGCGACCTTCAACGGCATTGTCGAGCTGCCGTATGGGCTGCAGGCAAGCGGGCTGTATTTCTACGCCGACAACGGCAAGGCGACCCCGACGGCGGGCGTTGACGTGCTCGGGACTGGCGGCAGCGGCGGCCGGCTGCGCGCAAACGGCACGCTGATCGCGCGCAACAGCTTCGATCAGTCGAACATCCACCGCGTGGATCTGCGGCTGCAGAAGCGACTTCGCCTGACGTCACGCGTCGCGGTTGACGGCATCGTGGAGATGTTCAACGCGTTCAACCATCAGAACTTCGGCACCTTCGTGATCAACGAGACCAACGCGCAATATGGGAAGCCGTCGTTCAACAACAACATTGCGTATCAGCCGCGGACGATGCAGTTTGGGTTCCGGACCACCTTCTAGTCTAGGGAGGCCGGACCGTTTTGGGAGGGTCAGCGATGACTAACAAATACTGGGGCGCCCTGGCGGTTTGCGGGTTGCTCTGCGTCGCGGTGCCTGCAGTCGCGCATCACGCCGTCCAGGCGCAGTACGATTTCGACAAGCCGATCGAATTCACGGGCAAGCTCGTGAAGATGGAGTGGATCAATCCCCACTCGATGCTGCATCTCGAGGTCACCAACAAGGACGGCAGCAAGACGGAGTGGGTATTCCAGACGACGAGTCCGACCACGCTCCGCGCTCGCGGGTTGGCCCGGTCGTCGGAAGGCGGTTTCGAGGTGGGGAAGACCTACACCGCGCTGGGATTTGCGGCGCGGAATGGGCACCCCATGGGTTTCTTGAGGGAAATCACGATGCCGGATGGACGCCACGTCACGATGTGGTTCGGCGATCCGAACGGCAATTAGCGCATTTATCGGCAGGAGGTTGTCGCAATGAACCGCAAGTCATCCTGGATCGCGTTGGCATTCTTTGGTCTGTTGCTGGCCGCGTGGCCAGTGGCGGCCCACCATGCCGTGGCGGCGCAGTACGACATGGACAAGCCAGGCGAATGGACCGGCACGTTGAAGAAGATGGAATTCATCAACCCTCATTCGATGCTGCACCTGGACGTGGCGGGGCCCGACGGCAAGGTCACCGAGTGGGTCTTCCAGACGACGGCCGTCGCGGCGCTGCGTCAACGCGGGCTGGCGCGCTCGGGACCGGGCTCGCTCGAAGTCGGCGCCAAGTACACAGTGAAGGGTTACTCGGCGAGAAACGGCAACCCGATGGGTTTCATGAAGACGCTCGTGTTCCCTGACGGGAAGGAAGTCATCTTCTGGTTCGGCGACCCGAACGGCAACTAAGGAGAGACAGTGATGACACGCCGACTTGCTTACGTCAGCGTTGCTGCGTCGATTGCGCTTGCCGTGGCGTCGCTCGCGCTCGCTCACCCCTCGGCGATGCTCGGGGTGCCCCGAGCGACAGTCGAGGGGCAAGGGCGCGGCGGCGGTCGCGGACAGGGCGCAGGCACGCCCGAAGCGGCCGTTGCGACTCCGCGCATGCCTGACGGCCATCCGGATCTCAGCGGGATGTGGGGCGGCGGCGGTGGCGGGGGCCGCGAGTTCGAAGTCGATGCGCAGGGGAACAGCACCGACATCTTCCCGTCGAGACGCTGCGCGCCCACGCAGGTGAAATGCAGCGAGTACACGAACCAGTCGTACGACGGCGAGTTCACCGCGCGCATGAACGCCAACAGGCCGCTCTACAAGCCGCAGTACTGGGACAAGGTCCAGTACCTCGACATGAACACGAACAAGGAGGACCCGATCTTCGCGTGTCAGCCGCTCGGCATACCGCGCGTCGGACCGCCCGCGCGGATCCTGCAGACCGCGAACGACGTCGTGTTCCTGTATGCGGGCGGCGGCGCGAGCACGCAGCCGGCTGAATACCGCATCATCCCGACCGACGGCCGCAAGTTCGATCCGGTCAGGTCACAGGACGTCTACTTCTACGGGCTGTCCGTCGCGCACTGGGACGGCGACACGCTCGTGGTCGAGTCGATTGCCTTCAACGACCTGACGTGGCTCGACAAGGGCGGCTTGTTCCACTCGGACAAGATGAAAGTGACCGAGCGTTTCACGCGCGAGGGGAACGTCATCAACTACGCGGTCACGGTCGACGATCCGGAAGTCCTGGTCGAACCATGGAAGATGACGCCGCGGCGGCTGCGGCTGAACACGAATCCCGACGCGTTCCTGCCGGAAGGACTGCCGTGCAAGGACTACGACCACGACAACATGGTCACGCAGATCCGCCATTAGCCGGGATTCGGGATTCGGGATTCGGGATTCGATCATGAAAAGACTCTTGGTCACGATTGCGGTTGCGGCGGTAGGTGTCGCTGGTCTCGCGGCGCAGCAGCAGGGCGGCGCGCGCTACACGCCCGCGCCGGGCGCGAAAGACAAGAAGGCCGTGCTCTTCAACTGGGCTTGGTACATGGGCATGCTGCGCGGCCCGCAGGAGATCGAAGCGGTCGTCGCGCTCGAGCAGAAGGCGACGGGAACGCTGCAGATCAACGGGCAGAGTTGTGCGCTGTCGAACTACCGCGTCAGCACCAATTACCCGAACACCGGCCAGCGCGTGCAGTACACGTGTCGTCTCCCCAACGGTCAGGAAGTGAAGAACGTCGAGGTCCTCAGCGGCACGTACGCCTGGGACGAAGACATCGCCGGCGCCGAGCTCGTTCCCGGGAAAGGAAAGGCCACGCCGAAGCCGGCCGCGTTGCATGAGCGGCTGATTCGCCTCTGGTCGGGCCCGCAGGGCGCGGTGAAGGCGGCCAACGCCGGCGGCGACAAGACGACGGTCGCGGAAGTCGGCGGGAAGATGACGGTAACGTTTCCGATCCCCGGTGTGCCGGGCGCGACCGCGACGGCCACGCTCGACTCGAGGAACATGGCCGAGCGCGTCGAGGTGCACGACGGCGCTACCGTCACTGAGTTCACCTACGGTAACTACGCTGACTTCAACAACCCGCTGAACAAGATCGACGCGTTCTACGCGGGGAAGATCGTCGAGAAGCGCAACGGCGCGACGGTCCGCGATCTGACGACGACCGAAACCGAGACCGGCAACCTCTATGTGGTGATGCCGGTGCCCGCGAGCGTGAAGAAAGCGGCTTCGCCGCAGTCCAACTAGACGGGATCCGGGATCCGGGATCCGGGATCCGAAATGCGGACCCGCAACGGATCCCGGATCCCCGATCCCGGATCCCTTCCCGTACGCTAATATCCGTCGATTTCCACGACGAGGAGTTCCATTGAGAAAAGTGATTGTCCTGGCCGCGCTCGCGGTCTTCGGAGCCGTCGGCATGGCTCAGGACGCGACTGGCGTTCTTCATGATGTCGATCAGGCGCTCGGCGCGTCGGGCCTGAAGTCGATCCGCTACTCCGGGACCGGCTTCGCGTACGCGTTCCTGCAGAATCCGCGGCCTGATGTCCGCTACCCGAAGTTCTACGCGAAATACACGCGCTCGATCGATTTCCAGAAGAGCCTGTCGCGCGAAGAGACGACGCGGACGCAGTTCGAGAACCCGCCGAGCGGCGGTGGTGGCCAGCCGCTCTATACCGATGCGGCAGGCGCGGCGGTCAGCGGCGAGAACTCGGCGTGGGGCGGCGGATCAGTGGTGCTGACGCCGCAGGGATTTGTCACCGCGGCGCTTGCGGCCAAGCCGACAATGACGCAGACACGCGTCGATGGGAAGCCGATGACCGTGGTCTCCTTCCTGGCGAAGGGCAAGTACAAGGTCAACGGCTACGTCAACGCGCAGCACCTGATTGAAAAGATCGAGACGTGGACGCCGCAGCCGACGCTCGGCGACATGTCGATCGAAACCAGCTTCAGCGATTACCGAGATTTCAGCGGCGTGAAGTTCCCGGCGCGGATCGTCCAGAAGCAGTGGATCTATCCGGTGCTGGAGCTGAACGTCTCCACCGTGGAGCCGAACGTGGCGGTGAACCTGCAGGCGCCCGCCGGCGGAGCGCCGCAGGCTGCGCGCGTCGAGTCGACGAAAGTTGCCGACGGCGTCTGGTATCTCGCCGGGACACCCGACCCGAACAGCCAGCTCGTCGAGTTCAAGGACTTCCTCGTGATCGTCGAGTCGTCGGTGACCGAGGGACGCGCGCTGGCCAACATCGCGGAGGCGCACCGGCTCGTGCCGGGCAAGCCGATCAAGTACCACGTCAACTCGCATCACCACTCGGATCACTCGGCCGGCCTGCGCGCGTTCGTCGCGGAAGGGTCGACCATCATCACGCACGAGATGAACAGGAAGTTCTACGAGGACGTGGTGCTGAAGACGCCGCACACGCTCGAGCCCGACGTGCTGACGAAGAGCCCGAAGGCCGCGCACTTCATCTACCTGAAGGACAAGGAGAAGTACGTCATCAGCGACGGCACACGGTCGATGGAGATTTACCACGTGTACAACGGCCACGCGAACAACCTGCTGATGTCGTACCTGCCGAAGGAGAAGCTGCTGATGATCACCGACATCTTCAACGACTTCGGCATGCCGCGCCCCAACGATCCGCCGCCGGGGCTGGTCAGCCCGTACTACGCGGCGCTCGACACGCGGCTCAAGGAGCTGAAGCTCGACGTGGAGCGGCTCGCGCCGTCACACGGAAAGGCCGTGGTTCCGTTCAGTCAGTTCGCGAATCTCGTGCAGGGGAAGGTGCAAGCCCCTGCTCCGAGACCGATTACTGAAACTCGGTAGTGTAGGGCGGGGCCTTTT
>Ga0209515_10008498_pt1 | contig 11967 bp, 11 predicted proteins | sample Subgroupgradi54m_FD_187454 | JGI IMG/M metagenome (GOLD analysis project Ga0209515, IMG submission 187454) | Subsurface groundwater microbial communities from S. Glens Falls, New York, USA - GMW60B uncontaminated upgradient, 5.4 m (SPAdes)... ... | reverse complement strand
AACGGCGGCGCCTCTCCAGCGGTTGTTAATCCCGACCAGCTGACCCTGGAAGATGTGCTGGCCCCTTCAGAAATCGTAGTTGATTTTAACAGTGTCCGGGTGGAACAAAGCTTTTACAGAACCTATTTTATGTCGGCTTACCCGCGTTTTATCGAACCTAACTGGCTGGAGCCGTTAATTTCCTTTGATCATTCACTGTTTATTTCGATGTTTATTTATCCTTCCGAGAGTAAAGGCGTTTTGGATGATCTTAAAAGAAAAATTGCCGAAATGGAAGCCACCATTCAAACGGATATCGAAAGAGGCAAAATTGTTGACCCGGCGGTTCAGTTATCCCTGGATGATGCCAGATCTCTTCAGGAACAGCTGGTTAAAGGGGCAGAGAGATTTTTTCAATTTGCTCTTTATGTGACTGTGCCGGCCCCAAACTTAGAACAACTGAGTAACGTGTCCAAACTGGTTGAGTCTACCCTGGGCTCATTGTCGATCACCGCCCAACCTACTACTTTGCAAATGGAGGATGGCTTTAAAACCAGCTTGCCCTTGGGTGAGGATTTCCTGGTACTGCCTCATAATATGGATACCACCAGTTTGGCTACCACTTTCCCTTTTACTTCATCCGAGCTGACTGCCAACGAAGGCATTATGTATGGCATCAATGAGCATAACGGCTCTTTGATTTTATTTGACCGATTTACACTGGAAAATGCCAACTCGGTTATTTTTGCCAAGTCCGGAGCCGGCAAATCATATTTTGTTAAACTGGAGGCTCTAAGGTCCTTAATGTTTGGCACTGAGATTTTGGTGATTGATCCCGAACAGGAATACCTAAATCTGGCTCAGGCGGTGGGGGGCCAATACATCAACTTTTCAGCCACCTCGGCTGTTAAAATCAATCCTTTTGACATGTCATCGGTTGCTCTGCCCGGAGAAAATGAGCTGGGCCGGAAGATTTTATCCCTGACGGCTTTTCTGAAGCTGGTGTTGGGCTCGCTTGACCCGACTGAAGCGGCTATACTGGACAGAGCCTTAAAGCAAACTTACAGGTTAAAAGGAATTACTGATGATCCCAAAACCCAAAACCTGCCTCCGCCACTGATGGAAGATCTTTATAAAGTTTTAATCGGCATGGAAGAAAAAGTGGCCGTGGATTTGGCCTCCAGACTGGAGAGGTTTGTCAGAGGTTCACTGTCAGGCATTTTTTCATCGCCTTCCAATATTGCTCTCAATAACTCATTCACTGTTTTTTCGGTCAGGGATTTAGCCGATCAACTTAGACCCTTGGCTATGTATATGATTTTGGAATATATCTGGACCAAGATCAGGTCAAAACTTAAAAGGAGGCTGTTGATTGTGGATGAGGCCTGGTATATGATGCGCCAGGAAGATAGCGCCAACTTTTTGGTGGATATGGCCAAGCGTGCCAGAAAATATTATTTGGGGCTGACTACCATTACCCAGGATGTTGAGGATTTCCTGGGGCAGGATCGGGGCAAGGAAATAATTTCCAACTCCAGTATTCAGGTCCTGCTTAAACAAGCCCCCTCCTCCATTGAAAAGATAGGCCAAACTTTTAATCTCTCACAAGGAGAGAAGAGACTTCTGCTGTCGGCCGGGGTGGGACAGGGTTTGTTTTTTGCCGGCAATACCCATGTGGCCATGTCAGTGGTAGCCTCCCCGGAAGAACACAATTTAATCACCTCCAACCCGCAGGAACTTTTGGAACAGGAACATGCCAGACTACCAAATTATTAAATTATGGCTGTTGCTACCGGCGCCAAGTTAAGATTGTATCAGGAAACATACGGCCTGCTGAAGGCTTACAATACCAACCTGACATTTAGGAATTCTTTTAAAAATGCCGTGTCTTTAGGCAAGAAAAGTTATGTCGGCACACCGCTTTGGCTCTTCATCTGGATCCTGATGGAAGCTTCCCCTCACCTTAGGCCCAGATTTAGTAAAACTTTTATTGATGCTTTTCGGAAAGAAGATTTTAAAGAAGTATCCAATTCCCTGGATGAGCTGTTTAAGGCTGTTTGGGAAAACAAAACCGACCGGGAAAATCTGGAACAGCAAACTGCCAAAATAGAAGCCTCTGAGACTGACCATCCACAGTTTGTCTCAAATGAGGATCACCAACAACTAACTGAGGCTTACAACATCCCGGAAGGCCCGGTCAGAGAAGCGGCCCTGGAGCATTTTTCTGCGTCTAGAGTGGGGCTGTTTAATGAGCCAATACCGTCTGTGACTTCTCATGCCCCAAGTGAGCCGACTCAGCTTTCGGGTCCGGAGGCTGCTCTAAATCCCAAAGCCAGAGCCGATATTGATGAGGCCCTTCAAAATGCCAAATCGGAAACCCTTACCGGAACCCCACCTCCTGTGGAAAAGACAGAGATTCCCGGGGCATTTAAGCAGTGGCGGGACGCTGATAAATCATCAATGCCAAAAACTCACCCGGAATTTAAACCTTCCGCTCCAAGCGTTAATCCAAAGAGAAATTTTTCTTTGCCTTCACTGAAAATTCCCAAAACCCCTAAAATCCCACTTTCCGCGGAAAAATTAATTAAAAACATTACCACTCCTAAAAATTTGGCCACGGTTTTTACAACCGGGCTGGGTGGGGTGGTGGGTTTTGGCATCACCAAAACACCACTGGGGGCCGGTTTGGGAATGGTCACCGGCTGGTCCTTCCCCACACTAATAGGACAAAAAGGAGCCGGGCAACTGGTTTTAACCGGACTAAATAAAACCGGCAATGCCGGAGGAACTGTTTTATCAGAACTGGGCAGAAAAGGTTCCACCATTCAAGCCAGAGGAGCAGCTTTTAAAAAAACAGCTACCGGAACCAGGGTAGTGCTTATTTTAATCGGCCTGTTTGCTTTATTTTCACTAATGAGCCTTATGGGCTTTGCCCCGCAAACCCCTGGAAACACCCCTGGTACAACAGGCACCGCAGGCGGAGGTGGAGCTTCAATAGCCACCGGCAGCGGAATATTAGCAGGAGGCGGAGAAGAAATAGCGCAGTGTACTTTTTATAGAGGAGGCGACAAAAGTCAAGGTCTAACTATCGGCAACCCTGCATTAGCAGCCTTAATCTCAGATATATCGACTAAAGTGGGGGTCCCCGGATCAATAGTTGCCGGGATTATGAGAGTTGAAACCGGAGGAGCTTTGTCTTCATCGGATTCCAGTTATTTAACAAACGACTATGACTCTCATTGTTCATTGCCTTCGGTAATGCTGCCAGTGCCGTCAAATCAAACCTTAGAGGTATGTGGCCGAAGCGGAATTGCATTCGGTATAATGCAGTTTACCCCTGATACTTTTAAAGGGACCTTTAATATTAACCAGACAGATATGCAAAACATTTTTGGTAAGACCAGCTTTAATTCTCAGCTTAAGGCATTCGATCAGAAAGAACCCGATAATGTGCTTAGGATTTACAGCGTGAAAGATTCAATAATAGCTGCTGCATTCAAACTGAGAGCTGATAAACAATCTATAAACAGCACTGGCACCTGGGATGAAGCTACTGTGAAGGAAATTGCCGCTAGATATTACGGAAGGAATGCCGATGGCACTACAAACTATGTTGGGTATGACGGCAGTACCCAAAACTATGGAAATGATTTATGGAAAAGTTATTCTAGCTGTATTGCTCCAACAACTCCCATAGGAACCTTAGCATCATTCTCATGTCCTATCCCTGGCGGGAAAATAAGCTGCGCTTCCTATGGACCGCCAACTACTACCGGAGGTTTTGACGGTATTTGTACTCCGGCATCTCAAATTTCTACTAATGAAGTAAGTATTGGCGGGCATTGCAGTCCAAAATACAGGGAAGCCTATCCTAGTTTATGTTCCGAACCCGGAACAACTAAACCATTTAAAGATGCATCAGGGAATTTAAGAAGGACTGCTAAGTCTATTGACATCGAGGGTCCGGTTGGTCAACATGTGTTTATGCCCACAATCAATGGCGAGAAGGTTGGGTGGACCTGGGAGGGTGATCCCAGCGACGACGTGGGCGCAGTCTTAAGAATATTTAAATCCGACCCTACACCTCAAGGAATCTGGACCATACACTTTGTGCATTCTACTGCGGAACCCAGTTTCGCTCCTGGTACTCATGTTATGTCAGATGAGCATGTGGCTACCATTTCCTCTGCTTCATGTCCGGGTTGTCATATACATATATCAGTGGGGTTAAATCTAATTTCGCCCGGGATTACATCAGGGAGCCGGGATGCCCCATATGTTTTTGACCCTAACTGGAAATTTCCGGATAGAGAACTGGCGATGTGCAATTAATATGAGAAAAGGGACTATCTTATTACTGGTATTTTTAATCTTTGTCGTTGTTCTAATTCTGGTGGAACAAAATAGTATTCGTACTAACAAGCAATCTCAATCAACCATTGCTCCGCTTCCAGCCAATACTGAAACTTCGCCGACTCCTTCAAATAAACCTCAAGGGTTTTCCGTTGTCAAAACTTCTTTGGAGGGCAAAGACAGTGCCGTCGGGGTGGGTGACGCGATAATTATTCAGTTCTCCGAACCGGTTGCTTATGATGAAATTTATTATGAATTGCAGCCTGCCACTAAATCCGAAGCATCAATGTCTCAAGGCAGAACTGTACTTACCATTAATCCATCTTTAATTTGGAAAATAAATACTATTTATTCTTTAAGAATTAATCAAAAAACAAAAAGTGAATCCGGCCAAAACTTAAGTTCAGATTTTGTACTAAACTTTAGAACAGTCGGTTCTAATGGTTATTAACTCAACCTCACCGGCATGACTATGTATTGAAGGCCTTCCTCCCCAACCGGCTTTATTAAAGTTGGTGACAGCGGCCCGGAAAATTCCATCATCAGTTGTGTAGAGTTGGCTGCCCCCAGGGCATCCTGCAAGAATCTCGAATTAAAAGCTATCTCCATCTCCTCCCCTTCAATCTGAGCCTCCACCTCATTTGATTGAGAGCCCAATTCTTTGGCCTCAGAAGAAATTGATAATTTATCCTTTTCTACTTTTAAAGTCAAAACATTGGCTTCGGATTTGGCAAAAACGGAGGCTAATTTGACTGCGGACAGCAACCCGGCCCGATCCACCACCCCCCTGGATTTAATCTCGGTTGGAATAATTTTTTCCCAATTGGGAAAACTTCCTTCAATTAATCTGGAAGAGATGGTGGTTTGGCCAATTTTAAATATCACCTGGTTTGCTCCTGTTGAAGTAGAGATCTCCACAACTGCATCTTCCTCCCCGGCCTCTTCGTCAATAATTCTTAAGACTTCCTCAAAAGTTCTCCTGGGGATTAAGCTTTTAAAGGTTTGCTTGCCATCTTCCAATTTAACTTGCCGATGAGCCAGCCTAAACCCGTCTGTAGCCACAAAGTCCAATTTTCCGCCGGAGGCTTGAGTTAGAACCCCTGTTAAAATTGGCCGGCCCTCGTCGGAGGCAGCCGCAAAAAGAATTTGAGAAGAACCTTTTAAAATACTAGCCTTGAAACTGACACCACCTCCTTCTGACAAAGGAATAACAGGGAATTCCGAAGCTGAAATACCATTGACAGAGGCTTTAAATTTCCCGGCCGAAACGCTTAAAACATCGGAGTTAGTTTCCAGCTCAACCTTAACCGGGCCCAATCCCTGTATAATCTCCACTATGGTTTTGGCCGGAACCGTCAATTCCCCCTCTTCCCCCACCTCAGCGCTGACATATTTAATCACCCCAATTTCCAAATTAGTAGCCGCTATTTTTAGCTTTTTCCCTTCTGCGGAGAGCAGAATATTTCCTAAAACCGGCAGCGTGGATCTGACACCAACCGATCTGGAAACAGCCGATAAAACCGGCAGAAGATCTTGCTGCAAAATTGATAGTTTCATACTCATAAACTGTCATTCTGAGCGAAGCGAAGAATCTAATTAGATCCTTCGGGCTTTGCCCTCAGGATGACAATGGGTCTCCTTTCCTTCCTGATACAAACCTTGAGATTTCATCCTCAGTCACTTTTATCAACCTAAAATTTACCCTTCCGGCAGCAATAAGACTTTTAATATGTTTTTCTTCATCTGTCAAGATGTGAAATTTTCCGGACTTCACTTCTATAAAATCAATCCGGTCGTTATTTTTAATACCAATAAAGTCAATCGGCCATCCCAGAGGAATTATTCTATCATAGTCATAGCGCAGTTCGGCATAAGTTAAAAGCTCGGCCATTTTCCCTTTTTGAGGATTGATGGAGCCCTGAATTGTCTGCAGCACTCTGGCTGGTAACTCTTGTAGCCCTTTGTACAAATCAATTAAATCCGTGGGGATATCGGCTGATTTCTTGCTCTGCAGTCTACCCAGTAAATAAGCTATTAAAAGTGCCAGTAAAATAAATCCGATAACAGTCCAGTTGAGGTTTTCCACAATGAGTCGGGGTTTAGTATACCATTAGAGCTGACATTTGTACACTAAATTTTCAGATTAAAGCGGGTCAATGGATTTCATAAAATGCGGGCAGCCATACCCAAATCTAGCTGAATCACCAATCTGGTTTGATGTACAATTTTCCTGGTAAGTATAGAAGTTGGCTATTCCGGTGCTGCAGCTTGGGCCAGAGAAACCAGCACACCACATATTAGACGAATAACAATACCGACACGGGGAACCTGAACAAGCATTGGCGGCACCATTGTTTGGATCTACCGGGATATCACCGCTCATATACGGTGCCAAATCAGTTTTAAAGCTAGCTGGCCAATCTTGACCGGTCTGGCTTGAGCAAGCCCCATTGCCTGAATTAGGCCATGAACCATTAGCTTGATGGTACAGCAATACTGCTTTAGATAAAGCATCTAAATCCAATTTTCTTTTGGCATCCCTTGCTCCCTTTTGGACTCCGGAAAAAACTGCAAAGCCAATAGTTGAAAGTATGGCAATAATGGCAATCACCACCAGCAGTTCTATCAAGGTGAAACCCTGCCTGCCGGCAGGCAGATTTTTATGGTTCCCTGCAGAAGGGGGGGGGCAGAATTTAAACATATTTTCATTATGACAACTACTTAATTAATAAGTCAGGCAAGCCTGTTTTAACTGTGGTATAATTTTTGTAACTAATATGCGTATAAAACAAGTCTGGTATTCACCTAAAGCCAAACTAGCTTCACCGGACACAGTTCATCAAATTTTAATGTTTGGCAATCTTCCGGAAATACAATCTCTTAAAAAAAACTTGGGGGAGCAAACTGTAAAAGAACTCTTTTTACACTTCCCTAAAAAAATCTATACGCAGTCTACCCTTAACTTCATTAAAAAACTTATCTTAAAAGTTCAGAATCCAATAGATGAACAAAAATACCTCAAAAATACACCTCGGTCTGCTTGATAAAAACCGACAGGCGGTTTTAAAAAAACTGACTCCTTTACTGAAGGATTTTGTATTAGGTGGAGGGACAACTCTGGCACTGCAGATAAATCACCGTAAATCTTTTGATTTTGACTTTTTTTCTTCTGCTCCAATCCCCAAAAATTTACTGGAGAGGCTTTCCCGATCTTTAGAAATTAAAAATGTCGTTTTTGACAGCGTTGATGAATTAACCTTTTTTACTGCAGGCGATATCAAAATTACTATTCTTTATTACCCTTTTAAACCGACCTTTAAGGTTGTTAAATTTGAAGGCTTACAGCTATTTGAGGTCAAAGAGATCGCTTTGCATAAAGCTTATACAATAGGCAGACGGGGAGAATACAGAGACTATTTTGATCTGTACACTATTCTCAAAAACAAATCTATTACTTTAAATGAAATTATCAAGGCAGCAGAAAAAGTTTACAACGGAGCTTTTGATGAAAAACTATTTTTAGAACAGCTGGTTTATTTTAGTGACATCACTAATTTTGAGGTTATCCCAGCCTCCCAAAAAGCCCTTCCCGCGCCTAAAAAAATAAAAGGCTTTTTTGAAAGCTTAGTTAAAACACATCTGTCGGAAAAATAAGTCTCCCTTATTCATTATTACCATCATCTGTAAAATGTCGAGTTCATTAGTTTTCAACAAAACTGTAGTTAGTTTTAATTATATTTAATACAATAGTAGTATTAATAAGCTTGGTGGATATGTTAGTAAGTGTAACTTCTGAACTCAGGTTTTGTTTTAATTTCGTGTGTAGAGCTTGGGGTTAGTTGGTGGATAACTGAGAAAAAGTTGTGGATAAGTTGGGGAAAACTAAGAAATCAGTCTTTGTTTCAATTCTATCAAGGTTTTTTGTACCTCCCTGTCAGTATTAGCCAGGGTTTTAATCCGGTCCCTTCCGTGCATTACCGTGGTATGATCCCGCCCTCCCAGTAGCCCTCCGACTTTTTCCACCGTCAGATTCAATTCTTCTGTTAGCAAATACATAGCGATGTGTCTCGGTAGGACTAACTCTTTTTGTCTTCTGGGGCCGGATAAATCCTTAAGATTTAAATTAAAATATCCACAAATAGAAATTAGTACTTTTTTAGGATCAAGTTGAGTAGATTTCCTGGGCTGATCCAAATATCTGACAATATTTTCCGGAGTCAGTGGTAAGTTTTGCGCCTTGGAGGTTTGAAGAATTTGAATCAATTTTCCTTCGAGCTCTCTAATATTAGAGTCTAAAGATTGTGCCAGCAGTCTTAAAGACTCCTCCGGGATAACCTCCCCTCTTTCTTCACATTTGGCTTTTAGAATGGCTACCCTGGTATCAAAATCAGGCAGCTGGATATCTATCATCAGTCCCCCGACAAACCGGGATTTGAGCCGATCCTCTAGTTTGGCAATTTCATTGGGCGCTTTATCCGAGGTTAAAACAATTTGTGAATTTCGGCCTTGGAGTTCGTTAAAGGTATGGAAAAACTCCTCCTGGGTGCCTTCCCGGCCGGAGAAGAATTGAACATCGTCAATCAGTAAAATATTGGTTGAGCGATATTTCCTTCGAAGATCGGCCATTCTTTGCGTTTTAATGGCTTCAACGTAATCATTCATAAATGTTTCAGATGAACAATAAATTATTTTATATTCGGGGTGATTTTTTAAAATGGAGTTGCCAATCCCAAGCATCAGGTGAGTCTTGCCCACCCCGGTGCCGCCATAAACAAACAAAGGATTATAGGAAACACCAGGATTTTGGACCACGGCTTGAGCGGCGGCAAAGGCGACATTATTAGATAGCCCCACCACAAAGTTTTCCAGGGTATAGCGCTGGTTTAAAACCGGAGCCTGAGTTTGCGGCATAAAATCAAAAGCGTCCTCCGGTGTTTCCACCTTGGATTTTTTGGACAGTTTGGTGGGATCAATTTTAAATTCTACAGCTATTTTTTGGCCGCTGATTTTTTCTAAAGTCGAGGTGATCAAGTCTAGATAGCGGGTTTTAAGTTGGCCCTCATGGAAGGCTGAGGGGGTAGACAGAATAATCTTCCCTTCTCCCATTTCCAAAGGCTCAACAGTAGAAAACCAGCCTTTAAAATTAGCTAGGCCAACTTGTGGTTTAATCTCATCCAGCAGCTTATTCCAGACACTCTTAACATCCATGAAAGGATCTTAGTGGATAAGTTATCCACCAGACAAGATAGCGAAACTGTTAACAACTGGATCATTTTTATTGGTTGTATTTTTTAATTGCCTTTGATAAACTGTAATTATGAACAAAACAAAAGCTGTTGCTCATCAAATTAGTGTGGCTATGCCGGAAAAAACTCATTCCATGGATCCTGAAACTCTGGAAGAGCTTAATGATCCGAAGCACATATTAGCTATTAAAAAATCTCGGGAAGAATACAAAAAAGGTAATTTTACAGACTTCAGAAAATTTCTCAGCGAATTAAAGTAACTGCCCGGTTCATGTGATTGCAAAATTCAAAATTATTGCTGCTGACCCTTATCTTAAAGAGGTTAAGAAATTATTAAGGAGTGATAAATCTCTTCAAAATAAACTTTTAAGAGCAACTGATAAGCTAGAATTAGATCCGTTTCAAGGCCAAAGGATAGAAGGGTCTAAATTGGAGGAAAGAAGAATCTGGGTTGGCGCTTCTCATAGGTTGTTTTATGATATTGACGGCCAAAATGTAGTGTTATTACATATAAAAAAGAAGGATAAACATACCTGCCAGTGAAAATTTTCACCAGGTACAACTTAGTATGAAATCTGAAAGTTAAGTTAACTGGGTCTATCCCCACGGACAGTAAGAGGTCTCCTTAGGGGTGGCTTTATCATTAAGAGCCTTTCATCTGGAATAAGTTGATGACGTTTTATTTCCTGAGCTGCTTTCTCCCAAATTCCATCTGGAGCAGTCTCTATTCTATAATGTTGGTTAGCCTGATTGTATAGCACTAAATTTCCATGCCCTTCCCAAAGGGAATACCTAATAGCAGAGTATTGATATCCGTCGGTGTATAAGCAATAAGAGGCAATAACTCCTTTAGGAGAATTAGCAACTAAACCTTCAATGACTAAAATAGAACCTCGGTTATACTTCTCGATTGGTTTTCTTAATTGTAAAATGACTTTTCCTTCACCTAGTCGGGCAGGTGCATTATATTGGTGAAAAGATGAAGGGTACAAACCAAGATCCTGGTGATCTATAAGTAAAAAGTAAGGCGAATGTATACTTTGGGTCGGTCCTATTGTATTGGGCTGAACATAATCTGGAATAGGATATGGTATTTGAGTTTCAGAGGGTTCGCCCAGAAAATCCTGAATAGTTTGATAGTATTCTTGGAGAGCAGCCCTCTTTAAGTCAGTAGAATCAATTGCTTCGGACATGGCCGGCAATATACCAAAAGCACGGTGTTAATGCAATGGTTGTAATATGAGATCCTTTTTAGTAAACTATCCGCATGCCGAAAAGAACTTATCAGCCGAAAAAAGTAAAAAGGGCCAGGAAACATGGTTATATGTCGAGAAGCGCCACACATGACGGGCAAAGAGTTTTAAAAAGAAGAAGATTAAAGGGCAGAGCCTCCCTTACTGTCTAATGCTTCCAAAACCAGCCAGATTAAATTTAAAAAAAGATTTTAAATGGGTGGCATCCGGTAAAAAGATTGACACCAAATATTTAAGACTTTTTCTGATTGTTGGAGAAAATGATTTGCCAAGGGTTGGAATAGCTGTATCATCAAAAAATTTTAAAAAAGCCAGCGACAGAAATCGGGCCAGGAGATTAACATCGGCGGCATTTGAATCCCTTTACTCCAGTTTGCCGTCAACTATAAATATAGTAGCTCTTCCCAAAATGGGGGTGTTGGGTGTAAAATCAGGAGATGTGCTGTTGGATTTAGAGGAATGTTTAAAAAAAGCACATGTCATTCTGAGCGAAGCGAAGAATATATATCCTTCGGCTGCGCCTCAGGATGACAGAGAGAAAAAATGAAATCAGCGATGGTTAATTTAATAAATTTTTATCAAAAATATTTGTCTTTTGATGTAGGAGCCTTAAGGGTTTTTGCTCCGGGTGGATCATGCCGGTATCCTGTCAGCTGTTCAGAGTATACAAAGCAATCCATAAGAGAGCGCGGAGCTTGGAAAGGAAGCTTTTTAGGATTTAAAAGAATCCTCAGTTGTAACCCATGGAGTTGATTGGTTTAATTTTTAATACTGTTTTTTTTGGACCATTAGTCAACCTAATGGTGTTAATTTTTAAGTTGCTGGAGTTGGCTCACATCCCCGGAGCTTTGGGTTTTTCTCTAATCATATTAACGGTTTTAATAAGAGCCATAATTTGGCCCTTTACTGGGGCCCAGGTTAAATCGGCTCAAAAAATGGCCTCGCTTAAGCCGCACCTTGATGAGCTAAAACAGAAACACAAAGGAGATAAGGTTGCTCTTCAACAGGCCCAGATGGCTTTATATAAAGAACACGGGGTCAATCCGGCAGCCGGCTGTTTGCCGACTTTGATTCAATTCCCCGTCATCATTGCCCTGTATCAAGTCATCACCACCCTTTTTATAAACAGCGGCAAT
>Ga0209515_10008497_pt1 | contig 11968 bp, 14 predicted proteins | sample Subgroupgradi54m_FD_187454 | JGI IMG/M metagenome (GOLD analysis project Ga0209515, IMG submission 187454) | Subsurface groundwater microbial communities from S. Glens Falls, New York, USA - GMW60B uncontaminated upgradient, 5.4 m (SPAdes)... ... | reverse complement strand
GGTTCGGTACGAGGCAATCGCTCCTGGGATATCTCCGTGTTGGTAGGCTGACCAGCCAAGTTTGACGGCAGTTGCTGGAGGCTGAGGAGACGAACTGGCAAGATCTGTGCGAGGGTGTTGGCGGCCGGTTGTTGTTTGTTCTGCCCCAACCGGCAGCGAAACCATCATGATGAAGAGAAGTGTCGCTAAAGGTCGCACTGTGTGCATGTGTCTGTGCGTAATGGAGTAAAGTATACCATACACCTTGGCTTGCTATGTCCGTTGTGTTACACTAACCCACTGCTCGACGGACAGTCATCAATTTTTTGCGGGGCGTGGCTCAGCTTGGTAGAGCGCTTGGTTCGGGACCAAGAGGTCGAGAGTTCGAATCTCTCCGCCCCGAGTCTTTCCAGTAGCGGAGAGATTCGAGGGGAGGCCCGACATATGTGGACGAGCCGCGACCGTAGAAGCGGCGATTTCCACGAGAGGGCCGGGTGGCCCACCGAAGTGAGCGTAGCGAACGAAGGGGCCGAATCTCTCCGCCCCGAGGCTTCTTTATAGGTGGAAGGGGGATGAAGGTGCTGAAACCTCAGCTCTCACGAGGTAACCTACCAGTGTGTGAAGGGTCTCTGTAGTTGTCACGACGATCCTGTCCGATGAAATCATCTCGCGGTGTGCAGAAGCGGCGGATTCACGCGTTCTACGTCGGTCGGGTGCAGGGAGTGGGATTTCGAGTCACCGCAGAAGAGATCGCGCAGTCCCTCGGAGTGGTCGGCTGGGTCAAGAATTTGCGAGATGGCCGGGTCGAGCTTGTTGCTGAGGCGATGGAAACAACCCTCGAGCAGTTCCTTCGCGAGGTTCGTACCAGCCCGATGAAAAACTTTATCCAGGATGTGGAAGTTTCCTGGAGCAATGCGTCTGAGACGTTTGACGCCTTCGAGATTCGCTATTACTAGAACTGGTTTGCGCGTTGGCGAGTTCACGGGTTGACGTGTTGATGATCAACTGAGTGCTTTCGGTGAACGCGCCCACCCGCAAACACGCCAACTCGCCCACTCAGCCCGATGCGCTACGCCATCCTCTCCGATATCCATGGGAATCTTGAAGCGCTGACTGCTGTGCTGGAGCACCTTGCGGCGGAGCGGATTGATCACTATTATTGTCTCGGTGATATCGTCGGGTACGGGGCAGACCCTGGCGCATGTGTGGCGCGTTTGCACGCATGCGAGGCGTTGAGTGTGGGCGGCAATCATGATCTGGCCTGCATCGGCAAGTTCGATCTTCAGTGGTTCAACGATGCCGCACGCACGGCACTGCTGTGGACAAAAGATCAGTTGAGCGTTACCGAACTGGATAGTCTCCGTCGTCTTCCGCTCACTGAGGTGCGCGAACCCTTCACGTTGGTGCACGGAACGCTGCCCCATCCAGAGCGTTTCGAGTATCTGATGGATATGGCGCAAGCGCTCGATACGGTCAAGGCGTGCCGGACCCTCATCTGCTTAACAGGACATACACACCAGCCATGCGTTATTGAGTATGATCGGCGGCAGCGACAGATCACGCGCATCCTGTTACACGCGATCGAACTCGTCGAGGTGCCGTTTAGTGATGATCCAGAGACGATGCGTTACATTGTCAATCCTGGGAGCGTGGGACAACCGAGAGACGGAGATCCCAGAGCCAGCTGTGCGGTGATTGACACGGCGCGCAGACGGGTGACGCTCCATCGGGTGTCGTATGATATTAAACGCGCTCAACAGAAGATCCGTCACGCAGGTTTGCCAGAATTCTTGGCCGCGCGCCTGGCGGTTGGACGGTAATGGTATCGAACACTCGCACGTCGGTAGCGCAGCGCATTGCCCGCTTGCGCGAGGCGATTCGTCATCATGATTATCGCTACTACGTGTTGAACCAGCCGGAGATCTCCGACGCGGAGTACGACCGGCGCTTGCGCGAGCTGCAGGCGCTTGAGGCACAGGCACCTCAGCTCGTCACGCCTGATTCGCCAACACAGCGGGTGGGCGGAGTGCCGGATCAGGCGTTTCGTCCTGTGCGCCATACGACGCCGATGCTCTCGCTCGATAATGCGTTTACCGAAGAGGAATTGATCGCCTGGCATCAACGAGTGCTCAAAGGACTTGGTGGAGCAGAGCCAACGTATACCGTCGAATTGAAGATCGATGGGGTCGGCCTCGCCCTGACGTACGATCAGGGACAGCTCATCCGGGCGGCGACGCGAGGTGATGGCACGACGGGAGAGGATGTGGCAGCGAACGTGCGCACCATTCGCAGCATCCCGTTGCGGTTGCAGGATCACCCGCCGCGCCGGCTGGAAGTGCGCGGAGAAGTGTATATGACGATTGACGAGGTGGAGCGCTATAACGCCCAGGCGATTCGCACCGGCGGAGAAACATTTGCGAATCCACGCAATGCTTCTGCCGGCAGCTTGCGGCAGAAGGATCCAAAAGTCACCGCGACGCGGCCACTCCGGTTTTTTACCCATTCGTATGGGGCGGTGGAGGGAATGCGCTTTGAGACGCATTGGGCGTTCCTCCAAGCCTGCCAGACATTTGGCTTGCCCATCGTGGAAGAGGCCATCCTCTGCCGATCCTTTGACGAGGTGCGTGCGCGCTGCCGCCAGCTTGAAGCGCGGCGCAGCCGTCTGCGCTACGAAGCGGACGGTGTCGTGGTGAAGGTGAACGAATTGGCGCTGCAGGAGCGCTTAGGGATGACGTTCCGCTCGCCTCGCTGGGCCATTGCGTACAAGTTTGCGGCCCACGAAGCGACGACCCAAGTGGTGGATGTGCAGCCTTCGGTAGGGCGCACGGGGACCATCACGCCAGTCGCTAGCCTGAAGCCGGTTGCCTGCGGCGGTGTGACGATCTCAAATGCCACGTTGCACAACTACGATGAAGTCCAGCGGCTTGGAGTGCGGATTGGCGATTGGGTGATGATCCGTCGGGCTGGCGATGTCATTCCCCAGGTGCTGAAGGTGATCGAGAGTCGTCGCAGCGGGGCAGAGCGGCCGATCCGTCCTCCGTCGAGGTGCCCGGTGTGCAGCGGGACGGTGATCCAAGAGCCTGGGGAAGTGGCGTATCGCTGCATCAATCCCTCATGCCCGGCGCAGTTGGTACGCGAGCTCTTGCATTTCGGCAGTCGCGGCGCCATGGATATCGAAGGGATGGGTGAAGCGGTGGCTGAAGCATTAGTGAATCGGCACGTGATTCGTGATGTCGCTGGGCTCTATCATCTCACGGCTCAGGATCTGCTCCAGCTACCATTGTTTGCTGAGAAAAAATCCCAGAAGCTCCTCGAGGCGATCCAAGCGAGCAAACATCGAGGGCTCGCCAGGCTGCTCTATGGCTTGGGAATCCGCCACACGGGAGAGAAGACGGCGCTGGATTTGGCTGAGCAATTTGGTTCGATCACGAACCTGCTCAACGCGGATCGCGCCGCGCTTGAGCAAGTGCCTGGGGTCGGCCCGGTGGTTACCGAAGAGGTCGTGCAGTTCTTCCGCCAGCCAGAAGTGAAAACGCTCGTGAAAAGATTAGCAGCAGTCGGTGTGAAGCTGACCGAGGCGGCTCGCCGGGGTCCACAGCCGCTCGCGCAGAAGACGTTTGTGTTTACCGGAGAGCTCTCGCAGATGAGCCGGCCTGAGGCTGAAGCGCTCGTGCGCAGACTCGGCGGGCAAGCCTCATCTCACGTGAGTCGGCAGACGACGTACGTGGTCGCTGGTGCGGCTCCTGGATCAAAACTCGAGAAGGCACGGCAGCTCGGTGTGAGCGTGCTGGATGAGGCACAGTTTCTGACCATCGTCCAGAAGGGACGATAACCGATGCACGAACAACGCGAGGGGGGTCTCATGCGCCAGGATCTTGTGATGCGAGTCGTGATGACCTCCTGTCTCGGGCTTGCGCTTGCGACCGGTTGTGAATCGCTCCAGAGAAAATTCACGCGAAAATCAAAGGCGCCTCAGGAACGCTTTAGCCCCATCATCAATTTCCAGGATTATACGCGGACGATGACGCCACTAGACCGGTATCGAAAGCATTATCTGATGTTTGATTATTGGAATGGAGAGCTCCTACAGGCACTGCAAAGCGGTCCGCCAAATCCGAAGCGGTATCGACGAGCATCAACCGAGTCGCTGGGGGAACTTGAGACCATGAAAAGCTTGGTCACCGATGACGTGGCGGGCACATTCGACCCACTCCTCAAGGAACGCGCGAAGCTCGATCAGGCACTTCAAGTAGAAGATCTCGGGACAGGCCAGGCGAGCTCGACGGTGCGTCTCTTGGAGTTCCAAACACGCGAGATTCACCGCGATCTGTTCTGGCGCACCGTCCAAGATCAGCTGAAGCCGCAGCAGCCTGCGGCTCAGGAAGGTGCCGCACCACAGCCTTCGACAGGAGATGCAGCAGCACCTTGAAGAGTTCTTGTCATATCTTGAGCTTGAGCGAGGCTTGAGCCCGACGACGCGGAGCAGCTACCATCAGGATCTCGCGCTCTTTCAAGCGTTTCTCAAGCGACAGCGCGTGGCCTCGCTCGATCAAGTGCAGCCGACGCATGTGCGGGAATTTTTGCAGTCGCTGCGCGCAAAGAAACACAGCCCAGCGACCATTGCACGGAAGCTGGCGGCGGTGAAGGGCTTCTTTAAGTTTCTCGAGGGGCAACGAGTGATTCCACGCAGCCCCACGGCATTTATTGAAACGCCGAGGCTCTGGCATCGGCTGCCGCAGACACTCTCATTAGCAGAAGTCGAACGGTTGCTTGGAAGCATTCACGCAGAGGGGTTGGGCTTGCGGGATCTGGCGATGCTGGAGTTGCTCTATGGTGCTGGGCTGCGCGTCTCTGAGCTGGTCTCGCTCGATCTCGATAATTGCAATTTTGATGCAGGGTTTGTGCGCTGCATCGGGAAGGGCAATAAGGAGCGTGTCGTGCCGCTCGGGCGGCAGGCCAGCCAGGCCCTCGCACGTTATCTTGAGCTGGAGCGCCCTCACTTAGTGAAGCGACAGCCAGCGTCTCGCATATTGTTTGTCAATCGGCGAGGCGGTCGGCTGACGCGCCAACGCGTGTGGCAGCTGTTGCGGCGGTACGCGAAAGCCGGTTTGATTACCAAACTCATCGGCCCGCATACGCTTCGGCATTCATTTGCGACGCATCTCTTGGAGCGGGGCGCTGATTTACGGATCGTACAAGAGCTGCTGGGCCATGCGAACATTAGCACGACGCAGCGCTATACGCATGTTGATCGGGCTCGCCTGAAATCCGTCCATGATAAGTTTCATCCGCGTCCATGAATGCTGAGCGTTCGATCGAGATCCCAGCATCTCTTCAGCCGCTCCTCAAGACGATAGGGTGTATCGCTGGGGAGTTGGGAATGTCTGCGTATGCGGTCGGTGGGTGCGTGCGTGATTGGCTATTAGGGCTGTCCGATGGGATGGATCTCGATGTCACAGTGGAGGGTGATGGGATTGCGCTCGCGAAAGCCGCGGCTCGTGCACTCAGCGCTTCACTGACGGTGCATCCGCAGTTTGGAACAGCCACCCTAGCGCTGACCCCTTCGGGGGCCGCTCGAACATCCGAATCGTTTCGGGTCGATGTGGCGACGTGCCGCAGAGAAACGTATGCTAAGCCAGGTGCGTATCCGAAGGTGACGCCTGGCACCATCCGCGATGATCTCGCGCGTCGAGATTTTACGATCAATGCCATGGCGGTAGCCATTGTGCCTGAGCGCGTTGGAGTCCTGGTCGATCCGTTTGGTGGGGAGCAGGACCTTCGGGCTCGGCGGCTGCGGGTTTTGCATCCACGCAGCTTTTTGGATGACCCGAGCCGGATCCTGCGCGGCGTTCGGTTCATCCGGCGTTTTGGCTTTCATTGGGAGCGCAAGACGGCGCGCCTCATGCAAGTAGCGATTGCTGCGGGAGCTTTTGGGTGGCTCAATGCTGGGCGGATTAAGAAGGAGCTCGAGCGTATGCGCCATGAGCCGGATCCGCAGGCGTGTCTTGAGGAGCTGCTGACAGTGCTGATTGCGGCACGGTAACTCTATCGGTATGCGGGGAAGAGGGGGAGCGCGTAAGCATGGTGATTGGTGTCTTGCAAGTGGAAATCCATATTCCGACGTCCCATACACTCAAGGACAAGCGCTCAGTCGTGAAGAGCCTGAAAGACCAGATCCACGGGCGGTTTAATGTGGCAGTGGCTGAAGTGGATGCAGATGAGAAATGGCAACGCGCTACGCTCGGGATGTCGACGGTCGGTGAAGGGCGCACGTATGTGCAAGAAGTGCTCAAGCAAGTGAGCGAATGGCTTCGCACGACGCATCTTGTGGACGTCATGCGCATTGATGAGGAGTATGTCTAATGGAGACGCCACGCACAGCGCGGCTTGCGCAGCAGTTGCAGGAAGAGATCGCACTGATCATCCATCAGGAGCTCAAAGATCCGCGGCTTGGGTTTGTCACGATTACGCGGGTCGAGCTTTCGAAAGACATCTCGCATGCGAAGGTCTTCTTCAGCTGCCTCGGGTCAGAAGACGAGCGGGCGCGCTCGCAAGAAGCGCTGGATCATTCCACGCGGTTCGTCTACGGACTGCTCAGGAAGCGGTTGCGCCTCAAGATCATTCCTGAGGTCATGTTTCGATACGATGAGTCGATCGCTGGGGCAATTGAGATGACGCAAATGTTCGATCGGCTGAAGCAACAATCAGAGTCTCCTAAGGCAGAGACGGAATAACATCGCGCATAGAATCGATGGCAGAGAAGCTACAGAACAGTGTTCCTGGTGCTCATTCGCGGGTGGCATCCGCGATCCCTGAGGGCCTGCTGTTAGTGAATAAGCCGTCGGGTCCTACATCGCACGATGTGGTGGCACTCGTCCGGCACGTGCTCGCGATGCAGCGCATTGGACATACTGGGACGCTGGACCCGATGGCCGAGGGGCTTCTGGTGCTGCTCGTTGGGCGCGCCACACAACATCAGCAGGAGCTCCAAGGCCACGAGAAATGTTATGAGGCCACGTTGCGGCTCGGTATCCAAACAGACACCGGGGATCTGACCGGCAAGCCGGTGCGAACTGCTGCGGTGCCATCCCTGGATCATGATCACCTCAGCGAGCTGCTGCAGACATTCCACGGAACACAGTCTCAGACTCCGCCGATTTACAGCGCAGTCAAAGTGCGTGGACGTCCATCCTATTGGTGGGCGCGTCACCGTACGCCAGTGGCGCTCTCGCCGCGCCAAATCCATCTCTCAGCACTCTCGTTGATTACGATGAGTGAGGAGACGCTGACATTTCGTGTCCACTGCTCGGCGGGGACCTACATTCGTACGCTCGGAGAATCGATTGCTGATCAGCTAGGTACCGTAGGGCATCTCACGCGCCTCGTGCGTTTGAGTATTGCATCCTGGCGTGTGGAAGATGCGGTATCAACGACATGGATTGCTCACGCATCGTCAGCACTGTTAGCCCAGAAGCTGCTCTCCGTGGGACCTTCCCTCCAGCGGTAATCATGTCCTCCTTAAGAATCGTGAGGGGTGTGCATGCCATGCGACATCCCCCCGTGCGTCCCGTGGTGACCATTGGTGTCTTCGATGGAGTCCATCGCGCGCATCAACAGCTCCTTCGAGCTACGGTGCAATTAGCCCAGCGTCTTCGGGGAACAAGCGTAGTGATCACGTTTGATCCGGATCCGCATAGGGTCCTCGACCCTGCGCACGCGCCGCCCTCCTTAATACCGCTCGAGGTGCGTCTTGCTCTGCTTCAAGCGTGCAAGATCGATCGGATCTGGGTGATTCCATTTACCAAAGCCTTCAGCCGGATGACCGCCGCACAGTTCATTGATCAGATACTCGTGCGCAAACTTCGGGCAACTGCGCTGATTGTTGGCGAGGGCTTTCTCTTCGGAAAAAATCGCGCTGGTGATATGGACGTGCTCAAGACGTTAGGGCCATCGCGCGGTATTCAGGTAATTGCGGTTAAGCAGATCACACGCAATCGTCAGCCCATCTCCAGCTCTCGCATTCGTCGGCTCATTGCTGAGGGGGCCATCGCGCACGCGAAGCGTCTCTTGGGTCGCGCTCCTGCCATCTATGGAACGGTGGTGCATGGCGCTGGGCGGGGGCGTCACCTCGGATGTCCGACGGCGAATATTCGACTGACGTCGGGAGTGCTTCCCCCGCAGGGAGTGTATGCGGTGCGCGTCTCGTGTGCATCGCGTCTGCACACATGGCAGGGGGTCATGAACCTTGGCGTGCGCCCAACATTTGGCCCTGGCCCGATGGTATGTGAGGTGCATCTTTTACAGTTTTCCGGAACGCTCCAAGGACACTCGGTGAGCGTCTCATTGCTTGGACGGTTACGAAACGAACACTGCTTTACTAGCATCGAAGAACTCCGACGCCAGATCTCTCGTGATCTTGCCCGCGCATCGGTGATCTTTCGTCAACGAGCATAATCTCTCCCCGTTCTTCACCGTACGTTCTCCCCGGTATCTCCTGGCACAAATCTGTGGTATCTGGCTGCAATAATGGGAATTGCATAGCTATTTATACTTAAAAAAACATACAAAATAATGCTTTTTGCCTTGACAGCAGTGGTGCCTGCAGGTATAGTTGGGACGTTGTTGTGGAGATAAGTGGTAGAAAGTGGTAGATCGCGCGGAATGCAAAGCCCTGGATTGAAGGCGCCGTGCACACGGCAGCGTGCGGTGGCAACGATCCCACGATGAGCGACAATGTTCTACGGCGAGCACGAACATACGATCGATCGCAAAGGGCGTCTCATCATCCCCGCCAAATTTCGGCAAACCCTCAAAGAGCAACAGATCAGGACGTTGTTTCTGACCCGCGGATTAGATGGCTGTCTCTTCCTGTTTTCAGACTCCGAGTGGCGCTTGGCGGAGAGCCGATTCAAGCAGGTTCCGTTTACCAAAAGCGAAGGGCGGAAATTCAACCGGCTCTTTTTCTCCGGGGCTGCTGAAGTGACGATCGATGGATTGGGTCGACTACTGGTACCGAAATCGCTGAAAGAGTTTGCTCAGATCAAGCAGGACGTTGTGATCGTTGGTGTCTCAAACCGCATGGAAGTTTGGGCGAAAGAAAAGTGGCGCGCGTTCTATGAAAATTCCCGGCAGAGTTTTGAAGAGCTCGCGGAGCGTGTGTTGTTGGAGTAGTTGAGCGCATGCCAAGTGTTCTAGATGTTGAACTCGAGCCATCTGATGCAGCAGCACCCTTTTGCATGAGTGGAACACCCTCAGCCGCATGGCACCAGCCTGTGATGAGTGCCGAGGTGCTGCGCGCCCTAGATCCAAAGCCCGGGGAGATTATCGTCGATGGCACGGTGGGTACGGGGGGGCACAGCGCGCTGATCCTACCAGGCCTCCTCCCGGATGGGCAGCTCATTGCGGTTGACCGCGACCCTCTCTCGTTGGGTGTAGCACAGCAGCGTCTGAGCGAGTTCACTCCGCAAGCGCGTTTCGTGCACGAGAACTATCGTCATCTGCCCTCCATCCTGCAATCGCTTGGATATGGACATCTCGATGGGCTGCTGCTCGATCTTGGCATGTCCAGCCCTCAAGTGGATCGCGCCGAGCGAGGGTTCAGCTTTTTGAAAGACGGTCCGCTTGATATGCGGATGGACCCTGGGCAAGCGATGACCGCCGAGCGTTTGGTGAACAGATCTTTCGCTGAGGAGCTAGCCGATCTGATCGCGACGCTCGGGGAAGAGCGGTTTGCAAAACGGATCGCGCGAGCGATCGTACGCGAGCGCCAGCGTGAGCCGATTGCAACGACGACGCAATTAGCGCAACTCATCACTCGAGCGGTCCCGCCTGGCGCGCGGCATGGCCGGCTGCATCCTGCCACACGCACGTTCCAGGCGCTTCGGATGGCAGTGAACGATGAGTTGGGAGCGCTGGATGAGCTGCTCGGTGCGCTGCCGCAACTCTTGAATCCGGGGGGACGTGTGGTGATCATGGCGTTTCATTCGCTTGAAGACCGTCGGGTGAAACACGCGTTTGCTCAGGGGATGCGGGATGGGTTGTGGACGGTGCTCACAAAAAAACCGATCACCCCATCGGAGGACGAGATGCTGCGGAATCCTCGTGCGCGGTCAGCAAAACTACGAGCGATCGAGCGCGTGTGATGCGACTAACGCATTGGCTCATGGGTATTGGTGTCGTGGTGGCAATAGGTTGTCTGCAAGTGGCGCAGCGGAACGCGCTCTTTCTGCAGGGTTATGCGATTGGAAGCCGGGTGAGCCGACTGCATACCGAACAAACGGACGTGGCATGGCTCCATGCGCGAGTGACCCAGCTCTCTTCGCCCACGAATCTTGCGCGCGCAGCCCAAGAGCGTCAGCTCAAGCTTGTGGCCTGGTCAACGCTACCTTCCCAGGCGACGTTTGTGGATCTTCCTCAGCCCGGCGTCGTACAGGAGAAGGCGCAAGCGAGTACTACGGCTCATCCGCTCGTGCATGTGGCAGCCATTGACCATGATCAGCCGTCGACAGTGGATGATGGCACATCGGACTAATGGGGCTTGTGGTGTGTGCATAAGTGATGGTGCGCCCAACGAATGATTGCATTATCGGTGTGCTGCTGGTGGGGTTGGGGTTCCTTAGCCTCCTCTGGGTGCGCTGCTTCTGGCTCCAAGTGGTGGGCGCTCGTCGCTATGCCGCGATTGCCGAGGTCCAGCATGAATCGGTGCAACTCCTTCGACCACATCGCGGAACAATCTATGACCGTCATGGGCGGTTTCTCGCGATGAGCGTTGAGGCCCCATCAGTCTTTGCGAACGCCCGTCAGGTTGAGGATAAGCAAGAAGTCGCGGTTCAGCTGGCCAGCTTGGTGGGACAGCGCGCAGGGCGAATTCAAGAGCGGCTCGAGCAGGATCGAGGGTTTGTCTGGGTGGCACGGCAGATGGATCCAGAGGTGCGGCCCTCCATTCGTACGCTCGGCGAAGCGGGTGTCGGGATTGTGGAAGAGCCGAAACGGATCTACCCGCACGGCCAGCTTGCCAGCCATCTGATCGGCTTTACGAATATTGACCAGCGTGGACTTGAGGGAGTCGAGTTGTCGTTTAACGGTGTCCTGCAAGGGCAGGGAGGATGGCGCGCGACGCTCCGCGACGCCAAAGGCGATCTACTCATTGGGCCATGGACGACGGAAACGAAGTCCATTAATGGTGATGATCTCGTGCTGACTATTGATGGGGTGGTCCAGCAAGTGGCCGAAGAGACGCTGGAGTGGGGTCTGAAGAAGTTCCACGCCAAAGGGGGCTCCATTATTATTCTGGAGCCGTTTACCGGAGCAATCCTCGCGATGGCCAACGCGCCATCGTATGATCCGAATGCGCCGGCGTCCGCTCCCGCAGAATCCCGCAGGAATCGAGCGGTGACCGATCTCTTCGAGCCAGGCAGCACTTTCAAAGTCGTCACCGCCTCCGCGTTGATCGATACGGGAAAAATCACGACGGAAGAGCCCATCTTCTGCGAGAACGGCGCCTACCACACCGTGGCTCATCATATTCTGCACGATCATGAATCGCACGGGACGTTGCCATTTCGTGATGTGATTAAACTATCTTCGAACATCGGAACGGCGAAAGCCGCACAACGATTGACGCCCGAGGAGCTGTACCACTACATTCAAGCGTTTGGGTTTGGCCGGAAGACAGGAGTCGATGTGCCTGGAGAGGTGAGCGGAATGATCAGCCCGCCAGCGCGGTGGTCAAAACTTTCCCCGTACATTATCCCGATTGGCCAAGAGATTGCGGTGACCCCTCTTCAACTGACGATCATGATGAGCGCGATCGCCAATGGGGGATTCCGGGTGCGTCCGTATCTTGTGGAGCGTCTCCAGACGTCTGAGGGGCGCCTGGTGCGCGCGCACCGCAGCGTGGCTCCGGTGCGGATCATCAGTCCGCAGACCGCTGAAACGCTTCAACAGATGCTTACAGGGGTCGTTGAGTCAGGCACCGGCCGGCTGGCGA
>Ga0209515_10008494_pt1 | contig 11971 bp, 12 predicted proteins | sample Subgroupgradi54m_FD_187454 | JGI IMG/M metagenome (GOLD analysis project Ga0209515, IMG submission 187454) | Subsurface groundwater microbial communities from S. Glens Falls, New York, USA - GMW60B uncontaminated upgradient, 5.4 m (SPAdes)... ... | reverse complement strand
CAACGTATGAAGAATACGTCTCGCGGACATCGCATCCTTGGCGCCTCGAACTTGTCGCGATATTGAATGTCTTGACTTCGGATTGCATCAAAAATAAATATTTTTAAAGACTTAGTTTCAAACATTTGTGAATTTGAAAAAGAAAACCGTACTCACGTGAGGGCGGTTTTCTTTTTTTGCTTTTTATTTTTTCGATGCTAGGATGGGGGCAGTATGTTCTCAGGAGAAGTGTCATGAAGAAGATTGTCGTTGCTTCGATGAATCCGGTCAAATGCCAAGTGGCCGAATTGGCCTCTCGTCAGGTTTTTAAGGAATCAGTGCTCTGTCGCGGAATTGCCGTTGATTCGAAGGTCCCAAGTCAACCTTTTAACGGGCAAGTGTTGAATGGCGCGCATAATCGCCTTCTTGCCGCACGTGCGGCAGATCAAGAGGCCGATATCTGGATCAGTATGGAGGGTGGAATATTCAACGATGTTCATGATGGGAATAAACTCTTTAATCAAGCGTGGATTCTCGCGACTGACAAAAGCGGGTTCATTGCGAAAAGTTTGACTGCAAGTTTTCTCATCCCAACTCGGGTTGCTGCATTGGTGCTCGCAGGGAAGGATCTTGCTGCGGCGACTGATGAGGTGTTCTGTACCGAAAACTGCAATGAATCGAAGGGGTGCATTCATTTTGTGACCGACAGGCTTATCAGTCGCATGGAGTTGTATCTCCCTTCCGTAATTATTGCACTCACGCAATTGAAGCATAAAGAATGGTATTCATAAGAATAAGTGAAAGACATCAGCGAGAGGAAACTCTCGCTTTTTTATTGGAAAATGAGTATGCTCTAGTCATGCGATTTCATGTCATTACACTTTTTCCCGAGACAATACGGCCGTATGTGGACGACTCAATTTTGGGACGCGCGCAAGAAAAGAAAATCATTGCGGTGAAGTACTACAATCCTCGTGACTTTACGAAGGATAAGCATCATCGCGTCGATCGGAGACCCTATGCGGGAGGCCCTGGAATGGTACTTGAGGCGGAACCATTTTTGAAGGCAGCCATGAAAGCAAAAGGAAAAAAAACAAAACGCGTGAAGACGGTATTTTTTGCAACCGATGGAAAGCAATTTACCAATGTCATGGCACGCAACTGGGCGAAAAAATATGATGACATTATTTTTCTTGCGGGACGGTACGAGGGGATTGATGCCCGTGCACCCAAAATTTTGAAGGCGGAAAAGATCTCCGTCGGACCCTTTGTGCTCACGGGAGGAGAGTTGCCGGCGATGATTGTCATTGATGCGCTTGCGCGGCAAATTCCCGGAGTCTTGGGTTCATTTGAATCGGTCGAAGAAGAACGCACGGCAAGTCCCGATGTGTATACTCGCCCCGAGGTGCTTGAGTGGAAAAAGAAAAAATACCGCGTTCCCAAGGTACTCCTTTCGGGAGATCACAAAAAGATCGAAGCATGGAAATTGAAACATCAACATGGAAAATCATCCGATAAGTAAGCACGAAGCACTTTCACCGGAAGAGCGTTTTGCTGAACTGTATGAAGGCGCAGTACTCTCGTCCATTTCATACGATGAATTGCCGAACGCTGCCGCCCTGCATTTTGAGTGCAGAGCGAAATTGCTTGTATCTCCGGAGGAGTATCAACCAAAAAATTTTTCTCATATTTATCTACTCACGCATCCGGACGGTCGGAAGACGTATGTTGCGGAACACGAGAAATCATTCGGCGAAGGAGAAAAAGATCAGTGGGTGTATTTTGCCGATTATGAAGGCGACACGATGGCTGGGTATGGCGACCTCGTCAATAATATTGAATCCCTCCACAAAGAGAATATGATCGGCAAACCGTACACGAACTTTACCAGAACATATAAAGCCGATGACGAAGGGGGCGGGGGACAAGATTTTCGGGGAAAAGGTTTTGGGCAACGGAGAATTATCGAGATGAATGCATATGCGCAAGCGCGTTTCGGATACACGCTTCATTCCTCAAGTTTTATTAAACCCGACCAAGATGCGAATGGACTCTCTGCGCCCGAGCGTATCTGGGAGCGCTTGGTTCAAGAAGGAAAAGCGGAATCATTTGTTGAAGGAAAAGGAGAGGATGCGCAAACAAGGTATCGTATGAGATGAGCGTAAAAACGGAACAGGTTACTGTGTTTACCGAGGGAGAAGAATATGAGGTAAAGTCGAATTTTTGTGAGACTTTAAAATGAAGGTTGGTATAGAAAGATATGGAGCTTACACGATCCGTAAGGCATTCATAAATTGAAAACAGTATATTATAATTTATTTATGAAATTCATTTCATTATTTTTTGTATTTTTGGTTCTGGTTTTCATTGCCCCAGGGTCAGTATTTGCGAGTACTCCAAAAACAATACACGGGGCATCAGTGGCAATACCAAAGGCGCTCATCCAAAAAAAGCCGGCAAAGAAAAAAATTCCCCCGAAGCATATCGTCAGACGTAAAACACACAAAGCGTTTCTCATGGTGAATGCTCCGCTTATCGACCCGCACAACCCACCGAGTTCACCAAAACCATAAGGTGTATTTTGCTTTTTATTCAAGGGTAGGCTATAAAGGGAGGCAATGCAGCGTCTTTCCTTTGTATTTCTTTTTGTCGGAATTCTCCTCGGTGGTTTTGCAGCATCGCAAATTTTACATTTCCACCCTCTCGCATTGGCATCAGTAATCACTTCAACACAAGAAGATTATGTTGAATCCGACGCTCTTCTTCGAGAGCATTTTCGTGAGCAAGGTAGTTTTCCTAAAAAAGAAGAGCGGGGCAATAGAAGTGTTACCGCCACCTCAACGGGTGCCATCAAGATTCCGGTGATGGTTTACCATAGTGTACGCGCGCATGTGAGCGGTGAATCAGCGATACAGGATCAATATGATATTACTCCCGAGTTATTGGAGAGTGAACTTGTGTACCTCAAGGAGCACGGATATACAACAATCCAATTTGCTCAAGTGATTGGGTATTTTGATCATGACACTCCGCTTCCCGAAAAACCCGTTATTCTTTCTTTTGATGACGGATGGGAAAATCAATATACGCATGCATTTCCACTCCTCAAAAAATATGGGATGACCGGAACATTTTTTATCTATACCAATCCCATTGATCATCAGAAGAAACATTGGATGACGTGGAAACAAGTAGTTGCGCTTGATCAAGCGGGCATGGAAGTGGCCGGACACTCGCGCACTCATCCGATGCTTACGAAAATTACTACCGATCAAGGTCTTGATAAGGAGATCTTGGGAAGCAAGCAAATCCTCGAACAGCATCTCGGGCACACGATCACGGTATTTGCCTACCCCTTTGGCATGAGGGATGCGCGGGTGATTACTGCGGTGAAACGTGCGGGCTATCTTCTGGCTCGTACCACTCATGCCGGTGTCTGGAATAATGAAGAATATCGGTATGAATTTACCGGCCAACTTTCGACCGACAATATTGCCGATTTTGAGCGTCTCCTTAAGTTGAAATAGTGAATTTTGTGCGACGTTGTAATAACGTGTACTATGGGAATATATGGAATCCATTCACGAAGTGGCGATTTTCGGCGGCGGATGCTTTTGGTGCACCGAGGCGATATTTCAAATGCTCCGTGGCGTAATTAGTGTTTCACCGGGTTATGCCGGGGGAGAAAAACCCAATCCGACCTATGAGGAAGTTTCAAGCGGTACGACCGGCCATGCCGAGGTGATACGCATCGACTATGACCCGACAAAAATTTCTTATCAGAATCTCCTTACCGTATTTTTCGGTTCCCATGATCCGACAACGATGAATCGACAAGGCAATGATAGGGGTACGCAGTATCGCTCGATTATTCTCACCACAAGTGAAGCGCAGGTGAAAGAGGCTCATGCATTTATCGAGGAACTTAATGCATCGAGTAACAACGGTGCGCCGATTATCACCGAAGTGAAACCGCTCCAAGAATTTTATGATGCCGAAGACTATCATCAAAATTATTATGCGAATAATCGCGAACAGGGTTATTGTCAGATCATCATCAATCCCAAGCTTGAAAAAGTACAAAAGCAATTCGCCGAATTATTAAACGATGAAGCGAAACAAAAATAACATGGAAGTTGTTATTCGAGATGCCAAAGCTGAAGATGTGCGTCAGATACGCGAGATATACTACAAGACTTGGCTTGCAACTTATCCCAACGAAAAACACAGAATACGGGTGAGTGATGTTGAAGATCGTTTCAAGAATTCATTTACTCCGGAAAGTTTAAGGAAAGGCGAAGAGCGCATTACCAATCTCGGAGACACTGAGCGCACACTTGTTGCAGAAGTTGAGGGTAGGGTTGTGGGCACGAGCAATATCAGAAAAGAAAAGGACATCAACGTTGTCGGAACGATTTATGTTTTTCCTGAATATCAGCGAGGAGGGATCGGAAAGATGTTGTTTACAGAAGCGGTAAAGTGGTTTGAACAAACACATGATATTCGCATAGATGTCGCAACATACAATGCTCAAGCGATAGCATTCTATGAGTCGTTGGGGTTTGTTGCTACAGGTGAAGTCTTCGAAGAAGAACAGTTTAGAATGCCAAGCGGCGGGATCATTCCCGAACAGCGTATGATTAAAAAGAGTAACAAGTAATAATATGGATGATCAAACACTCGACATGACTGAAGAAGAATTGAAAGCGAAACTCACTCCCGAGCAATATCGCGTATTGCGTGAGAAGGGAACAGAGGCACCCGGAAGCGGCAAATATCTCCATGAACATACGGATGGCATGTTCAAATGCGCGGCGTGCGGTAATCCGCTCTTTTCTTCCGATGCAAAATTTGATTCGGGTACCGGCTGGCCCTCATTTGATCAAGCACTCCCGAATGCGGTGAAATATGAGCATGACCCGCCTTCGTCTGACTTCGGCGTAGCAAGTCGCACCGAAGTTTTATGTGCAAAATGTGGCTCGCATCTCGGCCATGTATTCGATGACCTGCCTGCCATGCCTGCGCATGCAGGGGAGGCAGGCGGCCTTTCAACAACCGGCAAGCGCTTTTGCATGAACTCCGTTTGCCTTGAGTTGGACACGAAGAAAGAAAAATAATTTAATATACAATATGGATATTGCATCATACATTGATCACACGCTACTCAAACCCGAAGCAACTCCGGCGCAAATTGAAACGCTGTGTAACGAAGCGCGCGAATATCATTTTGCCAGTGTCTGCATCAATCCCTCGTACGTGCTTTTTGCAAAAGAACTCTTAAAAGAAAGTACGGTGAAGGTGTGCACGGTCATCGGCTTTCCTCTCGGTGCCACTTCTACCAATGCAAAAATAAAAGAAGCTGAGATCGCACTCCTCGACGGAGCGCAAGAGCTCGACATGGTCATCAATATCGGCCGATTGAAATCAGGCGATGACATTTTTGTAAAGCGTGAAATAAGTCTCTTGGCGGAATGTGCGCATAATGGAAATGCGATATTAAAAGTGATTATCGAAACCGTACTTTTGACCGATGATGAAAAACGTAAAGCATGTCAGCTCGCCAAAGATGCCGGTGCAGACTTTGTGAAAACGTCAACAGGTTTTGCGGGTGGGGGAGCGACGGTGGAGGATGTGCGACTCATGCGCGAAGTCGTCGGACTTTCGATGGGCGTGAAGGCCTCAGGTGGTATCAGTGATATTGAAAAAGCCGAAGCAATGATCGCCGCCGGTGCAACTCGTCTCGGTGCTTCAAACGGTGTCGCCATTGCCGCCGGAATTCACGCCTCCGATCCGAAGGAATATTGATGTGGCGCAAAGAAGTGGAGTCTCGATAGCCTGCTTGGTATCTCCTTGACGATACTATCCTATAGTACTATTATATAGTACATGACCACTATTACCGTACCGATCACCAAGGAGCTCGAATCATTTATTGAGGAAGAACTAAAGGCGGGGACGAGCGACTCCAAGGCACATCTTGTGCGTTTTGCGCTCGGACGACTTCAAGAAGAGCGTGCGCTCGCACGTCTCAGTGAAGCAGAAGCAGATATTAAAGGTGGTCGAGTGTACAAGGGCGATCTCAAAAGGCTTTTGAAAAAATTTTAGTATGCAGTACCTCTATACTGCGCGTTTTCTCCGCTCACTCAAGAAATGCGATGAGGGAGTTCAAGATGATGTTTTTGCCGCGGTAAAGTTGTTTGAAAAAGGAACAAACAACGAAGTGCTCAAATTACATAAATTGCACGGCAAGTTTAGGGCGTGGCATGCATTTTCGGCAAACTTTACCCATCGCATCATCATTAAAATAGAAAAGAAAAACATTTATTATCTCGACGTGGGAACTCATGATGTTTATAAGTGATCCATAGCTTTTTATGAAAATCACATTTGCCTATATAGGCAAATGTGATTGTGAAATTTAAAATATTTATTTACACATGCTACTAGTAGCATGTGTAAATAAAAAATAGAGTTATTCTTATTTTTTCTCTGCACAAAAGAAACCGCCCCGGCACGTGTTGTGTGTGTGGCGGAGGATTTAAAAAAACGGGCGGTGCATTTGTTGCACCGCCCGTGGTCTTCACTATGCCTAGGTTTGGAGGCCAAGCCCTGCGACACTTCGCCCATGTGGAGAGTTGGCGAGACTCCCGACATAGTCGCTGCTCGCGATAAACATGCTCCCCGCATCGACACCATCCTCCTTGTGGAGCATGGAGAGCCACTGGGAATAGCTCAGTTTCTCGTCGGCGAAGATCGTCGCACCGCTTTCGCACCAGAACGCGAGCTCGTGTGCAGAAGCGAATACAGGGCTGATCGGCGAACCTTCGGAGCAAGTTTCCCAAAGCTGGTAGCCGGCTCCTTTCGGCGGCTCGTACTCTTTCCATGAGCGGAATGCGCGATGTGGTACATGTGCCGGGAACTTTGAACCGTGGCCACGGCAGACCTTGCACCCACCCCAGACACCGAGCCGTTTGGCGCGGGCCTCGATGAGGATCCACCGGTTGATCGCGTCGTGACCAAATCCAGTTTTCTGCGATGCATTCACCTCGGCGGCAGTCGGTATACGTCCGTTGTCGTACGGGAGCCAATAGCCGCCGTTATTTCTGATCACTTCATGATGTTCCTCGTTGAGGGGGATGCGCGTGAAGTCCCAGAGCCGGTTGGCATCGACGAGTGCTTGCACTTCGTCTTGCGTGATGTTGTCATGCCACCGCCGACCGCTGTCCTTGAAGTCGTAGAAATCATCCGAAATCTGCTTCGTCGCAGGATTGCGACCAGTACCGCCACAGATGCGGCATTCGACCGGACCTTGGTGGGGGTTGATGAAGCCTTTCCATACTTCGTTGAGCGGAGCTTCGAAGTTAAGCGGCACTCGCTTGAGTTCACGATGACCCATTTGCTATTTCTCCTTAAGTTTGATTGCAACGAACGGAATGTTCACGCTATGTCAATTTTAGCACTTTTATGTGAAACTGTCAATAACTTGAAAAGCTTGTGGTTAAGGCACCAAATCCAAACGCCGTGCATTTTTATCAAAGCGAGGCCAGAAACTTTTTGGGGACTCCGCAGGCGCGGAGCTCGGTCCTGTCATAGTGCATTTATACTTGACAGGTCCGCGCCGAGGACTGATTCGCCCTTTGCGGGAAAGGGCGAATGTGCCCCGAAAAGATTGCTAGCCGAGCGACCTTTATCCACAGAAAAGAGCGTACCTCTTGACACCCCTTCTTCCCTTATATACAATGGTTTTTACTTACGATCCGATTGAGTCTTGGCTGAATCGTTGGGGGAAATCATACTAAACGCAACACTTTGCGGAATAAATAGTAAAAATTTGAGATGACGCACACCACCTTGTAAACGAGGCGAGTGTTTTTGCATCTTGTTGTACTTTGTCGGAGGGGAGCAATTGTTTTTCATTATTAGGAGCTACGTAAAACGCGAATCTCATCCGTTTGCGTAAGTCCTAGCAGTAGCAAGAATTATTTTTTAATTACTCGTTTTCTATGGAGGCAATCACAAAGAAGTATTTTGGGCGCTATAAAGAGCCCTTGGCCGAGGTTCCGAATCTCGTTCAAATGCAGAAGACATCGTACGATTGGTTGGTTGAACACGGACTCAAAGAGCTTTTCAAAGAGTTCTCACCGATCAGCGATTACTCGAAAAAGAAGTTTGATCTCGAGTTCATCGGTTTTGAACTTACTGAACCGCGTTTCGATGAACACTTCGCGCGTGAGAATAAACTTTCTTATGAGACTCCGCTTCGCGCAAAAGTGCGCCTCACCAACAAGACCTTGGGCGTCGTGAAGGAACAAGAAATCTTCATGGCGGATTTTCCTATTGCCACGGTGCGCGGTACGTTCATCGTCAATGGTGTAGAGCGTGTTGTTGTGCCTCAGCTCGCACGCTCATTCGGTATTTTCTTCACTGCACAGGAATTGAAGGCAGGACGTTTTTTCGGTGCAAAGGTGATCCCTTCGCGCGGCGCATGGATCGAGATCGAAACCGACGCTGATGAAGTCGTGTGGGTGAAGATCGACCGCAAGCGCAAGTTCCCGATCACCTCCCTCCTTCGTATCTTCGGACAATGCGGTGATGCGGAAATTTTGAAGGCGGTTGAAGGGAACCCCGATGCCAAACGCTATATTGAAAAAACCCTCGCCAAGGATCCCGCAAAGTCCCTCGAAGAATCCTACGTCGAAACCTATCGCCGCCTCCGCGATGGTGATGTAACGACCACCACCAATGCACGCGAATTGATCGACGTGATGTTCGCGCGCGAGCGTTACGACCTTTCGACGGTTGGACGCTATCGTTTCAATAAACGCTTCAATAAGCCAATGACGGAGAAAGCGCTTGCGGAGCGTGTCCTTACACTCGATGATCTTATGACAACGATTGCAAATGTCGTTTCACTCAATCACACCAAGGGCGCAACCGAAGATGATATCGATCACTTGGGAAGTCGCCGCGTGCGCTATGTCGGGGAAATGCTCCAAGCAAAATTGCGTGTCGGTATGACGCAGATGAAGCGCAATATCCAAGACCGCATGTCGACCGTTGAAACCGACACGATTCTCCCCATCAACTTTGTTTCCCCTCGCCCCCTCCAAGCGCGCCTCAAAGAATTTTTCACCACCAATCAACTTTCGCAGTTGATGGATCAGAACAATGTGTTGACTGAAGTCGAGCATTTGCGCACATGTTCCGCAATGGGTCCCGGCGGACTCACCAAAGAGCGTGCAGGACTTGAGGTTCGCGATGTGCATCCGTCACACTACGGCCGCCTCTGCCCGATCCATACTCCGGAAGGACCAAACATCGGCCTCGTCTTGCGCATGTCCGCATATGCCCGCACCAATGCCTTCGGTGTGATTGAAACCCCTTATGTCAAGGTAACGAAGGGAAAAATTACCGGCGACATTCATTACTTGAATGCACTTGAGGAAGAAGAATACACGATTGCGCATGCGGCAATTTCTTATGACGACAAGGGAAATATTTTGACCGAGCGTGTGGAAGCGCGTATTGGCGGTGATCCCGGTATGGTTGACCGCGATCAAGTTGACTACATTGACGTCGCCACCAATCAAGCATTCTCCGTCGCCACTTCGTCAATTCCGTTTTTGGAACACGATGATGCCAACCGCGCACTCATGGGTTCAAACATGCAAAAGCAAGCGGAGCCCTGCATCATTCCGCAGGCACCGATTGTTGCAACGGGAATGGAAGCGCGCATCGCTCGCGACTCGGGCCGTGTCGTTCTCGCCGATCGCGATGGTGTTATCAAGGAAGTCGATGCAAAGCACATTGTGCTGAAGGATACGAAGGGCAATGAAAAGGAATTCAAGCTCTTGAATTTCATTATGACGAACAGTTCCAACTGCTTCCACCAGCGTCCGATTGTTTCGGTTGGGGAGAAGGTGAAGAAGGGTGATGTGTTGGCGGACACCTCAACCTCTGATCGCGGAGAAATGGCGCTTGGTCAAAATCTTCTCGTCGCATTTATGTCATGGGGAGGTGCAAACTACGAAGACGCCATCATTCTTTCCGAGCGTCTCGTCCGCGAGTCTATTCTTTCCTCCATTCACATTGAAAAATTCGTCGTGAACGTCCGTGACACAAAACTCGGACCCGAAATCACTACGCCGGATATCCCCAATGTCGGTGAAACAAAATTAAAAGATCTTGATCACGAAGGTGTGGTGCGCATCGGTGCGGAAGTTCGCCCGGGCGATATTTTGGTCGGAAAGATTACTCCCAAGGGTGAGGCAACCCTTACTCCGGAAGAGCGTCTCTTACGCTCTATCTTCGGTGAGAAGGCACGTGATGTGAAGGATACGTCCCTGCGCATGGAGCACGGCAAACGTGGCCGCGTCATCGGTGTAAAGGTTTTCACTCGTGAGAAGGGAGACAATCTCGAATCCGGCATCATCAAACGTGTCTATATTGAAATTGCTCAACTTCGTAATATTTCCGTCGGTGACAAGCTCGCCGGTCGCCACGGTAACAAGGGTGTGATCTCAAAGATTCTTCCGATTGAAGAAATGCCATACATGGCGGACGGTACTCCCGTTGATGTGATCTTGACTCCGCTCGGTGTGCCATCACGTATGAACTTGGGTCAGATTTTTGAACTCCATTTGGGCCTTGCTGCGGCAAAGCACGGTTATCAGGCAATTACGCCTCCATTCCTTGGTGTGAGCGAAGAGGAGATTCGTGCGGAATTGAAGAGCGCAGGATATCGTGAAGACGGCAAAATGAAACTCTATGATGGACGTACCGGTGAAGCATTCGAGCAGGATATTTCGGTTGGCTACATGTATATTTTGAAACTCCACCACATGGTTGAGGACAAGATCCACATGCGCTCCATCGGGCCCTACTCACTCATTACGCAGCAGCCACTTGGTGGTAAGGCGCAGGGAGGAGGACAGCGTTTCGGTGAAATGGAAGTGTGGGCACTCCAAGGATACGGCGCCGCGCATATCCTTCGTGAAATGCTCACGGTCAAATCTGACGATATTTTGGGACGCTCCGCCGCATTCGATGCGATCGTGAAGGGTCGCAACATTCGCGAGCCGAATCTTCCCGCAACCTTCCATGTCCTCTTGAATTCCCTCCGCGGACTTTCACTGGATATCGAACTTATTCGCGAAGATCGTGAAGAGACTAATTAATCCTTGCCACCACTATGAACATGAAAAATCCAATCACAGATTTTAACGCAATCGGGATCAAGCTTGCTTCTCCCGAGCGCATCAAGGAATGGTCATTCGGCGAAATCACCAAACCGGAAACGATCAACTATCGCACCCAGCGCTCTGAGCGCGGAGGTCTCTTCGACGAGCGCATCTTCGGACCGGAAAAAGATTTCGAATGCTACTGTGGAAAGTATCGCGGTATTCGCTATAAGGGAATTGTCTGCGAGAAGTGCGGTGTGGAAATTACGCGCGCTATTGTCCGTCGCGAGCGCATGGGACACATCGAGCTTGCCGCTCCGGTATCGCATATCTGGTTCTTACGCGGTATCCCGTCTCGTATCGGACTCCTTTTAAATCTTCCTGTCGCTGAACTTGAGAAGGTGATCTACTTTGCCGCATATATTGTCACTTCGGTAAATCAAAGTGAAAAGGAAAATCTTTTGAAAGAACTCGATCGTGAGTACAAGTCGAAAGTAAAATCACTTGAAGCAAAGGGCGCAAAGGACAAGATGAAAGAGCTTCTTACGGCCACGAAGAAAGAAATCGACAGCATTCAGGTCGGTCTCATTCTCGATGAAATGACGTACCACAAGTATAGCTTGAAGTACTCTTCCGCATTCGAGGCGAACATCGGTGCCGAAGCGGTCTTTGAAATGTTTAAGAAACTTGATTTGAAGAAACTCTCAACACATCTTGCGACGTCGCTTGAAAAGGCCGGCGCGGTGGAACGTGTCAAACTCTACAAACGTTCGGCATTGGTGAAGTCACTTTTGCGCTCCGGTGTGCGTCCT
>Ga0209515_10008493_pt1 | contig 11974 bp, 13 predicted proteins | sample Subgroupgradi54m_FD_187454 | JGI IMG/M metagenome (GOLD analysis project Ga0209515, IMG submission 187454) | Subsurface groundwater microbial communities from S. Glens Falls, New York, USA - GMW60B uncontaminated upgradient, 5.4 m (SPAdes)... ... | reverse complement strand
GGGAGCCAAGCTCTTAAGCTCGTTATTCACGGCGGGTCTTGACACGGAAGGAAGCGGGGGGTATCCTTGAATTATGAAACATCCCAATCGACGCAAAGACGTAATTGTCTTCGTCGATGGTCGTAACGTAGGTCGCATCCGGGTAGCGTGGAACGCGACCGAGCGGAGCCTGACTAAATCTACCATGCGATTGCCGTCCGTCGCTCGATTTCTTCAGACCCATGGAGTTTCCGAAACGCGATACAACGGAATTCGTTACGAGATCAGCACCAAAGAACGACCCGGCGGCCCTTTGTCGCTTGAGCAAGCTCTCGCGATACCTGGAGCGCATTTGGTCCGCCCCCCATTCGAGAACATGGGCGTTCCCTCTCCACATGCAATCCACGGCGCTCGTTAAGCTCACCTCGCCGGGACTCTGACCCAATCAACGATCGTGCAAACCGGACCCTCTGGGCCGTCGATCGATTTCCAAACCTCAACGCATCGCCACTCACTAGGCGGAGGCGGCGGATTGCGGATAATGTGGTCGTGCGGATCAGCTGTCGGCGCCGAATAGGATGCGCTAGCCGCCAGGAGCAATGCGGCGGCGACCACCACTGAACCACGCATCCGTGTCAATTCCATTTCATCACTTCTTTAATGCGGTCCAGCCCATGTACAGGAACAGGAAGGCGACCAGAAGAAAGAACATGCCCCACTTCTTGCGCTCAAGGGCGATGTAGGCGTCGTTGAGGACGTAGTCGCGCAGGACCGCGTTCATGCGCTCGATCAGGTCCGGCCGGTAGAGGTAGCCGAGCCCGAGCAAGCCGCTCATTAGGCCGATGATAATCTTGAGAGTCGGAGTCATGTCGCGGCCGGATTATACTTGTTCATGGCTGCGTCGATGCCGTTTTCGGCCGCGACCTTGATGGCTTCCACGGCGCGGTCGAAAACGGCGTCCAGCTCATTTTCATCGCTTTTATTGAAGCGCCCGAGCACGAAAGCCGTGGCGTCCATTTTCTCCGGTTGAGGTCCGATTCCGATTCGAAGCCTCGCCACGTTGTCGGTTCCGAAGTGATGAATAATCGACAGCATGCCTTTCTGCCCGCCCGCCGATCCTTTCGTTCGTATCCGGATCTTCCCGAGCGGCAGCGCCAACTCGTCGTAAACGACGAGAAGGTCTTCCCGCACGACGTTGTGATACGCCGCGAACTGCTTGACGAATTCGCCGGACAGGTTCATGTAGGTCATCGGTTTGGCCACCCACAGGTCCCCGCTTTTCGCGGCGACCCCGAGACCCTTGAAGTCCTTCCAAAAAGAAACCGCCTCGCCGACCAAACGGTCGGCGAGGCGGAAGCCCACGTTGTGGCGCGTCTTCTCGTATTCCGGGCCCGGGTTGCCGAGGCCGACGACGAGCTTTAGCGCCACTAATGGCTAGGCTTACTGCCTTCCTTCTTCGCGGGTTCCTTCTTGGCATCGGCCGCCGGAGCGCCCGGCTTGACCGCTTCCTTGGTGAGCTTGCCTTCCTCGTCCTTCTTGCCCTTCGTGGCGGCGGATTCGGGCTCGGCGGCGACGGCACCTTCGACGACGGCGCCGGGTACGGGCTCAGCGACGACCTCGACCTTGGCCAGGACGATGCGGATGACGGCGGCGTCCACGGAGTCGAGAACTTCCACGCCTGCGGGGAGCGTGAGGTCCTTGACGTGAATGCTCTGGTGCAGCTCGAGCTTGGAGACATCGACGTCGACGTGCTGCGGGATGGCCGCGGGCAGAGCCTTGATGCGCAGCTCGCGCATGTCGATGGACATCATGCCGCCGGAGGTCTTGACGCCGGGCGCCTCACCGACGATGTTCAGCGGGACTTTGGCCTCGATCTTCTGGGTCAGCGAGATGCGCTGGAAGTCCGCGTGCACGGGCCGGTCGGTGACCGGATGGCGCTGCAGCTCCTTGACGATGACGGTCTCCTCGCCCTTGGCGTGCTTCAAGCGGAGGATGGCGTTGGCGCCGCCCTTCCGGCGGGCGGCCATCAGATCCTTCTCCGACAGGGCGAGCAGGATCGGTGCCTTGGTGCCGCCGTACACGACGGCGGGGATGGTGGACGACGCGCGCAGAGTGCTCAAGACCTTCTTGGTGCCCTTCGCGGCGCGAACTTCGACGTTCAACGTGATTTCCATACAGGTGTTTCTCCTTTGGAAGGCGGTGTCAGGCTTACCGGTTTGCAGTATTCCCCGAAGGTCGTCCATCGGAATACTGCAAACCGGTAAGCCTGACACCGTTTCCTACACGAACAACGCGCTGATGGACTTGCCCTGGTGATTACGAGCGATCGCCTCGCCCATGAGGGGTGCGATCGACAGTACCGTCAGCTTCCCCCCGGCCAACGCGTGGACCGGGATCGAATCGGTGAGGATCATTTCCTCAAGAGACGACTTGGTGATCAAGTCGTGGGCGGCGCCGCTCAGCACGCCGTGAACGCAGGCGGCGTAGACCTTCAAAGCGCCGTTTTCGCGGATCTTGTCGGCGACCTTGCAGAGCGTGCCGCCGGTGTCCACCATGTCGTCGAGAATGAAGCAGTTCTTACCTTTCACATCCCCTATGATGTTATAGACCGAGGCCTCGTTCGGACGCGGACGCCGCTTGTCGATGATGCAAAGTTGGGCGTTGAGGCGCTTGGCGAACGCGCGGGCGCGCTCGACGCCGCCGACGTCCGGCGACACGACGACGAGATTCTTGAGCGCCTTCTTCTTCACGTAGTCGATGATGATGGGTGCTGCGTAGAGATGGTCGACGGGGATGTCGAAGAAGCCCTGGATCTGCGCGGCGTGCAGGTCCATCGTGATGACACGGTTGGCACCCGACTCGACGATAATGTTGGCCACGAGCTTGGAGGTGATCGGCATGCGCGGCGCGGTCTTGCGGTCGGCGCGCGCGTAGCCGTAGTAAGGCATGACGGCCGTGATGCGCCCCGCCGATGCGCGGCGCAGCGCGTCGATCATAATCAGCAGCTCCATCAAGTTCTCGTTGACGGGGCGGCAGGTCGGCTGGATGACGTAGCAGTCGGCACCGCGGACGTTCTCCTCGATCTGGAGGTTGATCTCGCCGTCGGCGAAGCGGCCGACGTGGGTCTTACCCAGCGGCACGCCGAGGTATTTCGCGATACCCTCGGCCAGGGGCCGATTCGCGTTGCCGGAGAAAACTTTCAGGCCGCGAAGGGCTTTAACGCCCTCCATCGGAAGGGGTTTCTCGATGATCTTATGGGACGCCATGCGCGCCTCCGGCTTCTCGATGGTTTTCTGGGCCATGTCAGGTTTTGTTCACCTGACGCGCGCGGGCGATGGCCAACGCGTCGTCGGGGACGTCCTCGGTCACGGTCGAGCCGGCGGCCACCTTGGCGCCGCGGCCGATCTTCACGGGTGCTATCAGATTCACGTTGGAGCCGATGAACGCCTTCGCGCCGATCGTCGTCTTGTGCTTCTCCTTGCCGTCGTAGTTGCAGGTGATCGTGCCGGCGCCGATGTTGACGTCCTCGGCGATGTCGGCGTCTCCGATGTAGGAGAGGTGATTGACCTTCGAGCCGAAGCCGATCTTCGAGGCCTTGACCTCGGTGAAGTTGCCCACACGCGCGCGCGGACCGATGATCGAGTCGGGGCGGATGTGGGCGAATGGTCCTATGGACGTTTTTTCGAGAAGGCGCGAGGACACCACGTAGGAGAAGCGGACCTCGCACTCGTTGCCGATCTGAGTGTCCTCGATGTGCGTGAAAGGTCCGATCCGGCACATGCGGCCTATCTTCGTATGGCCGCGCAGGATGACGCCCGGGTAGATCACGGTGTCCGAGCCGATCTCGACGTCGGCGTCGACGTGAGTGGACTGGGGATCGCGGATGGTGACGCCGGAGATCATCAGCCTCTCCAACATACGCTTATTCAAGACGCGCTCGGCGGCGGAGAGCTGGGCGCGGTTGTTGATGCCCTGGATTTCCTCGGAGTTGGAGGACGTGTAGGCGTGAATGCGCCCGCCCTTGCCTCGGATCGCCTCCATGACATCGGTGAGAAAATGCTCCTTCTTTGGCCCCTTGGCGCCGATCTCTTTGAGGCCGCTGACGAGGGCCGACACCTCGAAGCAGTAGGCGCCGGAGTTGACCTCGGTGAGCGCCAACTCCTTAGGGGACGCGACGCTTTCCTCGACGATGCGTTGGACCTCGCCGAGGGCGCCGCGCACGATGCGGCCGTAGCCCTTCGGGTTGGCGAGACGCGCGGTGAGCAAGGTGGCCTGGCCCTTAAGCTGCTCATGGGTCAGAAAGAGATTGTAAATGGATTCGTAGGTGAGCAGCGGGGTGTCGCCGCACATCACCATCGCGGTCTTGAATTTTTTCAGGTACGGAAGAGCCTCGAGCACGGCGTTGCCTGAGCCCATCTGTTTCTTCTGGTGGATGAGCTGGAGGGGGCGGGCGATGCCGACGGACTTGAGCATCTCCGTTGAGGCATCCTTGACCTGCGAGGACTCGTGGCCGACGACGACGCCGATCGAGCCCGGCTTAAGAGCGTTGGCGATGCGCAGCACATAGAAAAGCATCGGCCGGCCGCCGACATGGTGGAGCACCTTGGGGATGGCGGATTCCATCCGGGTGCCCTGCCCCGCGGCGAGGATCAGCACGCATAACTGGCCTTGTCCCTTCTTGGTCGAGCTCATGTCATTTCCCTAATTAAATCCGCATTCCCGGGCGTGGATTCGAACCACGAATAACGGCTTCAAAGGCCGCTGTGTTACCATTACACCACCCGGGAGTCTACGCGGTTCCCTGCAGCGGCCTGGAGAACTTCCCGCTCATAGCAGGCGAACACTTTGCTCTCCAGAAGAGACCTAAATTCGACGGTGATCGGGTGCGCCACGTCCTTGAAGCTGCCGTCGGGCATCTTCCGGGACGGCATGCAGAGGATGAGCCCTTTGTCGCTTTCGATCACCTTCATGTTGCGAACCACGAAGACATGGTCGAATGTAACCGTGGCGAACGCCTTGAGCTTATCCTCTTTGCGCAGGTGGACGCGGATTTCTGTGATCAACACGATATTAGCCGTGACAGCTCGTCAAATAGACCTTCCAGGGATAGGCCTGGAGCCGCCGGACGACTCGCACGCCTTCGGCGTGCGAACTGATAAACCCGAAGACCGAAGAACCCGAGCCCGACATGCGCACTCCTCTCGCGCCCGCCGATTCAAGAATGCGGCGGGCAAGCGCTACTTCCGTCATGACCGGCAGCTCCGCCTGCTCCAGGCGGTTGAAAAGAAGCCCCCCCCATTCCTCGACGGGGCGGCCTGTTTTCAGACGACGGATGAGTTTATCAAGTTGGGAGAGGCGCGTCAATATAGCGCTTCGTGGACTTACCGGCAGCGCACCATAAACCGGGCCCGTCGGCGACGGGAATCCGGGCCAAATCAGGACCATAAACGGCAAGGATTTCGCTATTTTTACCGGCTTCAGCCGGTCACCGATCCCTGTGGCACGGCAAAAATTCATTTCTTTAAGAAAAAACGGGACATCCGCGCCCAGTTTAACGCCGATGTCGTGCAGCTTTTTCTTTCGAGCCGCCGTCAAATTGATGTTTAAAAGCTTCGCTAATCCGAGCAAGGTCCCCGCCGCGTCCGAGGACCCGCCCCCGAGTCCGGCGCCCATCGGGATTCGTTTGTAGAGGACGATCTTGACGCCGACGCCGACGCGAAACTCCCGGTAAAAAGCCCGGGCGGCGCGCAAAACCAGGTTATCGGGCCCGGCCGCCAGCGGCGCGGTGCCGAGCTCGTCTATGATCTCAAGGGTCGGCTTATTACCCCCCACGACCTCCAGGTCGAGAACATCGTAGATATTGATCCGGGCAAAAAGGGTGGTGAGCGTGTGGTAGCCGTTTTTGCGTTTGCCCGTGACTTCCAGGAAGAGGTTGATCTTCGCTGGGCATTGCTGCTTCATCCGGGAGACCCGCTAACGCGCATTTTGAACCACAAAGACACAAAGACACAAAGAAAAACGGAGAAAGAGTTAACGACAACGCTCGTTGCCGTTACCCCTCCTTCCGTTCTTTGTGTCTTTGTGTCTTTGTGGTTCATGCCGTTCGTCATTGCGTGAACTCGGCCTTCGGTTCGGCGCAGGAGATCGCAAGTTCCCAGAAGCGGCCCCGCGTCTCCATCAGCCGCGGCACCTGCCGCGCGCGCGCGCGCATGAAGTCCGAGAGCGAAACGGAGACGCCGTTGTCGGCGGGCGAGATCGCGCGCGCGAGGCCGTCGTCGAGGTCGATGCGCCAGGCCGGCCGCATCAAGCTCGTGCGGCCCCAACCTTTTTCCATGCGGGCCGGCCCAGGCTCGAAAGCCTCGCCGGACAACGCGGCCGCCATCGCGGAGAACGCGCCCCGCGCCGCCTCCTCGACGCGCTTCTGATCGACGCCCGACACGGGAAACGGATCCATCGTGAAGCCGCGCGCGTCGAGGCGCGCGCGCCAAGCCGTCGAGAACATGGGGCCGAGCAGTTCAAAGGTCACTTCATGCGGAGCGTGAAAGGTGAACAACGCCTGACGCGACACCGTATGCCCCGCGATGCGCCCCTTGAGTTCGCACAGCCCGCTCATCTTCTTGACGCCGCCCTGAACGGCGGAGAGATGGCGGCGCCACAACTCGCCGAGCGCCTGATCCGACATCCCCTTCTCCAGAGCCGCGGCCTTTTCGCCGGCCTTCGGCGCGCCCAGGCTTTGCGCGAGGCGCCACGCGAGCCAAGCCCCGTCAACTGCGCCGACGGATTCATGCGCGGCGGCGAGGTGCTCCCACAAAGTCTCGTCGTTGTCAATCGCCTTGACGGCGGCCGTGAGCTCGACGATCGCCTCCGTGCTGCGGCCCTGCTTGAACAGCGCCCAGCCGAGCGAGTCGCGGTACGCGGCGTTGCCCGGCTCGAGCGCCAACGCGAGACGGATCAGCGTCTCGGCAGCCTCCAGCTTCATCGCGCGATCGGCCAGCGCGTAGCCGAGATAGTTGAGCGCCGGCGCGTCGTTGGGCTTGCTCTCGAGCAAGGCGCGGAACTCGACTTCCGACTCATTCATTTTATCCATCTTCTCGAGAACCGTCGCCAGCTGCCACCTCGCGTCGCGGTCGTCGGGCTTGAGCGCCAAGACCTCGCGCAGCAGCTCGACGGCCGGCGCGCGCTCGCCCAAATCGTCGTGGCCGAGGGCCAGGTAGTAGGCGATGCGGTCGTCCTTCGGCCAGCGCTTGCGCGCCTCCTGCAAGGTGCGCATCGCCTCCTTCACGCCGCCCGACTGCAACTGGTAGTAGCCGATGCGCAGATGCGCGGTCGGATCATCGTTGAGAGCCGAGCTGTCCTTCAAAAATTCCGCGGCTTTATGGAAGTCGCCGGAGCGCTCCGCGTCGGACGCGAGCCAGGCGGCGGCGACCGCGTCGTCCGGACGCTTCTCCTTGAGGCGCAGGAACTCGGCGCGGGCCGCTTCCTCATCGCCGCGCGCGGCCTCGAGCTCGGCGATGTGCCCCCACAATTCGTAGTCGTCGGGAACCGCGCTCAGCACCTTGCGGTACTCGGCGATCGCGGAGGCCGTGTCGTGGGAGATCTCGAAGACCTGTCCGAGCGTCACGCGCACCGGGTCGGACTCGGCCTCATCAAGCGAAATCGCTCGGCGCAGCTTCACGACGGCTGCGGGGTAGCGCGCCTCCTGCGCATCGAGCTTGCCGAGCTCATGCAGGACCCGCGCCGCGTGCTCCGGATTTCCGGACTGGAAGCGTTCAAGCATCGCCCGCGCGCGCTTGGGCTGCTTCGGCGCGATCAGTTCGGTCAGCGCCAGGATCGAGTCGATGGACGCGGGGTCGAGCTTGAGCGCCGCTTCAAACGCGGCGATCGCCTCGTCCTCCTGCCCGCGCGACCAGAACACGCGCGCCAGGATCATTTGCGACTTGCCGTCTTTAGGCGCCAGTTCCAACCGGCGGCGCGCCCACCGCTCCGCCCGCGTCCAGTCCTCAAGCTCGAGCGCCAGATCCGCCGCTTCTCCGGCCAGGAACGCCGAACCGGGATCGAGCTCGAGCGCCTTCTCAAAAGCCGCCAGCGCCTCGGCGTACGCGCCGCGCCGCTCGAGCAAGGTCCCGCGCAGGTATTCCTGCTGCGCGCCTGCGGCGGCCCCGGAGCCCCCGGACGAGGAGGCGGCGGCGGGGAGAGCGAGCAGGAGCAACAGCAGCAGGTTCATGGGATGTCGAGGTCCATCAGCACGGCGTCCGAGCCATCATAGTAGAATTTCGGCCGGCGGCCGACAACAACCGCCCCGGCCTTCGCGTAGAAGGCGAGAGCGCGCGCGTTCACAGCCGACGCCTCAAATGAGATCTTTACGCAGCCTCGCGCTTTCGCGGCGCGCAGCAACGCCGACAAAAGCGCGCGGCCGACTCCGCCGCCGTCTTCGGCCGCCGCGATATCGAGCAGGCGGCACTCGACGTCAACGATGCGCGCAAGCGCGTACCCTTGATCGGGAACGACGAGAAAAATCGAATCGGGATGGGAGACTTCCACGGCGAGGGCCGGGACCGGCCACTTCGCCGTGTACGGCCGGGACCGCGCCAGTTCGTAGACCGCGGCTATGTCGCCGGCGACGGCGGGCCTAACCGCGGGAGCGCTCATAGCCGGCCGGCTTCAGGTAAAACGGCTTGAACGGCGGAATTTTTCCGGCGGCAAGCAGCGCGCGCGCGACCGGCAAAAGATCGGCGGCGGAGGTCTCGCCGTAGGAAACCTCGAGCCCGCTTCTCTCGGCGGCGTCGCGAAAGGCCGGCCAGTCCTTCGGCGCCGTCCACGCCGCCGCGCCCACGGACCTTCCTTTCCGATACTCCTGCGTGTACACCTCGTCCTTCCAGCCGGGAAGGGCGCCGAGCGTCCGTTCGGCCTTCGATCGACCCGCCGCGGCCGCCAGACGGCTGATCGCGAGTGCTGGAATCTTCAATTGAAAGCCCGCGGCGGCGGCAAAGGACATCCCGATCCTGATGCCGGTGAAGCGTCCCGGTCCCGAGGCCGCCGCGATCGCATCTAGATCATTCCAGCCAAGCCCGGCTTTTTTCAATAAACGCTCGATGAGTGGAAGCAACGCTTCATCGTGCTTCTTGGCCTTGCCCGTGAGCTCGAATCGGCCGAGGGCGACGGACAGGACTTCGCCCGTGGCGTCAACGGCAAGAATGTTCATTTCATCGATTCCAGGATTTTTCGCGACGCGGGACCCGTGGCCTTCAGCGCGGCGCGCCGGCCGGTGCGCGCATGGGCCAGAATGAGCTCCAGGCGATCTTTCGGCCACTGCCCCCCGGCGGCATCGGGCCACTCCACGATCACCACCGCACGCGGGTCGGCCAGCAGTTCGTCGATGCCTACTTCCAAATGATGTCCCCGCGCCAAGCGGTAAAGATCCAGATGGTGCACGGTCAGACGCTTGCCGCGGTAGACGTGCGCGAGCGCGAAGGTCGGGCTCGACACCCGTCCTTTATACCCGGTTCCGCGGGCCAGGCCGCGCGCGAAAGTCGTTTTCCCCGCGCCGAGCTCGCCGCGCAGCAGCACGACCGCTCCCGGCTTCAGCTTCCGGCCGAGTCGCGCGCCCAACGCGATCGTCTCTTCCTCGCAGGTTAAAGTTAGGCGGAGCACAAGGCTTTGAACGCGTGGGGCAGGTAGTCCACGAGATCCGTCGAGGTCATCGCCCACGCGGTCTTGTCCTTCTCCGCCGCGTCGCCGGCGGCGCCGTGCAGCCAGGCGCCGAGCGTCGCGGCTCTCAAAGACAGATCTCCCGTGATACGGCCGGAGGCCAACATCTGCGCCCATAAACCGGCGATCAGCCCGGTCAGCACGTCGCCCGACCCGGCCTTGGCCAGGCCCGGCCCGCCGGTATTATTGGCAACCGTCCGCGCGCCGGCGGAAATTAGCGTCTGGGGGCCTTTCAGCAACGCCACGCCGCCGAGGCTGCGCGCGAGCTTCTCCACGCACTTCTGCCGCTGCGCCGCCACCTCGGTCTTCTTCATCCCGAGAAGGCGCGCGGCCTCCGCCGGGTGCGGCGTGAACACGCATGGCTGCTTTCGCGCCCTCAGCATCTGCACGACCCCGTCGATCTCCTGCTGCGCCAAATTATTCAAGGCGTCGGCGTCCACCACCGCCGCGGCCGGCACGCCCGACAGCGCCAGTAGCACGAAGCGCGCCGCGTCCGCGTGCGTCGACAGGCCGGGTCCGATCGCCATGGACGACACGCGCCTTTCCTTCGCGTACTCCTTGAGCCGGTCCACGCCCTCTGGCCGGAACGCCCCCGCCGTGTTCTCGGGCAAAGCCAAGGTCATCGCCGAGGGGACAGCGCCCGCCACCGTCGCCGCGGCTCCTGCGGGGACCGCGACCGTCACGAGGCCCGCGCCGGAGCGCAGGGCGCCGCGCGCCGTCAAGATCGCCGCCCCGGCCATGCCGCGCGAACCGGCCACGACGAGCACATGCCCGAAAACTCCTTTGTGATCATCGGGTTCGCGCGCGACGAGGCCATCGCGCAGCTCCGCCTTACCGAGGGACTTTACACTCACACGAGCTCTTGATAGAGCAGCTTCTTCCAGCTCTCGGGGATGTGCGCGCGCGGATGCGGCACCAAGCTCCCCATCAAGGTCCAGCGCGGCCTCAAGGGGCGGCTCTTGAGCGGCATCCCCGCCTCGTCCGGGAGGCGGTCGGCCTTCTTTAAATTGCAGGGCCGGCAGGAGGTCACGACATTCGTCCATTCATTCACGCCATCGCGCGAGCGCGGCACGACATGATCGAGATCGAGTTCGTCGCTCGACTTGCGCTTTCCGCAGTACGAACATCTATACCGGTCGCGCGCGAAGACGTTGTGCCGGGTGAACGCGACCTCCCGGTGCGGGATGCGGTCGTAGCGCACGAGCCGGATCACCTCCGGCACGGCGAAGCGCAAGGTCGGCGACGCGACGAAGCCGCCGGGGATCTCCACCCAATTAGACGAAGCCACGACCCAGGCCTGGAAATCGTAGGGCGTCAGATTCTCGTCGAGCGCCTCGGCCAGCCCCATGTACACCAAAGTCACCGCGCGCCGCCAATCAGCGACGGCGACGGCCCGGAAACTGCGGTTGAGCACCAAGGTACGCCCCATATCCTAATAGCCTAACAGTAGAAGGGCCTTAAAGCAACGCCCCCGAGGAAACTTTTCACTCATCATGAGTGGCGGCCGCGGCGTTCAAAGCCCCGCCGATCGCCTCGGTCTGGGCGATAAGTACGCCGCGGCCGTAATATAACTATGCCGACATAGCCTGCAGCGTAACACCGCTTCCCCAGAAAACCGCCCCTGGCATTATCCTGATTTGCGCAGTACAATCCGAGTACTCATGATTATCAGAAGCCGTACTACACCGACCAGCATAATCACAAGTTATGTCACTTGGTTTAGCACACGTCATCGGGTAGAGTAACGGAAACGGCTTAAAGGCTGAACGGATTTGAACAGGCTCTCACGGAAGCACCGGTTTTGAAATGAGCACTGGAGCGGTAAGGCCTCATGCGGGCCAAGCACGACAACGGAGGCTCAGGACTCATGGTCGTGACATAACATTGGGTGTTGCCGACCGCGGCCTCATTTGGTTGGACTCACATAGCCGCGGCGGCAAACCCTTCCGTTCGACGGACGAAGCGCAGGGAACGGCAAAAGCAAAGAGTTTGAACGGCAACTCTTCCCGGGAAGAGTTGAACGGCAGCACTCGCGGAGGCACCGGTTTCGAAATGAGCACTGGAGCGATTAGGCCTCGCTGGAGGCCAAGCACGACAAACGGCGGCGTTGGCACCTGTCCTCCGTCGAACCATTGGGTGTTGCCGACCGCCGCCTCGTTTGGGTGGATTGTTGAAGCGGCGGCGGCAAACCCTCTGCGTTAGCGCTCAAGGCGAAGTGTCTCGCATAAGGCTCGAACTAGTTCCGGAACTAGTGATTATCATCAGTGAATCTGTTTGGTAACGGCAA